>Ga0308168_1001951_pt1 | contig 17616 bp, 12 predicted proteins | sample PhyCR2_FD_202133 | JGI IMG/M metagenome (GOLD analysis project Ga0308168, IMG submission 202133) | Phyllosphere microbial communities from UC Gill Tract Community Farm, Albany, California, United States - DLSLRC.R2 | ecosystem: Host-associated > Plants > Phyllosphere > Unclassified | place: USA...
ATGACTTGTCGAAACGCACGTCGACCTACGTTGCGATCGGCCACGTGAGCAACGGCGGCACGGCGGCGGTCGCGCTGTCCGCCGGCGGCGCGGTCGGCGCGGGCATGGCGCAGAACGGCGTCATCACCGGCATCAAGCATTCGTTCTGAGACGTGCCGCCGGCTTCCGGCCGGCGGGCTTACCGATGCCAGTGTTTTTTCAAGGCAACATGGCGATGACAGTCCATTGTCCACGTCACGCCAGCATTTGTCCTACATCGTAACAGGCACAACGCCCTTTGCTGCGTTGCACCATGGCGCGACAATCCAGTCATGTCTTGAGGAGCCGAATATGCTGAGCACAATGCTGGATGCCTGGTCGAATACGACCCAACTGCCGTGGGTCGGCGTGCCGACCGTGCCGGAAGCACGCAATGTCATGGCACGACGCTTCGACAGTGTGATGGGATCGCTGCAGTACAAGCTGTTCGTCCCCGCCGGGTATGCGGGCAAGCCATTGCCACTGGTCGTGATGCTGCATGGGGGCGGCCAGAATGCCGACGATTTCGCACTCGGTACCGGCATGAACGCCGTGGCGGAAGAATACGGCTGTGTCGTGCTCTACCCCGAACAGTCGGCCCGTGCCAACTGGAGCATGTGCTGGAACTGGTTCGAGGAGCACCATCACCATCGGGACCAGGGCGAACCCGGTCTGATCGCGGCACTCACGCGCGAGGTGATCGACGAGCACGCGATCGATGCGTCACGTGTGTACGTCGCCGGCCTGTCCGCCGGCGGGGCGATGGCGGTGATACTGGGCCGCACCTATCCCGAACTGTTCGCTGCGATCGGCTGTCATTCCGGCCTGGCGCACAGGAGCGCGACGGACAGCTACCGTGCGATGCAGGTAATGCGGAGCGGCGTCGACGCCGACGCCCTGGTCGGTGCGGGGCCCGCCGTCGGCGTGCCCATCATCGTGTTCCACGGCGATGCGGACTTCACGGTCCACCCCAGCAATGGAACCAGTATCGTCAGGCAGTTCCTCGACAATGCCGTGGCGGCGTCGGTTGCGACGGAGACCGGCAGCACGCGTGGTCGCGCGTACGAGCGGCAGGTGCACCGCGGCGCCGACGGGCGTGTCGCGGTCGAACACTGGACCATCAAGGGTGGCCGCCACGCGTGGTCGGGCGGCACGGGGCGCGGCAGCTACAGCGACGAAAGCGGTCCCAATGCCAGCCTGGAAATGATCCGTTTTTTCGTGGAGTCGGCCTGAAGGCTGGACGCTGATCCTTTCGTACAGCCGGGGCCCCTGCAATCGCGACCTAGCCCGCCGGTACGCCCGGTGGCGGATGCGTTCCGCATGCCCGGCGCCAGCATGAGCATGCACAGGACTGCGGGCGCGATGAAGCGGATCGAACGAAGTGTTGTTTTCACGTATGGGCGCCGCGTTGCGCAACGGGACGAGCACGCCGGCGGGAAGGCGCAAATTGCGTTGGTAAAATGGTATCGGCTCGATATTGTAGAGCATTTCGATACGGCTGCTCCCGGGGGGGGCGCGGCCAGACCGGTTCGCCCGCGCCCGCTGGACGAGCTAGCTGTGCAGGACCGCCGCACCCGCAGTTGGCGTTGCCCCGTCTTCGACGATGCGTATTTGCCGTGCGGAGGGCGCGGGTCGTTCGGCGTCCGCTTTGGCGAAGGTCCGTACTGTGCCGATCATCGTGCCGTTGGCATTGCCCTTCGCGTCGGTGCGCAAGGCGCCGACCTGCTGTCCGGTGAGATAGACGTTGTAGCGCGTGTCCGGCTTGAGCTTGAAGACCGATACCTCGAGCGCATCGACGACCCCCAACTGGCGCGCGACCACGAATCCGCGCGCCGTGGCGTCGGCGGGCGCGGCGAGGGGGATGTTGACGGCATCCTCGTTGACGCGCGGGCTCAGGTTGTCGGCGCTGCCCGGCTGCGCCACGTGCGACAGGTAGACGAGGGCCTGCGGTGCCTGCCCGCCCGGCATGTGCGCAACGACCTTGTTGACGGCCGGGTCGACGACGTCGACGCCGTCGCCGTTCTCGAGGCCCACGTAGACGCGGCTGTTGTCGTCCGAGGTCCAGATCCCGTGGGGCAGGGCGCCTGTCGGGATGGTGGCGACGAGGGACGCGTCCCTGTCCGTCGTGTAGACCTTGACGACGTTCTCGCCGCCCACCGTCACGTACGCGTACACCTTGCCGCCGACGCGCGCGAACGCGAGGTGGTTGGTGATGAAACCCGTGTCGATCACGCCCGTGACCTGCAGCGTGCGGATGTCGATGCGGGTCACCTTGCCGACGTCCTTGTGCGTCATCCACATCTCGCGGAAGTCCGGTGTGAACTGCAGGAACGGCGAGAAAGGGCTGACGACGGAAATCCGTTTGATGACCTTGTGCGCTTTCACGTCGATGACGTCGACCTCGGGCGTGAAGCTGGAGACGGCGAAGGCCAGCTTCCCGTCCGGCATGAACTGGACCATGCCCGGACCGACGGCCGTCGGGATGCGGCGCGTCTCCCGGAACGTCACCGGGTCGATCACGGCAATGTAGTCTTCGCCGCGCACGACGACCCACACCTCCTTGCCGTCGGCCGTGAAGAAGCCTTCGTGCGGCGAGCGGCCGACGTAGGTCTTGCCCTTGACCTTGTTCGTCGCGGTGTCGATGAACGTCACGGAGTTCGATCCGTTCGAGATGGCGATCAGGGTCTTGTGGTCGGGCGAGAAGCCGAGGCCATGCACGTTGATCTCGCCGCGGTACAGCGGCGACAGCACATCGGGGCGCTGGTTGCCCAGCACGATCTGGCCGAGCAGACGGTTGCTGGACGGGTCGAACACGGAGATCGTGTTCGTATTCTGGTCGGCCGTGTACACGCGGTCGGCGTGCGAGGGCAGCGCGACGGCGGACTGCGCGATGGCGAGTGCGCCGCCGGCGGCGGCGAGGCGGGTCAGTGTCTTCATGTCAGTTCCTTGTCGGGGTGGTCTGGCCTGCGTGCCGTTCCAGCCAGGCGTGCATGACGTTGATTTCGTTCTGCTGCTCGGCGATGATGCCGAGCGCCAGGTTGCGCAGTTCCGGGTCCTGCGTGTTGAGAAGGACGGCCTTCGCCATGTCGATGGCGCCCTGATGGTGCGGCATCATCATGGTGACGAAGTCGTGGCCCGGCGCACCGTTCATCGGCGCGGCAGCCATGTCGCGTTCCATGACCGCCATCGCGTCGTTCATCAGTGCCGCGAACGGCTTGTCGCTGCTGGCGACGAAGGCGGACGGCGCCAGCTGCGGGTGCATGTGGTGGTGCATGTCCTGCGCGCCGGCCGAGGCCGCGGCGCACAGCGCCAGAGTGGCAACGAGGGCTTTCATCGCGTCAGCCTCGGCAAGGCGTGCTGGCGCCAGGTGTGCGGGTCGGTGTAGTCATGCGGTTCTCCTTCGTGGTTGGGATGGAGACATTTTGCGGAACCGCCGCTGACGCGGGCGTGACCCGAAGATGACAATCGGATGACGGACGCATGGCATCCCTGTCATCCAGCGTGCCCGGAAAATCCGGCACAATGCCGGCAGGAGGACGCATGCGCATACTGATCGTGGAAGACGAGCCCAAGACGGGCGATTACCTGCACAAGGGCCTGCGCGAATCCGGCTTCAACGCCGACCTCGCGCGCACCGGGCCGGACGGCCTGCACCTGGCGCTCGAGCACGACTACGACCTGGTCGTGCTCGACGTGATGCTGCCCGCGATGGACGGCTGGACCGTGCTCGCCAGGCTGCGCGAACGGAAGGAGACGCCGGTGCTGTACCTGACGGCGCGCGACGACGTCGCGGATCGCGTGCGCGGCCTCGAACTGGGCGCCGACGATTATCTCGTGAAGCCGTTCGCGTTCGCCGAACTGCTGGCACGCGTGCGCACCCTGCTGCGGCGCGCGCCCGTGCGCGAGCCCGAGATCGTGTCGGTCGCCGACCTCGAGATCGACCAGCGGCGCCACCGCGTCACCCGCGCGGGCCGCCGCATCGACCTCACGCCGAAGGAACACGCGCTGCTGGTGCTGCTGGCGCGCCGCCAGGGCGAAGTGCTGTCACGCTCGCTGATCTCGTCGCAGGTGTGGGACATGAACTTCGATTCGGACACGAATGTCGTCGACGTCGCCATCCGGCGCCTGCGCACGAAGATCGACGACCCGTATCCGGTCAAGCTGATCCACACGGTACGCGGCATGGGCTACCTGATGGAAGAGCGCGAATGACAGGGCGTCCGATCTCGATCGCGCTGCGCCTCGGCCTGCTGTTCGCCGCCATCGCCGCCGCCGTGTTCGTGGCCGTCGGCGCGTATCTGTACCAGACGCTGGCCCACCAGATGGGGCGGCGCGACGATACCGACCTGCTGAACAAGGCGGTGCTGGTGCGGCAGCTCCTGGGCGCCGCGCCGGAGGGCGGCCGCCTGCCGTATCAGTTGGACACGACGCTCGGGCGGATGATCGGCCAGGACGGCGTCACGCTGCAGGTCAGCACGTCCGACGGCAGGACGCTGCTCGGCCCGGCGGCCGCGATCGCCGGCGCCCCGGCGCCCGTGCCGCTCGGCCGCGATCCCGGCAGTGCCGATGTTGCCGCGCGCACCGATGCCGGCGGTTCGAAGCGCATCCTCAGCGTGCTCGCGCCCGGCGCGGACGGTCCGTTGCGCGTGACACTGGTACGCACACGCTCCGACCGGCTCGCGATCCTGCGCCGTTATGCGGTCGACCTGCTCGGCGCGCTCGCCGTCGGGACGGCGGTCGCCACCGCCCTCGGATTTGCGGCAGTCCGCCACGGATTGCGACCCATGCTCGGGCTGGCCGCCACGGCCCGGCACATCAACGCACGGCGCCTGACGACGCGCATGCCGGTCGACGAACTGCCGCTCGAATTGAGGCCGCTATCGACCGGTTTCAACGTGATGCTGGAGCGGCTGGAGGAGGGTGTCCAGCGGCTGTCGGGATTTGCCGCCGACCTCGCGCATGACCTGCGCACACCCGTCAACGCACTCATGATGCAGACCCAGGTGGCCTTGTCGCGCGCGCGGACGCTCGACGAGTATCAGCTCTTGCTGGCCTCGAATCTCGAGGAATATGAACGCCTTTCGCGCATGATCGAGAATACGCTGTTTCTTGCGCGCGCGGACAATGCGCAGCTCGCCGTGCGGCGCGATCGGATCGACGTGCGGGCAGAACTGGAGCACATCCGCGAATATTTCGAGATGGTGGCGGAAGACAAGCAGGTTGCCTTCGGTCTCGACGACGTCCCGTCATCCCCGTTGTACGCCGACCCGGTGCTGTTGCAGCGCGCCGTCAACAACCTGGTCTCGAACGCGATCGCGCATACGCCGCACGGCGGCGCCGTCAGCCTGGGCGCGAACAGGGACGGCGAATGGCTGACGATCCGGGTCACGAACAGCGGTGCGGGTATTCCGCCGGAACACCTGGGCCACGTGTTCGAGCGCTATTACCGCGGCGATGAAGCACGCGCGGCGGGAAGCTCGGCCGGGCTTGGCCTGTCGATCGTGCGCGCGATCATGCATCTGCACGGCGGCGCGGCCGACGTCGAGAGCATTCCGGGCCAGCGTACGGTGTTCCTGCTCAGGTTCCCCGCCAGGCCGCCAACGTGACCGACGGCGCCGTCGGCATGATGCAGGTCCTCCAACGTTCGCGGCGCAGATCCGTTGCGACATCAGCGTCGCGACCGTGCGACGTCGACCGCCATCCCTCGCCGCACCCGCCGATTGCCCGGCTCCGACACGAACCGCGCCACCAGCGCCGCGCTGAGCGCGCTCAGCGCCAGAAACAGCAGGAACCACGGCAGCCGCGTCGCATACGTCAGCTGCGCCTTCGCCACGCCGTCGCGCGTCAGGCCCAGCACGACGATGTGGAACAGGTAGAGCTCGTAGCTGTGGCGTCCCATCCAGCGCAATGGCGCTGTGAGCGCTGCGCCCTGGCTCGCGGTCCGTGCCGGCCGCTGCGACACCGCGAACAGGTAGGCGGCGCTTGCCAGCGCCACGCCGCTGAAGCCGAACGTTTCGTTGCCCGCGATGCCGCGCCAGTACAGGGCGGCGAGGGCGGCCGCCGCAACCGCCTGCAACATGCGCGACGCGCCGACGCCGATCCGCCACCGTTGCGCCAGCACGGCGCTGATGCACCCCATCGCGACCGCGTCGAAACAGGCCAGATAGCCGTACATGAAGTACAGCTCGTTGTCCGCATGCAGGTGCCGGTACCAGGGCCCCGCCACGATGAGCGCAAGGCAGACGGCGAGCAGCCGGCGTTCGCGTCCGAGCGTCACGCACAGCACGGGCATGAGCAGGTAGAACACTTCCTCGACCGAGAGCGACCAGTAGATGTTCAGGCAGTAGTTGAAATAGCCGATCTGCTGCATCAGCACGTTGTGCCAGAACGTCAGCACCGACCCGACGCCGATCCAGAAGTGCGACGCGGGCAGGTCGTGGGTCTCGTCGGCGTTGCTGAACGACGGCAAGCCCAGCACACCGAGGCCGACGATGATCGCCAGGACCAGCAGCAGCGGCGGCAGGATCCTGCCGGCGCGCAGGAGGTAGAAGCGGCGCAGGTCGACGTTCGCCAGGCTGCCCGACCGGCCCAGCGTATGCGTCGTGATCAGGAAACCGGAAATGGCGAAGAAGATCGTCACGCCGTAGTTCCCATCGCGGGCGAAGGCGCGCACGAGCGGCGCCGGCAGCAGCCCCAGCGGACTGTCGCGCAGGCCGTACGACAGGGCGAAGTGCAGCAGGAGCACCATCATGATCGCGATGCCGCGCAGCGTATCGATGGCCGGGTTGTGCGCGACCGCGCTGACGGCGTCGCGGTCTCGCGCAGCCGGGTTCGGCAAGCCCGGGGCTTGGACTACTGATTCGAGCCGGTGCATGATGGAGAGACTTTCGAACAGGTTGGCAAGAGGACGGCCGAGACGGCACCGAGGGCCGGACGCCGTCCAGTTGCGGCAGCCGCGCGGTTGCGCCGGTCAGACCGCATTCAGCACACCCATCGCCCTGGTCATCTTTTCCGCGAGCGGAGATTCGTCGCCGTGCGTCATGACGAGTTCGGACGTGGCGCGCGTCATGGCGACGTACAGCAGCCGCGCTTCATCCTGCACGTCCTCGTCGTCCTTGCCCGGCGCGCCCACGCCGGGAATGCAGACGAAGGGGAATTCCAGTCCTTTGCTGCTGTGCATGGTGATCAGCTTGACGCTGTCATGGGTCGGCGAATACGCATTGCGCTTACCCTGTGGCCATTGGAATGGAATGCCTTTGCGCGTCAGCGCATCGACAAGCGCCTGGCCGATACCGTAGCGGCGATAAATGACGGCCATGTCGTTCCACGGCATGCCCGACCGGTTGGCTTCGCTCAGGCGGTCCGCAAGGAATTCAGCCTCTTTCTGTAGCGTCGGCAGTTTCACCAGCAACGGCTTCGGGCCATTGCGGCCTGCGCTCATCGGCAGCACGGTCGGCGCCTGGTCTTCTTCGGCATCCGCGGGCGCCAGCAGGTCATCCGCGAATGCACGCGCGACCGCGAGGATTTCTTTCGTGTTGCGGTAATTCAGCTTGAGAATCGTGGTGCGGCCCTTGGCCTGGATGCCGACGCTGGAAAACGAGAACCTGGTCTTTTTCGGTCCGCTGTAAATGGACTGTGCATCGTCGTACAGCACGAGCAGCGAATTCGAGTCCGGATGGATCATCTGGACGATGAGCTTGAACCATTCCGGTTTGAAGTCGTGGCCTTCGTCGATCAGGACCGCGTCGTATTGTGCGGCCGGCACCAGCTTCTGGTCGACGGCATGGATCACGCGTTCCACGCACGCCTCGAAAAAGGCGTTGACGTCGCCGTTGTTGACGGGTTTGCCGGCGTGGTAGGCGTCGAGTTGGCGCACGCACCAGGCGTGGAACGTGGCGACGTTGACCTTGTCCTGCAATCCCTTCGCTTCCACGACACTGGCCAGTTTCGTCGCCAGCGTCTTGTTGTAGCACAGGACGAGGATCGGGCGCTGGCATGCCTTGGCGAGGTGTTCGGCACGGTAGCCCAGGATGAGCGTCTTGCCCGACCCGGCCACACCGTGGACGACGCGATGGCCTTCGCCCAGGCTGCGTGCCAGCTGCTCCTGTTGCAGGTCCATCACGCGCAGGATATCCGGGATCTCGACGGTTTGCTGTCCGTCCGCGTCGGTCAGGTCCTGCTGTGCCGGAATGCGGACCTCAGGGAAGATGTGCCAGCGGATGCGGTCGATCTGCGGGAGCGACAGCTTCATTTTGAATTTCACCGGAAACATGTTCCAGAGCCGTTGCTGGAACATTTCAGGATCGGCGTTTTCCGTCATCTCATCCTGGCAAATGACAAGGTGCGGCGGCACGACGTCACCGATGTCCGTGCTGTCGAACTGTTTGCGCGTGATGTTGGTCAGCACGACACCGTGACCGTAGGGGAAGAAGGGCTTGCCCTTCAGGGAGCCATTGGGCCAGACGAGCAGAGCATCGCGCTCGAGCTTGCTGGTGATGGCGAACATGTACTGGCGCGCCTGCTCGAGCGGGTTCAGCACCCGCTTGCCGTCATCGCCGGCCGCGATCGTCGCATGCTGTTTGTCGATGTTGAGAATGGTGTCGAGCCGCCAGTCCTTGACTTCGAGGACAAGCAGACCGCGACTCGGATGGAAGACGATGAAGTCCGGGTGCTGCGTCCGTTGCCCGATCGATACGTCGTACCAGCACAGGTAGTCGTCTTCCAGCTTGTCCTCGAGGCGCGACGCCAGGCGGCGCTCGCCGGGCGTCATGCGCGTGGCGCAGGCGCCGATTGAAGGAATAAGTGTTGCCAAAGGAAGCTCCTGACGATCGATCGATGAATATCGTTATCGTACCAGTACTCTCCCGCAACATTTGGATTGTGGCAAGATATTTAAATGCTGTTGGCAAGCATGCGACACAAATAAGGCGGATCCGGACGGCGTCGCGGGCAAAGCGCGCCGATATCCTGCCACATGCCCAAGCAAGGCTGTCCGATAAGCTGGGTACCCGAGCCCGCCAACGCGGCGCTGATTCCGAACTTGGCCGGACACATCCGGTCGGGGCTTGGTTAAAATCCCGGTTTTCCTTTCGACACGCCTCCATGACCACACCCCCACCGACGTCCACCGCACTGCACGATGCCGACCTGGCCCTTGGCCTTGAAGACCGCCCCCGTCCCCTCGTCGCCATCCTGGCCGCCCTGCAGCACCTGCTGGCGATCATCGTCCCGATCGTCACGCCCGGCCTCCTGATCTGCCAGGCGCTCGGCGTGTCGGCGCGCGACACCAACCTGATCGTCTCGATGTCGCTGGTCGTCTCCGGCATCGCCACGTTCGTGCAGTGCCGCCGCATCGGGCCGTTCGGCGCGGGCCTCCTGATCGTGCAGGGCACCAGCTTCAATTTCGTCGGCCCGCTGATCGCCGGCGGCACCCTGATGGTCAAGCAGGGCACGCCCGTCGAAGCCGTAATGGCCGCGATCTTCGGCGTCGTCGTCGCCGGTTCGTTCATCGAGATGGGCGTGTCGCGCATCCTGCCGTTCGTGCGGCGCCTGATCTCACCGCTGGTGACCGGCATCGTCGTGCTGATGATCGGCCTTACCTTGATCAAGGTCGGCCTGGTCAGCATGGGCGGCGGCTTCGGGGCGATGTCCAACGGGACGTTCGCCAGCGGCGAGAACCTGATGCTGTCCGGCCTCGTGCTGGCGATCATCGTGATCCTCAACCGCATCCCGGTCGTGTGGCTGCGCAGCAGCGCCATCATCATCGCGCTGGCGGCAGGCTACGCGCTGGCGGGCGCGCTGGGCCGCCTCGATTTCAGCGGCATGCACGGCGCGGCATGGTTCCAGATCCCGCGGCCGCTGCACTTCGGCCTCGGCTTTTCGTGGGCGCTGTTCATCCCGATGATCGTGATCTACCTCGTGACGTCGCTCGAAGCGATCGGCGACGTGACCGCGACCAGCAAGATCTCGCGTGAGCCCGTCGAAGGACCCGTGTGGATGGCGCGCATCAAGGGCGGGGTGCTGGTGAACGGCGCCAACTCGCTGCTGGCGGGTATCCTGAATACGTTCCCGAGCTCGATCTTCGCGCAGAACAACGGCGTGATCCAGCTGACCGGCATCGCCAGCCGCCACGTCGGCATGTGGATCGCGCTGTTCCTCGTACTGCTCGGGCTGTTCCCGAGCGTCGCCGGCGTGATCCAGGCGGTACCCGAGCCCGTGCTGGGCGGCGGCGCGATGGTCATGTTCGGCGCGGTCGCCGCGGCGGGCATCAACATCCTTGCCGGCGTCAACCTGGATCGGCGCGCGCTTCTGATCATCGCCGTGTCGCTGGCGCTGGGGCTCGGGGTGTCACAGGTGCCGGAATTCCTCGCCCACATGCCGCATGCGCTGCGCAATGTGCTGGAATCGGGTGTCGCGACGGGCGGGATTTGCGCGCTGGTGATGAACTGGTTTTTGCCTGCGGATGGGGAGGGCGCGCATACGCCGCATTGATCCGCGCCGGCCGATGCGCGCCGCATCGGCCGGGCCGTCGATCCTCCCGGCGAGATCGACGGCCTGCGTCATGGCGCCGCGTCGCGTGCGCGCGGACGGTGCGCCTTCACGTAGCGCTTGAGGACTATATCGATGAAATCAATTTCGCTCCGCAGGCGGTCAGATCTTGATCGAAGGCGACCCGCTTTCCGTGGTGCTTACGAGTGCCGTCGCACGGAACGATCGAGAACTTTCCTTTGCAACGCGGGCAATATGTAGCGTCTCCTTCGACTGCGACGCGTTTGCCGAGCACAGTGAAATTCCGAGCCGCGGAAATCACGGTTCCGCCGTGAGTGGTTTTGTCTCCAAGACGAATAACGCCGCGTCCCCGTTGATCTTTCATATTGGTCTCGCCTCATCACTTATGCTATGTCGCGCGCCATCTCGGCTTCCTGATTCGATGCGACCATGTGCTCGTCATTGCCGAGGAAGATACGCCGGTAACGCCAGTAACCAGGGAGTTCAGAGTTCGGTAAGTTAAATCCGGCCAGTGAATCGTGCACGTAGCCATCGAAGAGCGCTGCATATGCCGCTGGTGTCGGCCCAGCACGCTGGGCGAGGGCGAGGACATCTCGCGCTTCTGGATCCAATTTAGATGTTGTCAAAAAATCTTTTCTGGCGCTGCTGAACAGCACGTCCTTGACCACCGCGAACGTCCGCTTGCCCACGCCCATGGACCCAGATCGGATCATCGCGGCGGCATCGTTGATGAGGCGATTGTTCCACGTAATCAAAACCTCCCGGTCTGTCGGATTTGCGTGCGTCACCTGGGTCATCGTAGGGAAATGGTCGCGCACTTGCCAGCGCCAGTTCAAATACATTTGCATCCACTCATAGATGGGTCGCGGTGAAAGCGTAGTCTGCGCAATGAACGCATCGTAGGCTTTCGTCACATCCGGGTGAATGGCGAAGGGATCGTAGCCGCCAGTAACGATGCGAGGTTTTTTCAACGGAACACCTGCCGCTAGAGCGCATTCCAGCATGTGGTTAAGCGGTATCTGCGACAGCTTACGAGAATCATCTTGTACCGCTAGCCCAAGCTCGCTCGGCTCGTATCCACCGCCAACGTCGCTGTGAGCTCCGGGATATGCGAGCTGTACCGATCCCGCCGGTAGTCTTCCGTTGATGCCGATTTCGTCGAGCGGAAAGTTCCGTCGCAGCTCATGCATTGCGACCATATGAACGCAGTTCGGAACCGACACTGGTATACGCATGGCCTCGGCGCTTGCCCAAGCACCGTGCCCACCTGTCGAGTTCGCGAGAAAGGCGGAAACACCAGAAAAAAAGCCCGCGGACGCAACGGTATCTATGATCCCAAGAAAGCGAAAGCGCACCGGCACCCCCGCAAACCGTCCTTGTACAAGCAACTCGTCAAGCCAATTGCAGAAAACACGTGCTTGTGCAGCCCCTCTGGAAAAACCGAACACATCGACAAAACACTCGACGACACGCGGCTTTCCGGCTTTGAGTTTTGCTTCAAGATAAGTGGCCTGTTGCGTCAGGAATTCCCGGCGTGCGCTTTGCGTACCTACGTTTACTTGCAACAGGCCGCCATGTACACCGAATCGCCCCAAGTTTTCTCTATCTTTAGAGTCAGTTACATTCATTCCATTGCGACACAATGCAAGTGCTGAATGTTCGTCGAACATGTTACTTTGCTGAACCTGAAAATGCAACGCGTTAAAAACCGACAATAAACCATAGATGACTCGCCCCTCTGACCCGATCGCACACCCGAGCCCAAGTTTGCTATCCGTATCTTCCCCGATTTCTGGAAATCTCGTGCCTACACCCGGGATATAGATCGGGATGAATCCAGCTCTTTGATCTTTTGCATATATAGTGTAGAGGCGGACAATGTTTGTGTCTCCGCGTTTTGGTTGATCGCGATACAGGTTATTATTTGTTCCATCGAAAAAAAGTCCAATGTTCAAGGCGGTTTCACATTTTTTGAAATCGTAGCCGCTTTCTGAAACAATACGTTGAATCCCGGTTTTAGGGGCGCTCTTGGTCGGGGATACTATTGCGTCGGCTCGTTTCATCGCCAGTCTCCAAATTTGCGCCGATCTTCCGCGTCTTCTCGTCTTGACACGGCAATCTCTTCTTCGGTAAACAAGGAATTCACAGGCGTGCCTGTCACGGCCTGACTCATCGCTTGCTCGTCATTTGGATGTATCGGATGCTTTTCGCTGTCAGAGCCCTCTGGGCTTACAACAATCCGAACGCGTCCATTAGGAAAAAAATGTACCCATAAGCGATCCGGCTTGAGATAATGCTCAATCGGAACTTGCGCTTGATAAATTCCGGCTATCTCCTCGGTTTCTGGCTTTGCATGATCAGACGGTCTGACGATATGATGAATTTCCCAACGAACATTCGCTTTCAGTCCAGGGGACCACTGCCTAGGAAGCATTCGGCAACATACGATCCCGCTATATCCGCTCTCGCCGACGTTATCTCCGCCATATTTGTCAATATAAAATTCTGCGATTCGATAGTCGCTGCCCAGATGGTGAATTCCTGTCAAACTGACGGGAATGTGGTCATCTACCTTGTAATAGGTGTAAATGACGGAGCACACAGAAAGGAGTGCGCTTACTAATATTAGCGAAGTAACTGGATACCAGCGCACAAAATTCAAGATTGGAAAGTTCATGAGTTTCCTTTGGGATCAGCTTTGGTATTCAGGTTGCTCGCGCAGTTGTGATGAGTTGTCGCTCAATTTTTTTTATAGCTCATGAAGTTTTCGGCGAAACGTATCCAGCTCAGCAATCATAAGAAGATCCCCATTTACCATGTGATGCAGGATTTTTCCTGCGCTTACAAGAGCCGCCTCGGTCAGCAGCAGCAAAATATCTGGATTCGGATTAGCTGCCCTGCGCCAAATCTCACGCGCCGCCTGCGCCCAAGCATGACGTTCCGCAGTATTGCCGGGCAAGGCCGCGCCATGGCGCATCGCATTAACTTTCGCAATGTAATGATCAGGTTCGCTGGCTTCGTCGAGTGCGGCCAACTGGGCCTGGTCCAGGCAGATCGGTGTCGGTACCGCTTCGCCCGATTCAACCGGTGGCAGATGAATCATCACACCGGAGCGATCGTGAACGCCCCAACGGGTGATCGGCCCGCGCATGATCGCCCATTGCGCCGAGCTTAATATCGATGAAAGCGGCGCGAGTATCGTGCAGTCCGCGTACCTGAGCGTGAACTGTCGGCCCTCCGGGTCAAGGATGAAGATGAATGTGCGCAGATGCCGGGCGAGCTGTTCAAGATCGAGATTTGCTTCCACGATCGAGACGTGCAGTCGCGGCGTACACGCGTTCAGGTAACTCATGGCGCGATCGAGATCGCCGGCTTCATACGCGGCTTCGATATCGATCAGCAATGGGCTGACCACGAGTGCTTGATCAGGGTAGATAGGGGCCAACCACGAAGGACGGCTATTCAAATCGATTTCGCTGTAGCTTGCAGATTTCCCATGCAATAGCCCGTTGTCGACTAGCAGGTACATGGAATCGGTATCGTTGTTCATTCGGCCTCCACCAGCGGACTGTGCGCGCGCGCTGCCGCGAGCATGCATGGAATGCAAATGTCGTGGTGCGGCAATTCGTCGGGGAACACAACCTGATTTGCTTGCTTGGCGAACGTCTGGTGGTCAGCGGCGTAAACGTGACTATTTCCCGTTGTCTTGCCGATAATCCCATCAGCGCTGATAGTCAGTTCGCTGCCACCGCCATAGATACGCACGCCTTTTCTGGCTTTGATGTTGATCCAGTCTGTTTTGCTGATCAGCTCCATCACTTTGCTCGCCAGCAGTTCGATGTTGCCGTCCGGCGCTTCGGTTTGTATGTTCCCGCGCGCGGCGATGTGCTTGATGTTGCCGTCGTTGACGAAAGTGCTGAGGCCTTTCACGGCCCGTATCGTGATCCTTTCCCCAGCAGCGATGTGCACATTTCCAGCAGCGATGATGTCGGTGTTTTCTTCGGCGCCGAGAGCGAAACTCTTCTGGCTTGCCATAACGATGCCTGCGGGCGCACTGATTGCCACGATTGGTGCCCCGCCTGAATCACTCGTGCTCTGGGAAGCATTGGTCCCGCAGTCAAGATGCCTGAGCTTATCGACGAGCTGTGAAAGTTGTGGACCATCGGTCGGGTCGGTCGCGTGGGTCTGGGCAAGTCGCGCAAGTTTGTCCGCGATATCGCGCAGCCCGTCGGCAAGACCGATGAGTTCGGCGCGATCAAGCTGATTGCCTCCTGCGCGGTCGCTGGCATCTGCCGTGATCAGTACGCCTCTGCCGCCGCGTATCGCCACGGCCTTGTCGCTGCGCAGTTCTGCGCCTTCGCCGCGAGGCTGTCTGTCCGCAGCCCTAGGATGGGTCAACCATCCCAGATTCAGTTGCGAAGTACCGTCGTCGCTTGCGAGTTGAGCGCTGATCTCGTGCGGCGTATCGTCGAAACAAAGCTGATTCGCGCGTCCGCCATGAATTTCCTGGCTGCGCATACCGGACAGGAAACGGGTTGTGGGCAGCCCGGCGCATTTGCTTAAGGGTGGAGGTAATCCGCGTGTATTGAACAGCTGACTGATGATGATGGGCTTGTCCGGGTCGCCGCCCAGAAAAGCTACCAGAACTTCGGTCCCGACCCGGGGCAGAGTCAGCGTGCCGCAAAGTGAATCGCCGTTGCCGGCCCAGTTTGTCGCTACCCGTACCCAAGCCGAATCGGTATCGGTGCTCGAAGCGCCGGCGCCTCCCGCATTTTGATGATCGGCCGGTCGTGTTGCGGGAAAACGGATTTTCACGCGGCCATATTCGTCGCAATGAACGACGTCCTGTTCACTTCCCACCACAAGGGCAGTTTGCAGGCCGGGATCGCGCAGATCTTTGCGGGGATCGAAGGCAGGCACGATCGGTACAGTGCGCCGTACCGCTTCAAATCGCATCTGGAAGCGCGTTGCATCCCCTTCGTCCATGATGTGGGCAGCGGTGCCATGTGCTTCTTGCCAGCCATTGCAGGCGAACAATTGATGCACGCGCTCTTCCAGACCGTTGGGCAGGTTGTTCCGTGCCAGAATTTCGACGGAGGTAATGACGAAGTCGCGTTCGCGGTCCGGATGGAAGTCGATCTCCGGATGGTCCTTTATCGTGAAGTATTCACCTGCGCAGAAGTCACGTACGGTGCCTTCGCCCGTAAATCCCTTGGTGTCGAGCTCTTTGCGCTGTATGCGCAACAAACCGAGACGATACAAGTCCTGATCATTCGCACCAACGTGCGGCGACTCGACAATGAACTCCTGCACGCCGCCAGCCAGCTCATTGCCTACTTGACCTTGGTCGGCTTTGGTTTGCGCCTCGACGGTCATCGACGGCGCATTACTTTGGCTTTTGTAATCCCAGCTGAAAATGCTCGCGTTGCCGGCCTGAAACGTGCGTATCGCGCGCCAACGTGTCACCGAATCGCGTTGCTCCGTCGCTCCGTCACGGTGATAACGAACGACCCCCGCAGCGTTGGGTGCCAAGTCGCTATGGTCATCGAAGAGCACGAGCGTATGCGCCGGCGTGGATTCCTGGTCGTGATTTCCTTGCCGCCATGCGCGATTGCGGCCGGGACGGAAGACCCAACCGATACCTGAACGCGCCAGCAGTCGACGTATGAATGCGGCGTCCGATTCATTGAACTGCACTGTCTGTTCGCGTTCCGCATACCTGTCCAAACGGAACCCAGATGCGAATTCGTAGTCGAATACGCCCGTCAGAGCACTGTTCAGCTGCGGCCACTCCTTCAACATGGCGGCCACGATTTGTGGCCAGCTCATTTTTCGGAAAACGCGGGTGTTGATACGCTGTTCCATGAAGGCCATCGCGTCCCGGATGACGAGCTGGTAGCTGGCGATTGCCCCGTCGGAATCGCCTGAACTGGCTTGCATCACTAGCCCGCTAATCTTGCGCAATTGACCGCGATCTCCGACGAGTTCGAGGGTTGCAGGCAAGCCGATGAATGCTTTCAGAGGCAGGGTGATAGACGTGGCGACGCAATTTATCCGGTATTCGAATCCGCCACAGACCGATTCCGTACCCGTGACAACTTGAGGAAGCAATATATCGTCCCTGCTTGCATTGGCATGGAAGAGATGGAGGCGGAGCAGGCGGTTTTTTGTGTCGAACGGCGTTGCGGCCGACATGAAACTGCCGAGTTCATCCGCTTTTCGCATCACGCTCTCCCTAGTTGCCTATCGGAATAAGCGTGAATTCTGGCAGGGTGCGCAGGGTCTAAAGTTGAGAATCTTCAAATTTCATTGGCACGCGGCGTGTGAGGCCACAGTCATTTCGGACATCAGTCGTCCGAATTCGCCGATTGCGCAGCAATACTTGGCTCACTGACACCGTATATTGCAGTATTGAAATTTGCGTTTGCGTTCTATTACATTACAAACGGAGTCGAGCGATCAACGGCTGATGCGTTTCCTTTTGGTCCCGTTTTCGGCAATGTCCGTTGTCGCGTGAAGACAGCGATTCAAAACGAAAAAGGGCTCCCCGCGGGAAGCCCTCTACTCAGCTCAAATCAACGCTCGCTCAGACTTCGACAGTCTTCGCCACGTCGCTGAACTGCTCGATCTGATCGAAGTTCATGTAACGGTAGATCTCATCCGCATTCTTGGCCAGCACGCCGGTATGCGCCATGTACTCGTCCTTGGTCGGAATCCGACCCAGTGCGGAGCACACCGCCGCCAGTTCCGCCGAACCCAGGTACACGCGCGTGTCGATGCCCAGGCGGTTCGGGAAGTTGCGGGTCGACGTCGACATCACGGTCGCACCCTTGCGGATCTGCGCCTGGTTACCCATGCACAGCGAGCAGCCCGGCATTTCCATGCGCGCGCCGGTGCGGCCCAGCGTGCCGTAGTGGCCTTCGTCCGTCAGGATCTGCTGGTCCATCTTGGTCGGCGGGGCGACCCACAGGCGGACCGGGATGTCGGTCTTGCCTTCCAGGAGCTTCGAGGCCGCGCGGAAGTGGCCGATGTTGGTCATGCACGAACCGACGAACACGTCGTCGATCTTGTCGCCGGCGACGTCGGACA
>Ga0308168_1001952_pt1 | contig 17613 bp, 14 predicted proteins | sample PhyCR2_FD_202133 | JGI IMG/M metagenome (GOLD analysis project Ga0308168, IMG submission 202133) | Phyllosphere microbial communities from UC Gill Tract Community Farm, Albany, California, United States - DLSLRC.R2 | ecosystem: Host-associated > Plants > Phyllosphere > Unclassified | place: USA...
TGCTCTACCAACTGAGCTAATCACCCATATCGTACTGCTGCCAGACAATCTACCGAGATATGGTGGGTGATGACGGGCTCGAACCGCCGACCCCCTCCGTGTAAAGGAGATGCTCTACCAACTGAGCTAATCACCCACATCTCAAATCTCTGGGTACTGCATTTCGCGGGCATCATTCACATAATGAATGGTGGGTGATGACGGGCTCGAACCGCCGACCCCCTCCGTGTAAAGGAGATGCTCTACCAACTGAGCTAATCACCCCCGCTGTGTGGAGTCGCATTATAGGGAAGCGCGGAAATGAGTCAACGCTTTTTCCGCGTAAAATGTGTGTTCGTCGTAAAAATAGTCAGGATGTTCCCATTTCAGGCAAAAACAGAGGCTTGCTATCGGAAAGTCTCTGCTCTGTCATGCTGCAAACAGGGATTGGCGTTGAGGATTCGCCCGCAGGTGATAGAATGTTTCCCCTAAAAGTTTGTTCCGATCAGGCCCCAGCCACCGCGTAATAAGGCATTCATTAATGAAAATCAAAACCCGCTTCGCTCCTAGCCCAACTGGATACCTCCATGTGGGCGGCGCTCGTACCGCACTTTACTCCTGGCTTTTTGCCCGCAATCAGGGCGGAGAGTTTGTGCTGCGTATCGAAGACACCGACCTGGAGCGTTCAACCCAGCAGGCGATCGATGCCATTATGGATGGCATGAACTGGCTGAATCTCGACTGGGATGAGGGCCCGTACTACCAGACTAAGCGTTTTGACCGCTACAATGCCGTCATCGACCAGATGCTGGAAGCGGGCAGTGCGTATAAGTGCTACTGCTCTAAAGAGCGCCTGGAAACACTGCGTGAACACCAGATGGCCAACAACGAGAAGCCACGTTATGACGGCCGCTGCCGCGACAGCCACGAGCATCATGCTGATGATGAGCCGTGCGTAGTGCGTTTCCGTAACCCGCAGGAAGGGTCGGTCATTTTTGACGATCAGATCCGTGGCCCGATTGAGTTCAGTAACCAGGAACTGGATGATCTGATTATTCGTCGTACTGACGGTGCACCAACGTACAATTTCTGCGTGGTGATCGACGACTGGGACATGGAAATCACCCACGTTATCCGCGGTGAAGACCATATCAACAATACCCCACGCCAGATTAACATCCTGAAAGCCATTGGTGCCCAGGTGCCGGTTTACGCGCATGTTTCCATGATTCTGGGCGATGATGGTAAAAAGCTGTCTAAACGCCACGGTGCCGTGGGCGTGATGCAGTACCGTGACGACGGCTACCTGCCGGAAGCGCTGCTGAACTATCTGGTACGCCTGGGCTGGTCACACGGCGATCAGGAAATTTTCACCATTGATGAGATGAAAAAGCTGTTCGATCTGGATGCGGTCAGCAAATCTGCCAGCGCGTTCAACACGGAAAAGCTGCAGTGGCTGAACCATCATTATATTAACAGCCTGGCGCCAGAATACGTGGCGACCCATCTGCAATGGCATATTGAGCAGGAAAACATCGACACCCGTACCGGCCCTGAGCTGGCACAGCTGGTGAAACTGCTGGGTGAACGCTGTAAGACCCTGAAGGAGATGGCGGCATCATGCCGGTATTTCTACGAAGAATTTGATGAGTTTGATGCCGATGCGGCGAAAAAACATCTGCGTCCGGTGGCCCGACAGCCGCTGGAAGTGGTGCGGGATAAACTGGCTGCGATCACCGACTGGACGGCAGAAAACGTCCATCACGCGATTCAGGCGACGGCAGATGAGCTGGAAGTCGGTATGGGCAAGGTTGGCATGCCGCTGCGTGTGGCCGTGACCGGTGCCGGGCAGTCTCCGGCGCTGGATGTGACCGTGCACGCCATCGGACGCTCTCGCAGCGTGGCGCGTATTGAGAAAGCACTGGCGTTTATTGCCACGCGAGAAGTCTGATACGGCATAAAATAAAAAACCCGGCCAGCTGGCCGGGTTTTTTTTCAATTGCTGATACCCAGTCGTTGCAAAATTCCCTGTATTCCCTCGCGAAGCAACATGGCTGCGAGCTTATCCTGTTCATCATTACTCAATTGTTGTAATGAGGTAATTAACAGAGCAGGAAGTGAGTTTTGATTCACACGATATTGGGCATGGGGTTCTGCAGCATGACGAGTGGATTTAAGGAAGACTTTGACGCGTTCATCAATATGAATCATGCGTGCCTTTCCACCCTGAACTCCGGGCTTCGGTGCAGTCGTCCAGTTCTCTTTTTTCACCCACTTGTTAATCGTCTGTCTGCTAAAACCCGTTTGCTGTGCCAGTTCTTCCGGCGTTAACCAATCCTTTTTCACGTTCTCGTCCCTTTTCTGCCGAATAAAGTCGTAAGCATATTACAACAATTCATCACGTGAACAACTAACACAAATTACTAACCTTGACAGATTAATTCGCAAAATCTGGCGTCGGTTCAAAAAAATATCCCTGACAACAGTCGGTAAGCGTGACGTTAGCGTGAAGCCGGGCTTTCTGACAGGGGGGCGCGGAAGGCGACAAAATAGGCCAGACCAACGAAAATCGCGCCGCCCACGGCATTACCAAGAAACACCGCCACAAAGTTTGGCAGATATTCACTCCAGCTCAGGTAGCCGGCAAAAATGGCGGCTGGAACGATAAACATATTGGCGACCACGTGCTGGAAGCCAATGGCAACGAAAGCCATGATGGGGAACCACATGCCGAAAATTTTGCCAACCACATCTTTACTGGCGAACGCCATCCAGGTCGCCAGACAGACCAGCCAGTTGCAGCCAATACCAGAAATAAAGGCATGAAGGAAATCCGCATTCACTTTTGCGCTGGCAATGGCGACGGTCTTCTTCAGATAGTCACCTTCGGTCATTCCTAACATATGACCAAAGAACCACGCGATGGTGATGCTGCCAATAAAGTTCGCCAGGGTCACCCAGAACCAGTTACGTATTACGCTGAGTGCGCTGATTTGGCGAGCAAACCATGCCACCGGGAGCAGCATCATATTGCCAGTCAGTAATTCTCCCCCGGCGAGCACAGTAAGGATAATCCCTACCGGGAATACCGCAGCGCCCAGCAGGATGCCAAATGATCCCCAGTCTGCCGGCAGCTGGTTAACCACGTGAATATAGAGAAGAAAGCCAAATGCGATAAATGCACCGGCCAGAAAACCAAGAATAAGCAGAGAAGATACCGGTGTACGGCTTTTGATCACGCCTGCCTGAACCGCGACAGCTGAGATCTCTTTTGGTGTGTGCAAAGACATATTCGCTCTGGTGAAATAAATAACGGGAAAGGGCGCCAGATTCCGCTGTCCGCTAAAAAAGGCTTCCATCCAGCGCAGAGCAGGGCGTGGCATCAAAATCGGGCGCAGTTTTGCATGCTCGATTAACAAAAACAAGTAGCTTTTAACCTTGTTATTAACGCGTCATTAACAGAACGGCATCGCGGAAACGGCAGTGGCGGAAAGGGGGGCGAAAAACAGGGAGTTAACGCTTTTAGCCCTGCATTGACGGCTTTTTCAGCGATCGATCTCAGATTGTTATTTTAGCGTTGACACCACCTCCACCGTTTCATATCATCCCCGCCGTCAACACGACACAGTTTTCCGGTTTGGGGGTATAGCTCAGCTGGGAGAGCGCTTGCATGGCATGCAAGAGGTCAGCGGTTCGATCCCGCTTATCTCCACCAACTCTTTACCAGAAGACAAGGTGGCACCGGGAAACTGAGAATTAAGATGTGGGGGTATAGCTCAGCTGGGAGAGCGCTTGCATGGCATGCAAGAGGTCAGCGGTTCGATCCCGCTTATCTCCACCAAATTCTGAAAACGCTTTTTTTCTTCCTCATAATCTGCTCAGGCGGATTTTTTTTCGTTTCTGTTTTACCCCTACGGATATTTTTCAGCGACTGGTCGCTGAGGTGCACTCTCAGGCTGTATTTAAGCGTCTGTATGGCGATTGAGGCGCGAAGGGCTTGCAGGGACAGGGGAAGAAGATTGGGGAGAAAAGAAAGCGGGGCCAGCGGCCCCGCCAGGTGATTACAGTACCAGACCGGCAATCGATGCCGACAGCACGCTCACCAGGGTAGAACCGTACAGCAGCTTCAGGCCGAAGCGCGACACGACGTTACCCTGTTCTTCATTCAGGCCCTTAATGGCCCCGGCTACGATACCGATAGACGAGAAGTTAGCGAATGAGACGAGGAATACGGAGAGGATGCCTTCACCACGCGGAGACAGCGTACCGGCAATTTTCTGCAGATCCATCATCGCCACGAACTCGTTAGACACCAGCTTGGTGGCCATAATACTGGCAACCTGCAGGGCTTCATGGCTCGGTACGCCCATAATCCAGGCGAACGGGTAGAACACATACCCCAGAATGCCCTGGAAACTGATACCGAAAATAGTATCAAACAGGGCGTTGATGGCCGAGATCAGGGCGATAAAGCCGATCAGCATCGCGGCGACAATGACGGCCACTTTGAAGCCAGCCAGGATGTATTCACCCAGCATTTCAAAGAAGCTCTGACCTTCATGGGTGTTACCCAGCTTCAGGTCTTCTTCGCTGTCCACGCGGTACGGGTTAATCAGCGACAGCACGATAAAGGTACTGAACATATTCAGCACCAGTGCGGCCACGACGTACTTTGGCTGCAACATGGTCATATACGCCCCGACGATCGACATAGAAACGGTCGACATAGCGGTGGCTGCCATGGTGTACATCCGGCGCTCTGACATCTTGCCGAGAATATCTTTATAGGCAATAAAGTTCTCTGACTGTCCCAAAATCAGTGAACTTACTGCGTTGAAAGATTCCAGCTTCCCCATGCCGTTGATTTTCGACAGCACGGTACCGATAGCACGGATAATGATTGGCAGAATGCGGAAGTGCTGCAGAATACCGATCAGCGCCGAGATAAAGACGATAGGGCAGAGGACGTTAAGCCAGAAAAACGCCAGGCCTTTATCACTCATATTACCGAAGACGAAGTTAGTCCCTTGCGCCGCATACTTCAGTAGGAGTTCGAACAGATCTGAGAAGCCTTTGACGAAACCCAGGCCAGCTTCCGAGGTCAGGAAGAACCAGGCCAGCAGAACTTCAATGACTAAAAGCTGTATGACAAAACGCACACGGATGTTCTTACGATCGCGGCTGACCAACAGGGCCAGCAGGGCGACTACCGCCAGTGCCAAAGCAAAGTGCAGAATGCGGGACATGTTTGCTCCAAATTTGAGGGCTGTTATATTTCGTTGCACATTCTATGTAACAAGAACGGGAAAAACGAGATCTAAGCCGCAATATAACAATTCCCTATTGCATCAGATTGCAGAAAAGCATGACCCGTCACATGTTTTCACCAAAACTTAACGACTTACCTCATATTCAGGCACGTTATCCCCGATTTAACGCGCGCTGACAAGCGCTGTTTGATTAAAAAATAACCCTTTAGCTGGTAAGTGATTTCCGAATAACCTACAGTAAAAAAGGTTGCTCATTTTTTGAGTTTACCGTAGTTTATTTTGAAGTATAGCCATGGCTATACCTTATAGCGCTGGCTATCACAGCGATAAAAACAACCGTTCCCTATGCACTTGATAATCGTTATCAATGAAAGGCAGCATAGACAGTCAGGTCATCGTTTCAGGGGTAAACACTATGTTCGGAAGCCGCACTGCGGAGCAGAACATTCGCAGTAATCGTAAAATCAAGTTTGCCTTGATGGGGCCCGCCTTTATCGCGGCCATTGGCTACATCGATCCCGGAAACTTTGCCACTAATATCCAGGCCGGAGCCTCCTACGGCTATACCTTGCTGTGGGTGGTCGTGTGGGCCAACGTGATGGCGATGGTCATCCAGCTGATGTCGGCAAAACTGGGTATCGCCACCGGCAAAAACCTTGCCGAGCATATTCGCGACCGCTTTCCACGCCCGGCTGTCTGGTTTTACTGGGTGCAGGCGGAAATTATTGCCATGGCCACCGACCTGGCGGAATTTATCGGCGCGGCCATTGGCTTCAAGCTGGTGTTTGGCGTCAGTCTGCTGCAGGGCGCCATGCTCACCGGGGTGGCCACTTTCCTGATCCTGATGCTGCAGAGCCGCGGGCAGAAGCCGCTGGAATTTATCATTGGCGGATTGCTGCTGTTCGTGGCGGCCGCCTATGTCATTGAGTTGTTCTTCTCACAGCCTAAAATTATCGACCTGATGCACGGTATGGCGGTGCCTTCCCTGCCAACGGCGGATGCCGTGCTGCTGGCGGCGGGCGTACTCGGGGCGACGATCATGCCGCATGTCATCTATCTTCACTCGTCCCTGACGCAAAAAGACGAGGGGGGCACGCGTGCACAGCGCTACTCCTCTACCAAGCTGGATGTGGCCATTGCCATGACCATTGCCGGTTTTGTTAATCTGGCGATGATGGCGACCGCGGCAGCCGCGTTTCACTTCAGCGGCCACAGCGGCATTGCCGACCTCGACCAGGCCTATCTGACGCTGGATCCCCTGCTGGGTAAAGCGGCCGCCGTGGTGTTTGGTCTCAGTCTGCTGGCGGCCGGGCTCTCCTCAACCGTAGTAGGGACGATGGCCGGTCAGGTGGTAATGCAGGGCTTTATCCGCTTCCATATCCCGCTGCTGGTACGTCGCGTGGTCACCATGCTGCCGTCCTTTATTGTGATTATGGCGGGCTGGGAACCGACGCGTATTCTGGTGATGAGCCAGGTCCTGTTAAGCTTCGGTATTGCTCTGGCGCTGGTGCCGCTGCTGGCCTTCACCGGCAATCGTGAGCTGATGGGCGATATGGTGAACTCACGACTGATGCAGAGTATTGGCTGGGTGATTGTGGCCGTGGTGGTGGTATTAAACGGCTACCTGCTGGTGGCCATGGCAATGAACCTCTGACCCTGTCATAAAATAACAGGGCGACCCGGTTACGGGTCGCCCTGAAAAATTACCAGCGGTCGTGACGATCGCGTCGGTCGCGTTCATAATGACGGCGTTCATTTTCATGATGACGCCATTCGCGCCGGCGATCGTGGTCGCGCCAGCGACGCTCCTTTTCCCACTGATGATGACGACGCATCTCCTGATGACGTCGCCACTGCTCGTGTCGCCACCATCGCCCTTCATCGTAGCGGTAGTTATTACGCCACCAGTGGTTGTCGCGCCAGCGGCCACCGTCCCAGTAACGTCCCCGATCGTCACGATCGCCTAAATGCAGTGTAATACCGGGAGCCAGAGTGATGCGTGCGCTGTCGGCGTAAGCTGTGTGTACCGCCAGCGGGGATAAACTTGCCAGCAAAGCGGCAATAAGCAATAAGCGTTCCATATTATCTCCTTTATCAGCGGCCTGACTGCGCCACCGTAGAAGCACAATATAAACAGTTCATCAACGTTACGCCTGGGGAACTCTGAAAATGTGCGGAACAGGCGGATTTGGGATTTTTCTGGAAGGGGAATAACAGAGCCGATCGTTTCTGACCGGCCCGGAGAGGATTGCTGGTCAATATCAACCGAGAATGGCTTCAATCTCTGCCAGTTCATCCGCAGTAAAGTCGCGGTTGCCCAGCATCTGCACGGCGTCATCGATCTGGCTGGTTTTGCTGGCACCGATAAGCACCGAGGTAACGCGGTCGCCGCGCAGTACCCAGGCCAGCGCCATTTGTGACAGCTTTTGTCCGCGACGCAACGCCAGCGCATTCAGTCGCTGCACTTTTTCCATCTTTTCAGGCGTCAGCTGATCGCCACTGAGGAAGCGGCTGCCGCTGGCAGCACGCGAGTCTTCAGGTATGCCGTTAAGATAGCGGTCAGTCAGCATACCTCCCGCCAGCGGCGAGAACGCAATACTGCCTACGCCCTGGTCGGCCAGCACGTCCAGCAGGCCGTTTTCCGGCGCACGTTCAAACATCGAATACTTAGGCTGATGGATCAGACAGGGCGTGCCCAGTTCTTTCAGAAGGGCAATGGCCTGTGCAGCGAGATCCGCCGGGTAGTTTGACAGACCGACGTACAGTGCCTTGCCCTGACGCACCAGATGATCCAGCGCGGTCATGGTTTCTTCCAGCGGCGTTTCCGCATCCGGGCGGTGATGATAAAAGATGTCCACATACTCCACGCCCATACGTTGCAGACTTTGATCGAGGCTGGAAATCAGGTACTTACGCGAACCCCAGTCACCATATGGCCCCTCCCACATGGTGTAACCCGCCTTGCTGGAGAGCACGAGTTCATCACGATAGCCGCGAAAATCCTCGCGCAGGATGCGGCCAAAGTTTTCTTCAGCCGATCCCGGGGGCGGGCCGTAATTATTGGCCAGGTCGAAATGAGTGATACCGTTATCAAAAGCATGACGCAGCAGTTCGCGGCTGTTATCGACGCGAGTACTGTCACCAAAGTTATGCCATAAGCCGAGGGAAATGGCCGGAAGTTTCAGACCGCTGCGCCCGGTGCGGTGATAGGTCATTGTCTCATAACGGCGGGCATCTGCTTGATAAACCATGAATAAGTCCTGTAGTAAAAACGGGGGAACGCTGAACAGCGTAGTAGTGTATACGGTTACACTAAAGGAAATCGCGCGACGGATCGCAACTTAAAGATAATTCCTGGGGCGTAACGATCCCTTTCCATTTCGCCCCCCACTTTTCCGCTAACAGAGTGAAAATAATCGCTAATACTCAAGTCAGATACCCCAGAGGACCAGGACGATGAAGCGATACACCGTCAGTGATTACCTGCTTGCCCGCTTAAATGAAATGGGAATCGATCATCTGTTTGGCGTACCGGGTGATTACAACCTGCAGTTTCTCGATCATGTGATCGACCATCCGCAACTGGCCTGGGTGGGCTGTGCCAATGAACTGAACGCGGCCTATGCGGCGGATGGGTATGCCCGCTGCCGGGGGGCAGGGGCGCTGCTGACCACTTTTGGCGTCGGCGAGTTGAGCGCCCTGAACGGGGTGGCGGGAAGTTATGCGGAATATCTGCCGGTGGTGCATATCGTCGGGGCTCCCTCACAGGCTGCGCAGGACAACGGCGAGTTGTTGCACCACACGCTGGGTGACGGCAGCTTTAGCCATTTTTTACGTATGCACCAGGAAATCGCCGTCGCCACCAGCGTGCTGACGGCCGGGAACGCCGCCGCGGAAATCGACCGGGTACTGCTGTCGGCGTTAACCCACCGGCGTCCGGTCTATCTGCTGCTGGCGACTAACGTAGGCGAAAGTCCGCTGTCGCCGCCAGCTCAGCCGCTGACGCTGACCGTCGGGCGTTCCAGTGAGTCGCTGGCCGCCTTCGCCGATGCGGCAGAAACGCTGCTGGCCGCTGCGGGGAGTGCGGCAATGCTGGCTGATTTCCTTGCCGATCGCGCCGGGCAGCAGCAGCGCCTGCACGACTGGCTGACTGACGTTCCGATGCCTTTTGCTACCCTGCTGATGGGAAAAAGTGTGCTGCCAGAAGGGCTGTCTGGTTATGCGGGAACCTATGCGGGCGCGTCCAGCGCGGAGAGTACCCGGACGGTGATCGAAGAGAGCGATGTGCTGATCGCCATTGGCGTAAAGTACACCGATACGCTGACGGCCGGATTTACCCAGCGTATTACCCGCAGCCGTACCATTGAAGTTGACCTGCATGATTGCCATGTGGCGGGGCGTAAATTTGCCGGCATACCGATGGCAGCAGCGCTGGCGGTACTGCATTCGTTGTCCCGCCGGCACGGAGCGGGCTGGCAGCAGGGCATTGTTGCCCCGCCGGTGATGGAGAATGCGCCGTCCGACAGCCTGACCCAGAGCACTTTCTGGCAGGCCATACAGCACTTTTTACGACCGGGCGATATTGTGCTGGCGGAACAGGGGACGGCGGCGTTTGGTGCCGCGGCCCTGCGTCTGCCGGACAAGGTTCAGATGCTGGTACAACCGCTGTGGGGGTCAATTGGCTACACGCTGCCGGCCGCCTTTGGCGCGCAAACGGCCCAGCCGGAGCGGCGGGTGGTGCTGATTATCGGCGATGGCTCCGCGCAGCTGACGGTACAGGAGCTGGGGTCGATGCTGCGTGACGGACAGAAGCCGGTTATTTTCCTGCTCAACAATGCGGGTTATACCGTTGAACGGGCTATCCACGGTGCGCAGCAGCGCTATAACGATATTCCCCGTTGGGACTGGACGCGCCTGCCCCAGGCGCTGAGCGTCGACAGTCAGTCGCAGAGCTGGCGTGTGACCCAGACGGTGCAGTTGGAGGAGGTGATGTCGTTGCTCCAGCAGCCGCAGACGTGCCTGTCGCTGGTGGAAGTGGTGCTACCCCAGGATGATATTCCGCCGTTGCTGGCATCCGTCACCCGGGCGTTGCATCAAAGCAACAGCCGGTAAGCCCGGTTTGCGCGTAATTCAGATGTCGCCTTGATGCAACTCGACTGTTTTTGGGTATAGTGTAGGAAATTGAATTCAGCGGAGCAGAACAATAATGACCAGCTATGCCCTGGTAGGTGATGTCGGCGGGACTAATGCCCGTCTGGCACTGTGTGACGTCAGTAACGGTGCCCTGTCACAGGCTAAAACCTTTTCCACCTCAGAATATGCCAGTCTTGAAGCGGTGATCCGCGCTTATCTGGACGAGCAGCAGCAGGATATTCAGCACGGCTGCATCGCCATTGCCTGTCCGATCACGGAAGACTGGGTGGAGATGACCAACCACGACTGGGCGTTTTCGACCAGTAAGTTGAAGGCCAGCCTCGGCTTCGAGGCGCTGGAAATTATTAACGATTTTACCGCCGTGTCGATGGCGATCCCGATGCTCTCCGGTGAGCATGTCATGCAGTTTGGCGGCGGTGCGCCGGTGCCGGACAAGCCGGTTGCAGTTTACGGTGCCGGTACTGGCCTGGGCGTGGCGCATCTGGTGCATGTGGATAAGCGCTGGGTCAGCCTGCCGGGTGAAGGTGGCCACGTCGATTTCGCCGCCAACAGTGAAGAAGAGGATCAGATCCTTGAAGTGCTGCGTGAGGAGCTGGGGCATGTCTCCGCCGAGCGTATTCTCTCCGGCGGCGGGCTGGTGAATCTGTATCGGGCGATTGTTAAATCAGATGACCGGGTGCCAGAAAATCTGAAACCGCGTGACGTCACCGAGCGCGCCCTGCAGGACAGCTGCACAGACTGCCGTCGTGCCCTGTCGATGTTCTGCGTGATCATGGGCCGCTTTGGCGGCAATCTGGCGCTGAACCTTGGCACCTTCGGCGGCGTCTATATCGCTGGCGGCATCGTTCCGCGCTTCCTTGAGTTCTTTAAAGCGTCCGGCTTCCGCGCTGCGTTTGAAGACAAAGGCCGCTTCAAAGACTATGTCTCTGGCATTCCTGTCTATCTGATCACCCACGATCAGCCAGGCCTGCTCGGGGCGGGCGCACACCTGCGTCAGACCCTGGGGCGGGTGCTGTAAACCCTGCCTTTGTCGTCAGCTGATGCAGCGGTTACAGCCGCATCAGCTGGCGAAATTCCTTCACCTTACTGCGGCTGACCGGCACCTGAAACTCAAGATCGCGTAGCTTGAGGATGTAGGTATTGTTAAACCAGGGCTCGATCTCGCGGATCTTGCCGAGGTTGACACAGTAAGAGCGGTGGCAGCGAAAGAAATACTCATCCGGCAGCCGGCTGCAAAATTCACTGATATTCATCGACATCACATACTCTTCCCGCCGCGTATAGACAAAAGTCAGCTTCTCGTGGGCTTCCGCATAATAGATATCATTGATATCGGTGACGATAATGCGCTCATCCTTCACCAGGTTAATGGTATGCGGGGCCGGGCGTAACGCTGTCTGATTCAGCGGAGAGTGGCTCTGGCTGTGGTTTTCCAGCTTGCGCAGCAGGGTGATGATGCGCATTTCAGACCAGGGCTTCAGGATGTAGTCAAAGGCCTCCAGCTCAAAGGCTTCTACCGCATGTTCTTTATAGGCGGTGATAAAGACGATGAGCGGCTTATTGGCGAACTTACTGATATTCTGCGCCAGCAGCATCCCGTCCAGCGACGGAATATTGATATCAAGAAAGATCACATCAACCTGATGGGTTTGCAGATACTTCAGCACGTCCAGACCGTCATCAAAAGTCGCTTCAATGGCGATCTGGCTGTGTTCACGGATTAGCCAGCTTAACTCCTGCTGGGCGAGGAACTCGTCTTCTACAATGATCGCTTTCACGCTGTCTCCCGGTTCAGGCTAATGAAATACTCGGTTTTTCCGGCAGACCCACACCGTTTTTACTGATGTAAAACGCAATTTCCGTACCCGGGTTAAGGCGATGAATATGCAGCCCTTCACCGTACAGCAGTTTCACCCGGTGATGCACATTCAGCAGGCCGATCTTATTGCCCGGCATCTCGTTATTTTCCACCCTGGCCACCACGTCCTCACTGATCCCGTTGCCGGTATCACGGACGGCGATACGAATGCGGTCGCCAAGGTCATGAATACTCAGCGTTACCACGCCCTTGCCCCGGCAGGGATGAATGCCGTGCACAATGGCGTTTTCAACCAGCGGCTGGATCAACAGACTGGGTAGCGAGCAGCTGACATCCTCTTCAATGTCATAGATCACCGTCAGTTTATCGCCGAAACGCGCCTGTTCGATGGCGATATAGTCTTTGATTTGGTAGAGCTCTTTTTTGATATCGATAATCTCGTCATCATTCAGCTCAAGGTTATAGCGCAGATAGCGTGACAGGTTGGTGATCAGCTGGCGCGCGGTGTCCGGATTAATCCGGATGGATGAAGAGATGGCATTCAGGGCGTTAAACAGAAAGTGAGGATTAATTTTGCTCTGCAGCGCCCGAAGTTCGGCCTTATTGGCCATTTCACGCAGCTGCTCGGCACGCGATACTTCCAGCTGCGTGGAGATAATCTGCGACAGCCCGACGGCCATCTCCTTCAGCGACCAGGTGATACGGTGGGCATGGCGGTAGTAAATTTTCAGCGTACCCGTGACCTCACCTTTTTCCCACAGAGGGATGACGATCATCGAGTGGATTTCCGGGGTGCGATGGGCTTCATCATTGTTTTTAATAATGATTTTACCCTCGGTGATGGCTGCCGTGGTGGTCGGGCTGATACCGTCGTCGCCGTTGCGATAGTTTTCTTCTCCCACGCCGACATAAGCGAGGATCTGCTTATTGTTGGTCATCGCCACCGCATCGGCATTAATGTCTTCACGAATGATATGGCATACCTGGCGCAGGGAATGGCTGTTCACCTGGCGGAACAGCGGCAGCGTTTTATTGGCAATATCCAGCGCCAGCTTGGCCTGACGGGCGGCGATGGCTTCTTTTTCACCTTCCACGCTCTGCACCAGCAGCACAATCAGGCCGATGCTGACGGCCCCCAGGATCATCGGGAGGGCAATTTCCGACACGATGTCCAGCCCCAGTGAGGTAGGGGAGGCCCAGGCCACAATCAGCAGCATGGTCAGTGACTCACAGGCCATGCCGCCAATGATACCGATACTCCAGCGCTTCTCTTTGACCACCCTGAGGTTGATCCAGCCGGAGACCACCCCGGCAACAATACTGGTGATCAGGCAGGGCACCGAAGTGACGCCATCCATATCAATCAGGAAGCGGTGCAGCCCGGCAATCACGCCAGTGGCAATCCCCACCCAGGGACCAAAGAGGATGCCGCCAGACATAATCGCGATGGTTCGCACGTTCACCAGCGAGCCCTCCACGTTGATCCCGGTCCAGGTACTGAACAGGGCAAACAGTGAGAAAATCGCGGTGACCGCAATCAGCTCCTGACGCGAATGCTCATCTTTTTGCAGTAACTGGCGGAAGTGACGGGTTCGGGTGATAAAGAACAGGCAGATTAACATCAGCGCTGCGCGGTCAAACACGGCGAGCAACATCTCAAACATCGAATGCACGGGCATCTCGGCTGGTGGGGACAATGCGCCTATGATAGGGAAAGTGTGGAGGATGTGCCAGGCATCCGCACGCCGGAGTGCCCCGATCCCGGTCTGGATCAATTTCTGGCGCTGACTGACCTCTTTTCGCTACAGAGACGGGCTGCCTGTCAGTCCGGATTAAGGTCTCCGCTTGCAGTAAAAAGCTGACAGGCGAAATTACCGTGAGCGATTGCTTCGCTAAACGCCGATGACTGCCCGAAACGCTGATGTTTCAGGATGAACATCAGCGTATTTTGAGCGCCTGCCTGGCAAACGATCCCGCAGCTGCTCGCGATTCTACCGTTGAACATCTCCTTTCTGCCGGACACATTCTAAAAAATTATCTTACCCAGCGGTAATCCGGGGCGCGGAGAATGACCGCAGGGAAATTCCTGCGGTTGCTTCATGACGAGGTAAACAGGGTGCTGAAGGGGACTACGCCATCCCTGGCGTGAAAAGGGAACGCGTTACACCGCAGCTGACATCGGCGTGAACCTGTGTCCCCGGCCTCACCTCACCCGGCGCGGCCGCTTATGCTCAGAGCGACGGGTGGGATCCTTTCACCGGACTGACGGCCTCAAGCAGTGACGCGATATGTAAAATGGTTCTTTCCGCATGCCATTTTCCCACTATCTGAACGTTAATCGGCATCCCCTCACGACTTTTGCCGAAGGGGAGGGCTATGCCGGGTAAACCGGTGACGTTAAGTGGGACGGTCGCCCCCTGCAGATAGGTTGCATCCACCTCCTGTCCGTCAATGACAAAATGCGCTACGCCATGCTTGTGGGCCTGCACGGGAAGGACGTGCGTGATCAGCGCATCAAAGCGGGAGAAGTATTGCGCAAAACCATCCCGCAGCCTTTCTGCTGCCTGCTCCGCATCAATATAGTCGGACATTGAGGTGTCCGGCAGTGACAGCATGGTTTTTGCCATTTTGTATAACTCGTCAGGGTGGCGGCCCGCCGTTGCCGCAGCAAAGGCGGGTTTCATTTCCATCACATGCAGCCTGTTGAATACGTCCAGCGCAAAATCCTGCTCCAGAGCCGGAATACCCACGTGCTCCACTGTCACCCCGATGCCGTGCAGGGCATCTGCCGCTGACTTAACAACGGCGACCACCTCCGGGTCAACCGGACCAAAGCCGGGACCGGTCATCCAGCCAATTCGCAGCGGACGTGAGGACGCCGCGGGCAGCCCATCCGGATAAACCGGCGCGGTGCTGGAAAAGGCGTCGTGCCCGTCAGGGCCGGACAGCTGTGAAAAGGCCAGGGCAATATCACGCACGGAGCGGGCCATCGGGCCCACATGCCAGAACCGGCGGGGTGCACGCGGCCAGATCCCGGTCATCGGAATGCTGCCGTGTGTGGCTTTCATCGACGTGATGCCGGTCTGTGCCGCCGGGCCGCGCACGGAAATGGCCAGATCGGTGCCCAGACCCAGCGGAGACATGCCTGCTGCGATGGCAGCGGATTCACCTCCGCTGGAGCCACCGGGCGTCCGGGTCAAATCCCAGGGGTTATTTGAACGGCCGGAAAGCAGGTTATCGCTCTCGATCCAGTATGAAAACTCGGGCAGGTTGGTTTTCGCCAGCAGGATAGCGCCTGCTTTTTTAAGACGCGCTACGCTGGTTGCGTCCTCATCAGGGCGACGGTCTTTAAAGATCGGCGAGCCGCGCTGCGTTAGTACGCCGGCCGTGTCTATCGAATCCTTGACCGTAAACGGAACGCCATGCAACAGGCCGAGATCATCACCTCTCATTACCGCGGCTTCCGCTGCGATGGCCTGCTTCATCGCATCGCCGGCCAGGGTCACGATGGCGTTAACGTCCGGGTTAGTGGCGTTAATGCGGTCAATGTGGGCCTGCATGACTTCCACCGGGGAAATTTCACGGCTGCGGATCATGCTGGCGAGTTGGGTTGCGTCTGAATAAAAAATAGCGTTGCTCATGATTGCCTCTTGAGAGAAAAACTAACTAACAGTTGGTAGGTGAAACAGTAGGCGTATGAGATTATGTTGTCAACACCTAACTAACAGGTGTTAGAATAATGACTTTCTTCAGGAGAAAAATAATGAGCAAGACATCCAGTGATGAAATCCTTCACGCCGCCCGCCTGAAAGCACAGGCGCATGGTTACACCGGCCTGAACATTCGTGCTCTGGCCGATGAGGTCGGGATTAAAGCGGCAAGCATTTATTATCATTTTGCCAGCAAGGCGGATCTGGGGGCGGCAGTGGCACAACGCTACTGGGAGGATACGGCGCGGGACCTTCATGCAATACGTGAAACGGAAGGCGACGCACTCAACAGTCTGATTCGCTATCCTCATATTTTTCGCCGTTCCCTGGAAAGTGAGAACCGGTTGTGCATGGTGAGTTTTATGTCGGCTGAATATGACGACCTGCCAGATAAAGTCAAAACAGAGGTGCAGAAATTCGCCGATATCAATGTGGCATGGCTGAATACGCAGCTTCAGGACGCCGGTATTTGCCAGCCCGGGGACGGTGAGACGCGGGCGCGGGCGATATTTTCCGCGATTGCCGGTGCTCAGTTAATGGCGCGCAGCCGGAATGATATTGGCCTCTTCGATGAGCTTATTATGGGGTATTCACAGGCAGGACTGTTGCCCTCCGCCAGAATATGACAGGGGCGCAAGGGGCGTCGGGACGGAAAAAATACGTACCCGCTCTCAGCGGATCGACGGGGAAAATCCGTTCGTGAAGACGACGTTGATACGGTAAAAATGACGTTGCTGCGTGAGGATAAAGCGAAACACCGTTGTCGCCAAGGGACATTCCGGGCAGTATGAGGATGCGCTGAAATCATAATAAAACAGGAATGTTCATGTGCCGAAAAGCAACGCTGATAACGTTACCTCTGCTGACCGCATCAGTGTTCCTGCTGACAGGGTGTCCCCCCGCACCAGATCTGGTCCAGTGGCAGCGTCCTGACACGGACACCGACGGCGTGCGGGTCGCGATGGGGCAGTGTGGCGTGCCACTTCCCGGCCCCGACATCCCTAAAACCTATAATGAGTCCGTGCTCTATTACCAGTGCATGGAAAATAAAGGCTTTACCCGTAAAGACGGTTTCAAAATCTGCAGCGTGGGGGTTTTTCATGATACCCCGGCCTGCATCAGCCAGGAGCAGGGACATCCCCTGAGTCAGAAACAGCTTGAAGCACTGCCTTTTGTCGCAGACAGCGGGTTTAATCCGATTGATCCGGCTTACGGTGTGAGCGAATATTCCCTGATTTCCTGGCGTAAGGCGGGGACTTCACCGCATTTCTCACAACAGATTGAAAATGATAAGCAGGCGCTGGTGGTGATGTATCAGTGTGGTTATCCGCAACCTCTGGGCTCGGTACCTTACGTGCCAACGTTACGTAAAGCCGCACAGGTTCAGCGGTGCATGCTGGATAACGGTTTCGAGCCGAAGAATAAGCTCAACCTGGTCTGTCGCCATTATCCGCAGGTCAGCGGTTGCCCAAAAACATGACGGTTTGCGCTGAAATTACCCCGAAGATGCGGTCTCAGGCTTCAACGGAGGGGAATAAAATCAGTAAGCGGACAGATATCAACAGCGAATGTATGGACAACACCCATCCAGGGGGGGGAAAGTGGAAATTATAACTGAGCGTCTGATCCTTCGGCCGGTAGTGTCATCCGATGCAGCGTCCCTGTTCAGTATTTATGGTGA
>Ga0308168_1001955_pt1 | contig 17592 bp, 14 predicted proteins | sample PhyCR2_FD_202133 | JGI IMG/M metagenome (GOLD analysis project Ga0308168, IMG submission 202133) | Phyllosphere microbial communities from UC Gill Tract Community Farm, Albany, California, United States - DLSLRC.R2 | ecosystem: Host-associated > Plants > Phyllosphere > Unclassified | place: USA...
CTGGTGAATTTCTTCTACCAGACGGGCATTTACGGCTACACCCTGTGGCTGCCGACCATCCTGAAAGAGCTGACGCACGGCAATGTCGAACAGGTCGGTATGCTGGCCATTCTTCCTTACGTTGGCGCGATCTTTGGCATGTTTCTGTTTTCGGTTCTGTCGGATGCGACCGGACGGCGCAAGCTGTTTGTGGCGCTGCCGCTGGCTGGCTTTGCGCTGTGCATGGCGCTCTCCGTGTTGCTGAAAGCGCATATCTGGTGGTCCTATGCCGCGCTGGTAGGCTGTGGCGTCTTTATTCAGTCTGCGGCGGGCGTGTTCTGGAGTATTCCGCCGCGCCTGTTCAATGCCGAGGTCGCAGGCGGAGCGCGTGGTCTGATCAACGCGCTGGGCAACCTGGGCGGCTTCTGCGGGCCTTATATGGTCGGCATGCTGATTGCGTTTTACAGCAAAGATGCCGGGGTTTACAGCCTGGCTATTTCGCTGGCGCTGGCTGCGGTGCTGGCCATGACGCTGCCTGCCCGTTGTGACTCTGCCAGACGGGAGGCCTTATGAAACAGTGGCTGGGACTGGATTGCGGCGGCACCTTCATTAAAGCCGGATTGTACGATATGCAGGGTCGCGAGCTGGCCGTGGCGCGGCAAAACCTGCCGGTGCTGGTGCCAGAGCCGGGTTATGCCGAACGTGATATGGCGCTACTGTGGCAACAGGCGGCGGCAGTGATTCGCGAGGTGCTGACCACCAGCGGTCTGGATGCCGCCGACGTTGCAGGATTAGGCATCTCTGCGCAGGGCAAGGGGCTGTTCCTGCTGGATAAAGATCGTAACCCGCTGGGAAATGGCATTTTATCCTCCGATCGTCGCGCCCTGAGCCTGGTTCAGCAGTGGCAGCGGGAAGGCATGCCACAGCAGCTTTACCCGCTGACCCGACAGACGCTGTGGACCGGCCATCCGGTTTCACTCCTGCGCTGGCTGAAGCTGCATCAGCCGCAGCGCTATGCCGCAATTGGCAGCGTGCTGATGGCCCACGACTATCTGCGTTTCTGTCTGACCGGCGAGCTGGCCTGTGAAGAAACCAATATCTCCGAATCCAATCTTTACGACATGCAGGCTGCTGACTGGTCGGCCGCACTGGCAGAGAGGCTGGATATCAGCGAAATCGTGCCTGCACTGCCCCCAATCATCGGCTCGACGCAGATTGCCGGCTATGTGACCGCGCAGGCTGCTGCCGCTTGCGGTTTGCTGCCCGGCACGCCCGTAGTCGGTGGTCTGTTTGACGTGATGTCCACTGCCCTGTGTGCGGGGTTGAATGACGCAACGCGTCTGAACGCGGTGATGGGTACCTGGTCTGTGACCAGCGGCATTACCGACTGCATCAGCGATGAAGCGGACTATCCCTACGTTTATGGCCGCTATGCCATCGAAGGCCAGTATCTGATCCATGAAGCCAGCCCGACCTCGGCGGCCAACCTGGAGTGGTTCTGTGAACAGTGGGGCATCAGCGACTATCGCCTGCTGAATCAGTGGGTCACCGATCTGGAACCCGCCAGCACCGCGCTGCTGTTTCTGCCCTTCTTATATGGCACCAACGCAGGCGCCGATCTGCACGGCAGCTTCTTTGGCCTGCAGGCGGGTCATACGCGCGCCCATCTGGTGCAGGCCATCTATGAAGGTGTGGTGTTTTCTCACCTGACGCATCTGAACCGCATTCTGCAACGCTTTCCCGAGGTCACCGCCCTGCGTCTGAGCGGCGGCCCCACGCGCTCTGCGCCCTGGATGCAGATGTTCGCCGATGCCAGCGGCCTGACGGTTGAAGTGCCACAGATCAGCGAAAGCGGCTGTCTGGGGGCGGCACTGGTGGCGCTTACCGGCACCGGCGCTTACGCCTCGCTGCAGCAGGCGCAGCAGGCTCTTGCGCCGGATATTGTGACCTGGCAGCCAGACAGCACCAGACACGCCCGTTATCAGCAGAAGTATCAGCGTTATCTGCATCTGATCCGCGTCCTGAGTGACGCACAAGGAGCCACCTCATGAGCCTGCCCTTACTCCAGCTGGCGCTGGATCACACCGAGCTGGATGCGGCGCTGAGTACCGCCCAACAGCTTCACACGCATGTGGATATCATTGAAGCCGGTACCCTGCTGTGCCTGAGCTGCGGAGTGGAAGCCGTGCGCCGTCTGCGCCACCAGCATCCCGAGAAAACGCTGGTCGCTGACTACAAAGTGGCGGATGCCGGCGGCACGCTGGCCGACATGGCTTTTACGGCGGGCGCAAGCTGGATGACGGTGATCTGTGCCGCCCCGCTGGCGACCTTTGCCAGCGCGCTGGACGCCGCGCAGCAGCACCAGGGCGATATTCAGATCGAACTGTTTGGCAACTGGACGCTGGATGATGCCCGCCAATGGCGGCAGCTGGGGCTGAAACAGGCCATTTATCACCGTGGCCGGGATGCGCAGGCCAGCGGGCAGCAGTGGAATCAGCACGATCTGGACACCATGAAGGCCTTGTCAGATATGGGTTTCGCCCTCTCTATCACCGGCGGGATTACGCCGCAGGACCTCTCACAATTCAAAGACGTTGACGTGAAGGCGTTTATCGCCGGACGCGCCCTCAGCGACCCCGCCAGCGGCATCCAGCGCGCCGCAGAATTTCATCAGGCCATTGCCAGCATCTGGGGAACCGTATGAAACACCAGCATCCGTTAGGAATTTACGAGAAAGCCCTGCCCGCTAACCTCACCTGGCCTGAGCGACTGGCGCTGGCAAAAGCCTGTGGTTTCGATTTTGTGGAAATGTCGGTGGATGAAACCGACGCACGCCTGGCGCGCCTGAACTGGAGTAAAGAGCAGCGCATGTCGCTGGTGAACGCCACGATTGAAACCGGCGTCACCATTCCCTCCATGTGCCTGTCGGGACATCGCCGTTTTCCCTTTGGCAGTCACGATCCGGCCATTCGCCAGCGCGCAGACGATCTGATCGATCGGGCTATTCAGCTGGCAAAGGATGTCGGGATCCGCACGATTCAGCTTGCGGGTTACGACGTCTATTACGAACCCCACGATGAAAGTACCGTGGCGCGCTTTGCGGAAGGGCTGTCGCGCGCAGTTCAGCGGGCCGCGGCAGCCCAGGTGATGCTGGCAGTTGAGATCATGGACACCGAGTTTATGAATGCGATCAGCAAATGGAAGGTCTGGGAGCAGCAGCAGGCTTCACCGTGGTTTTCCGTCTATCCGGATGTCGGCAATCTCAGCGCCTGGGGCAACGATGTGACCGCAGAACTGACTCTCGGCATTGACCGCATCGCCGCTATTCATCTGAAAGATACGCAACCCGTGACCGCAAGCTCACCCGGACAGTTTCGTGATGTGCCCTTTGGTCAGGGCTGCGTGGACTTTGTCGGCGTATTCCGCACCCTCAAAGCACTGAACTATCGCGGGTCGTTCCTGATTGAAATGTGGACGGAGAAAGCCGAAGAACCGGTTGCCGAAATCGTTCTCGCCCGGCGCTGGATTGAACAGAAAATGCAGGAAGGAGGTTTGATATGAGCATAAAAGCAATGAAAGAGCAGGTGCTGGCCGCTAACCTGGCACTGCCGCAGCATAAGCTGGTGACGTTTACCTGGGGCAACGTCAGCGCCGTTGATCGCGCGCAGGGACTGATCGCCATTAAACCGTCTGGCGTGGAGTACGACGGTATGACGGTGGACGACATTGTCGTCGTGGAACTGGAAAGCGGACGCGTGGTGGAAAGCAGCAAAAAGCCCTCATCGGATACCGCCACGCACCTGGCGCTCTATCGCGCCTTTGAGGATATCGGCGGTATTGTGCATACCCATTCGCGCCACGCCACCATCTGGGCGCAGGCGGGTCAGGACATCCCCGCCTGGGGCACCACCCATGCCGACTACTTTTACGGCACGATCCCCTGTACCCGACTGATGACCGAAGCCGAGATCGCTCAGGATTATGAACACAATACAGGCGAAGTGATTATTGAAACCTTCCGTTCGCGGGGGATCAGTCCGGCCTCCATTCCCGCCGTACTGGTAAACGCTCACGGGCCGTTTGCCTGGGGCAAAGACGCCGACAGCGCGGTGCATAACGCGGTGGTACTGGAAGAGATTGCCTATATGGGGATTTTTTCCCGTCAGCTCTCCCCCGACATCACCCGGATGCAGCAGCCGTTGCTGGACAAACACTTTCTCAGAAAGCATGGGGCGAATGCCTATTACGGGCAGTAGGCACGTTTTAATCAGACTCAGCAGGGGGCGTTTTCTATGAACAGGCTCTTACATCTCACGTCCCCCGCCGACCGGCGTTATGGTCTGGCGCTGTGGGCGGGGTTTTGCGGCGGTAATGTCGCCAGTTTTGTTAAGTGGGGAACCGAAAATCCCTTGCCGCCCAGAACGCCTGACAGGGCAATCCCACCAGCTGAGATGCTGCAGGATATGGGGTTCAATGTCAGCAGCATGGTTTATCATTACTCCGGTCATGTAGTGAACTGGGGCGTTGCCGGTGTACATCACCTGTTCTCGATTTTCTTCGCGCTGCTTTATTGCGCACTCGCAGAGATCGTTCCTGCTATCACCCTGGGGCAGGGCGTCGCGTTCGCCATCGTTATCACGCTGGCCTTTCACGGCGTGATTCTGCCGATCAACGGCTGGGCACCCGCGTTATGGCACCTGCCGGTAGCGGAAATCGTGTCGGAAACCCTGGGGCATATTCTCTGGATGTGGACGATTGAGATGTTCAGACGTGCGCTCTGCGTGCAGGTACGTTCTCGACAGGCTGACTGACCGTAATCGCGGTACGCTCACTTTATGACCGGAATATCTTTTAATCTCGTGGTGTAACGAGGCGACAGCATTTCGCGTTTCATCTGCCATGAATTGTCGCGATCTCCCTGCCCCGCAAACCAGACTTTTCCTTTACCTGAGCGATTAATACCGTCCAGGGCAGCCATTAACGCGTCTGCGTTCGCGCGCGGCTGCTGCTCGCTGAACAGGTCGAACTGCGTCATGCCTGACGGGTAAAAATCCCCCAGCATCACCCCTGCTTTGGCATACCGGAAGCCCTCCCGCCAGACCGTGCCAAGACCACGAAGCGCTGATTCAATAATGTCCCGCGTATCATTGGTCGGATAGTCGCAGAGACAGGATGCCGTATTCGAATACTGCGGCGCATCGCTATGCCTGCCGGTGGCGACTGAGACGCTGATATGGCGGCAGCGCGAGTCTTGCTCCCTGAGTTTTTCCGCCGCCCGCGTGGCATACGTCACGATGGCCTGCTGCATCTCTTCCGGTTGTGTAATTCGCTGGCCAAAGCTTCGGCTTACCACTATCTGCTGCTTCGGTGGCGGCGCATCCTCAAGGGCAAGGCAGGACTCGCCATTCAGTTCACGTGCCGTGCGCTCGACAATCACATCGAAGCTTTTTCGTATCATGCTGACGTTGCTGTCCGCCAGCTGCAGGGCGGTGGTAATGCCCAGCTGGTTCAGGCGTTTACTTATGCGATGACCAATCCCCCAGATATCACTCACATCAGTAAGGTGCAACAGTTTTCGCTGCCGGTTTCTGTCTGACAGGTCCACGACGCCGTTCGTCTGTGTCCACTTCTTCGCCGCGTGGTTGGCAAGTTTAGCCAGCGTTTTAGTCGGCCCGAATCCCACGCCAATGATCAGCCCGGTTTCGCGCCGGATGCGCTCGCGCATCTGCTGTCCGAACGTCTCAAGCGGGATTAGATTGCCAATCCCGGTAACGTCCAGAAATGACTCATCAATGGAATAGACTTCCTGTCCTGCGGCCATCTCGCCCAGGATGGCCATCATGCGTGCCGACATGTCGCCGTAAAGTTCATAGTTGGAGCTGAATACGTGGACGCCGTTCTCCCGGAAGAAACGCGCATTTTTGAACAGCGGCGCGGCCATTTTGATGCCCATGCGCTTTGCCTCCGCTGAACGCGCGATGACGCAGCCGTCGTTGTTCGACACCACGACAATGGGTTTACCGCGCAGGTCGGGCCTGAATACGGTTTCACAGGAGGCGTAAAAGTTATTGGCATCGGCCAGCGCAAACATGGCTATTCTCCTGCCGGGCCGTTGAACCCCACGCCTGCGACATCCGTGAGGGCATAGGCGACGACACCCCACACGGGAAGCGTCTGGTTCACATCGAGCAGCGTAACGGTCTCGTCCGCGTCCAGCGCCTGCAGGGCAGGAACCGGATTGAGCAGGAGGCGCTTTAGCGTCAGCTCCCCGTCGAACTCCGCAACGATAAGCTGGCCGTGTACTGGCGTCAGCGCCCGATCAATCGCCAGAACGGACCCTTTAACAATCCCGGCTGCCGGACAGTTGCATTCGCTGCGCATCAGATAGGTGGAATAAGGCGACAGATGCACCAGATCGCCCAGGTTCAGGCGCGTTTCGGTGAAGTTCTGGGCGGGACTCTGAAAAGCCATTGAAATGCTCCATTCTGACCAGCTTTTGAGCCTGAAGAGGTGAATCTTGTGAAGCCTGCGTATCTGGAACGCAGACAGATTTGTTATGCCTGTTATCAGTATACGTTGTTACGGGTGCAAAGCTCGCTTCAGGGGCAAAGCGGACTGACGGCAGGCCAGGATCCGCTATGAGCGAGAAGCATAAGTCGCTGCTGCGTGAGCTGGGATAGAGCTTTGGTGGTGCGGCGGGAGAAAAGAACAGGCATTCAAAAAGCCTTCTCGATGGCGTCAAAGCGTTCTTCGACGCTTTGATACGCTAAGCGGAAACGCTGCGGTAAACATAAAAAGCTCCTGCTGTGCAGGGGCTTTTTTTATTGCTGTACTATTCAGCAAAGCGTATCCGTCAGGCGTACTTAAAAATCTTTCTCATGTTTCCGCTTTCGCTGTCGATAACCTGATTGCTGGCTGAGTGATGATTACACTCAGCATTTTTTTTCATTTCTTTAGATAAGGATATTTATGAACAAGCTTTGTGTTGCGGCGTTATTAGCTCTGAGTTTAACCGGCTGTGCGCAGCAGACTTTCGTAATGAAACAGAATCAGGTTGGCGCGGCGACGAAAACCACCAGCCAGCCGTTCTTTGTTTCAGGTATCGGTCAGCGTAAGAGCATTGATGCGGCGCAGGTGTGCGGCGGCCCGGAAAAAGTGAGTCGGGTTGAAGTGCAGCAGACGTTTGTTAATGGCTTACTGAGCGTGGTGACGTTTGGTATCTACACGCCACGTGAAGCGCGCGTTTATTGCGCCATCTGATAATGCCTCAGGCCGGTTCGCCGGCCTAATCCTGCCTGTTATTAAATCGCATTAGTCTATTGTAACTATCAAATTCTGCTGTCGCAGCGCTGCGCGGCTTGTCAGCTGACGACATTACCCGAAACGAGTTCATGCAACGTCGTCCAGCCTGGTAAAAGCAGTGGTAAGCTGTTGAGGCATGTCAGTCCGCTTTGAGCGAGGAGCAGACGTTGCAGAACTATGATATAGCTGTCGACTAAATCTCTGACAGAACCGAAAAGACTGCATTCAAAACCAGGCCATCATCAATGGCTGAGGCTGCTTCATAAATTGCTTTGGTTGCTGACTCAATTGAATCCTCTCTCCCGGCGCAAGCGAGAGCTGATACTGCCCGTGCCTGGCTAAACAAATGCAAAGCTTGAGGATTTAATTGCATCTCTTCGTTCTGACTATCATGCAGGTTAAAATATTCTTCATCTAACTGTGCGGCCAGCCATTCCAGTTTCGCAACCTGCTCTATCGATAGCTTATATCCTGATAGTAGTTGCCTGAGTGATTCGTCCACTACAGGCAGGTCTACCGGACAGATTTGAAAAGCGAGTTTACACGCCACTCTGACTGCACTTCTTCGTTTTTCTTCACTTACTACCTTCATTTTTTGCGCCAGATGTTTCTCTGATATTTCTAAACGCGTCATTCTTTCCCTCTGGTATCGGCTTTCATGCGTAATGCCAGGCATGTGACCTGCCCTCCATAAATGAATATATCGCAATGTAAGCAACGTCCGCTCCTGGCACACAGCGGACTTTTACTGCAGGCTTAGGTCCGTTATGAGCGAGGAGCAGACATTAGCACCGCTAGCACCTTTAATGTATATATTAGCTACCATTCGAATGCCGCCCTCAAGTTGAAGTTCTTAAGTATAACCCCCTTTCTAATACTACTTATATATTCAATTCTTACATTTATTTTCATCTCGTTAAGTAAGTTTTATGACTTCCTATTAGCTGATTTTCTTCATAATAAAATGCGCCACTAAACTCCTGTCGGCCATAATGATGATTTGAGGTGAGTGAGCCACCTATAACACCTTTTTCACCTAATAATGTCCAAACGATTTCTAAACCATTATCACTCAACATTGTTAAAAATGGTTCTTTTTTAACAAGTAGATGCGTCGTTGAAGCATGTACAGCTTCAGCCGCAAAGCAAACCATAGTTCCGTTTTTATCATTGAAGCTACCCTCTATTTCCCCACTGTTTAAGCCCATTTTTTTAAAGATTAAATTGCTAGGCTTCAAAAAACTTAAAGTTTCTATTTTTGATTTATCGAACTCTTCTTCCCACAAATAATTAACAGTAGTGACACTAACATCAGCTATCTTAGCTTCAGAGCTTTGGTCTGTTACCGGGGTCCAATCAGAGCCACCATAATAATCTGATTTAAAAAACTGGAAGGCTTCGGACCAATAGAACTCCCTATTAAATAATTGGTATCTATTAGTGACTTCCGGCATCCACATACCCATAAAGTGTTGACCCATTGCCCAACATCTAAAATTTTCAAATTCTTCGACTTTAACGATATAACTCTTGATATGACACCAAACCTCTTTTCGTGGGTGCCCCCAGTCATCTTTTCCAATAATTTTTGGTTCTTTCCATGATGGATAACTTTCTAATACTATCCATTCATCATCATTGCCATCTTTAACTTCAATCAAAGCATATGGATTAGTTATGGTAGTAGGGTTCTTAACCCAATCTTCATTAGAGCAAGTCCAATCAAATACTTCATTATTAAGCCACCACATTTCTTGATTGCTTAACTTTTTCGTTCCAGTTTCTTTAAGTAAGATAGTAGGATCTATATCTCTTACGTAAGGCTCCCATGGCCCTTGGTATGGACTTTCCTTTCTTTCGTCACCATAGCCTTCAAAATGAATAAAATTATCGGTTAGCCTTGCCATGTATTCATAATAAGCAATCCATTGGTATTTTTTACCAATCCGTTCTTGAAATGACTCTCTGCGTCCACGTCCAGTTCCTATTTGTCGGTCAAAATCACCATGTTTTTCAGGATCCCAACCAAGATCTATAACACGACTAAATATAAATCGTTCAGCTATTCGAAGATCAAAGCGTTTATCTGTTTCCAGCAAATTATTATTATGATCTAGGTATGGCTCTATATCATTTTCAAACTCAATTAACAGGCCGTATGACAAAGAACTCTTAAATAATCCTTTACTCGCTTTTATTTCTTCCTGTGTTTTCCTCCCTATCGCGCTACTATATTTAAGCTTAATTTCTCCAAATGTAATTTCTTCATCTTTATCATCATAAATGATAGGATCTGTAGCATCATATAGCTCTTTTTGTTGTTCAGTTAGTTTACATTTGAAAGCTTTAAAAACTTGCTTACGATCAATAGGAGTTTCACTAAACTTGCAACCAGACCAATTCGAATGATTGTGATTTGTCCCAATCGTATATCGTGAAAAGTCACCACTTCCCATAATTGAGTGCCAAAGTGTCCAATAAGGATCTTTATCATAAAGGGACTCTAGTTCTTCTTTTGAAGGAATATCGTCAGGCCAAATGCTGTTGTATGGTGGCTTAGTTTTTGATAATTCAATGCCTTCAAGCTCCAATCCAAGATGGGCAGCAAATTCAACAATCTCTCTCGCATAGTCTCTAAGTAATATGTTTGGATACACATACTCAGAACAAAAGACCTTTTGGTAAACAGTTTCGGCTAAATATTTTACTTCTTTAAAATTATCAGTTCGCAATGTACAGCCTAATGCAACTGCAAGTATTCTTTCCCAAACGTAAGGATCGTCCACACCATAAAACTTATCAATTATTTTTTTCAGCACAGGAATTCTTGGTTCGAGTAAATTCACTAGAGCCTTGGTAGAGCAATCCCGAAGTTCTCGGTTACTAGAAGTTAAAAACCAGCATAAACTAGTTGCAACCAGCTCGATTGACTCATCCGAAATGTAGCTTTTGTCTGTTCTGTCCCATGCCCAATCTATTAGATGCCTAAATGCTGAGTCTTCACTATATTTATATTTAAGTTTTGTAGTCCAAAACGAATCTCGATTTGGCAAAGGGATATCTTTTAGCCAATAATGCAAGAAGTTAGCATTAAAGGGATGATCAACTAACCCTGAAATAGAGATCACGGCCTCTAGAAAACGATCAAAACTATTGTTGAATTTAAAAACATGCTCATTGATGAAAAATTTTATTTTCCCATAATCAATAGCATTAACATCTCGCCATATCAAGCTATCAATAAAAGCTTCTAGTAAGTTGTGATTATTGCTGAACTCCGGCAGAAATTCATAAAGCTCTTTCCCATACTTTTCTGGCAATTGAATAGACAGAGCCTCTACTATCCCGGAGTTTATATAAAAGTCGTATTCATCATCAAAATAACATTTCAGACGACCATCTGACTTAAATGCATTTTCGATGTCCTCAATATTACTTAATAAGAACTTAACGGTTAAATGATCATCAAACCTTTCAAAAGCCACATAAACTACTTCCTCAGTAGAATTATCATCATTTCTTACTATGCCTTTAGTCAATAACCCTTCGTCAATCAAGGCTCTGAGGAAATTTTTATCGGTAACATAATCATTAACAACAGATTGAACCACTGAGTGAGCATCTTTAAGTGAAATGCTATTACTACCAATCTTTATTTTGAATTTTATAATTTCGTTAAGAGCTTCTTTAACAAGGGGGAAGCTAGGATCGAACGCATATTTTCTTGGCGATGCTAATGATTTATTTACACCTTCAACTAAAAAATTAAAAATATTTGAAATTCCATTAAATCCAACAGGCACTTTAGTTAAGCCATTTTTCTTAATCCCTTCACACAATAACTTAAGAAATAGAGGATTTTTAAACTCTGGATTAAGGTTAGGTGATGAAGGCCTTTCTATATTGTAATAACTATAGAATAGACTGACGGCTTCCAACTCAACATTCTGAAATCCAACATGCTCATAAGCTTCAAAACTATTTCGCCCCACATTTTCATTTGAAATTGTTATATTTCTATATGTTGTTCTGACTGACATTATAAGACCAAGCCATTCAAAGCGTTTTATTTCATCGACAAAGCTGTTGATGTTATCATTCCAGAATTTATTGCCATTCCCCTCATTAATAGCATCAATAAAAATTAATACCCTTCCTCCTGTTTTCTTACCATATAAATTCAATTTTTCTAGGAATTCATGAGAAGTGATTTTTAGCTGTAATCTCTTGAAGATTTGTGACCAAGGAGATTCATCTGAAGTAAGTTGTTGTCCTAATATAAGTAGAGAAGGATAACCCGAGGAAATTCGATGTTCAATCACGTCCGCCAGCAAATGAGACTTACCAATTCCAGCTTTTCCTTCGAGAAGTAAGAATGGGTTGTTAGCTAACTTCACTGTGGTTGAGTTAATGAATGTAAGTAAATCATCGCACGCATATTTAAGCTCCCGAAGTTCTCGCAGAGTGGATGAATACTTATCACTGTATTGCTTGGCTTCACCTGCTTGCTCTGACTTTTCTCGGAGTTTCCACAATATTGACTCCGTCCCATCAATAGCTGACTGGCAGCTGGAAACATAGTAATTAAATTTATTCGTAGGAATTTCATCTAATTTAGAAAAAGTGATTTCTTGATAAATGTTTGCAATTTCTCTTAAGATCTGAGCTATTTCAGATAATTTTGAAGAAATTACATCGCAGCTACGTAACTTATTTCCAACAATCAGGAAACTATCTATATGTGAATAAAATATTTCAGAAAAATTATTAGTTCTACCGAGCCCATCAAATATCTTTGCTATTTCTAGCTTTACGTTGAGTTCAGGTGTGTATCGCCCCCCCAAGTCAGCTATTGCTTGTCTATTTTTCTCATTTAACCAATCATCACTCAAGTGAAAAGTTAGTTTATCATCTATAGATCGCAAAGCAAGTTTAATTCCAATAAGTTCTTCACTAATATCTAATATTTTTTCTTTATAAGTTTCTTCGATATGGAGTTTCTTTAACGTTTTGCAATTTTTTATTTTAAATATCAGAATCTCGTAAAAACGCTCAAGTTGATTTTTAGTTGGAGGAAGTATATTTGGAAAGTCAGCAAACTTACTCAATAGTTCATTTTTATCAGGAAGTTCTTTAAAAAAAATATATTCATTTAATACATAAAATAATGGCTGAGAGTGATAAAATGGAATTTTATCTGATTCAATCGGATATTCTAACTCAAATTCTGTAGCAGTCTCCTGAATTAATTGATAAAGCCTATCTACATATCTTTGCTTGGGAAAAAGCATATTTCGAAACCATCCATACCCTTCCTGAGATATAAATTGGTCTACAAATGTTTTTGCAACGTAGTACGCTGCTCCACCAATTGCCATTGAGACAGGTTCCATTTTTCATCTATCCTGCATTTTTCTCATTTTAACAAAGCCTCGTAACCTCTATGAGAAGCTACATTCCACTGTAGGATAACCAAATAGGTTGCTCCTTTGCGTTGCTTGATATAGTTGCAGCATTTTCTACTAGTGGTCAACTAATATAGGCCCCATCTTTATAGTCAAATGAATGTCCGCTCTTGGCACAAAGCGGACTTTCGTAGTTTTTGCACAATAGCGGGCGTTCAGGTAACGGATGCATCAGGGTTAGTAACGCATTGCTGCACTGACCAGTATAATATCTGTTCAGATAAACGGCAGAGAGGATGTCATCAGGTGCTGGCTTATATCACGCTTGGGACAAACGACTTTAAGCGCTCCGTGGAGTTTTATGACGCTGTATTGACCGTTCTGGGATATTCACGACTGCCCGCCTGGACAGAGAGCTGGGTCATGTGGGGAGATGAAAATAATCCGGACGAGGGGTTCAGCTTCTGTCTTTGCCCTACCTTTGACAGTCATTCCGCGACAGCAGGAACGGGACCCTGTTCGCATTCAAAGCAGATAGTGCGGAACTCGTCAGACGCTTCCATGCAGCTGGCCTCCTTGCGGGAGGAGTGAATGAAGGCGCGCCGGGCACACGAACCGCTTACGGCCCTGACTTTTATGTAGCCTATCTGCGGGATCCTGACGGACATAAGCTGGCATGTGTTTGTCAGCATCATTCTCCCGAAGCAGATTAGGGAGTAAAAGTCACCTGACTGGTGAAATCTCAGGATTTTCAGCGGTTACAAACTTATCCGTAAAATTCAGCGTTTCCAGCTTACAACCTCAATGCGATGAAACAAAGACCGGGGATTCCTGCACAGGCGGAACAGAGAAGTGACGCTGCATGCGTTTTATCTCCTCCGCCGGAGGCAAACCAAACAGACGTTTAAACTCACGATTAAACTGCGATGCGCTCTCATAGCCCACAGCGTAGCCTGCTGCGGCAGCGGTCATCTGCTGACGAACCATCAGCATGCGGGCCTGATGCAGGCGCACCGATTTCACATACTGCATCGGCGGCATCCTGATGATGGATTTGAAATGAAGATGAAAGGTCGGGACGCTCATGCCCGCTTCGCCAGCCAGTTGCGTCAGCGTTAATGGCTGCGCATAAGTGGCGTGAATGTGCTTTATCACTTTCCCTATTTTACTGAACTGTCCCTGCAGGCCCAGCGCGGCACGCATGGCGTTGCCCTGTTCACCCGTCAGCACACGGAAATAGAGTTCGCGCAGCCGCGCATGTCCGAGTATCGCGGTTTCAAGCGGACTGTTCAGGGCTTCAAGCAAACCCAGCACCGCTCCCTTTACCGTGTCGTCCATCTGACTCGACATCATACTCTGCGGCGCGGCGGGAGGATGTGAAACATCATGCTGATCGATCTGCAGGATAAGTTCAGCGGCAAGCTGAAAATCCAGATGCATATAAATAGCCAGCAGAGGATGCTCCGCGGACGCGTCGGTTTCCATAGTAAACGGCACTGGAACCGAGACCGCCAGGTAGTGCTGTTCATCATACAAGTAGGTCTGCTGACCGAAGTAACCCCGTTTGCTGCCCTGACAGACAATCACGATGCCCGGATCATAAAGCACGGGTGTTCTGGCAAGAGGACGATCGGCGCGCAGAATCCGCACACCGGGTAACGCCGTCAGGTTGTATCCCTCATGCGGCGCCAGGGCTTTGATCAGGGCAATCATTCCGGTCATTACGGCACCTCATAAGATCAGGCAAGAAAACGAGAAGATACGGCCTAAAAACACAACAGCATTGAGAATACCATGCAATCTCTACGGTTCATGGGAGTTCTTTTATGTCATCTGTTAAAACAATCTTAATTACTGGCGTCAGCAGTGGCTTTGGTCTGGCACTGGCGCGTGAAGCCCTCCATGCCGGGCACCGGGTCATCGGTACCGTGCGAAACCGCGAAGCACTGCAGGCTTTTGAAGCGCTCGATGCAGAGCGTGCCGTGGGCCGCCTGCTGGATGTCACGGACTTTGAGCGTATTGAAGAGGTCATCAGGGAGATTGAGTCCACGGTCGGTCAGATTGATGTGCTGGTGAACAATGCCGGTTACGGCCATGAAGGGATTCTGGAAGAGTCCTCTCTGGCAGAGATGAGCCATCAGTTTGACGTGAACGTTTTTGGCGCAGTGGCAATGATCAAAGCGGTCCTGCCGGGTATGCGTGAACGCCGTCGCGGGCATATCATCAATATTACGTCGATGGGGGGATTTATTACCCTGCCCGGCATCAGCTACTACTGCGGCAGTAAGTTTGCGCTTGAGGGCATTTCAGAAACGCTCGGCAAAGAGCTGGCTCCGTTCGGCATACACGTCACTGCCGTGGCACCCGGCTCATTCCGCACTGACTGGGCGGGACGTTCAATGGTACGCAGCGCCCGCACTATTCCGGACTATGACACCCTGTTCGAACCTATTCGTCAGGCCCGGGAGGAAAAAAGCGGGAAACAACCCGGCAATCCCACAAAGGCGGCTCAGGCCATGCTGGCGTTGCTGGAAAACCCGAATCCACCCGCGCATCTGTTGTTAGGCAGTGATGCCCTGGGCCTGGTTCGTCAAAAACTGGCAGCCATGAGTCAGGAGATCGATCAGTGGGAAAATCTTACCCGTTCAACCGATGACTGAACCGTTTGCGTCCGAACAAACAGCCTGACCGGGGATGGCCGTTGACACCAACGGCCATTTTCTCTGGCGTTCCGGACAGGAGAATGGAGCAGATTTGGATGCAGAGGCCGGGCACCATCCAGTCGAACATTAACGGGTTATCAGCTGGCTGCCGCATCCTTCGGGATGTCGCAGCCAGCTGAGCGTGTTGTGTTACCGGTGGGAGAAGCGGGCCGGATTCGCTGAGCGAACCGAGGCGCGGCGGATGAGCCGGATACTCAGCGCTGCCCCGATAGCCAGGCAAGCGGCCATCGTCAGAAGCGCGATGATAAAGGCATGAGTGATCGCTTCACTGCTGTGACCGTTATCCAGCATGCTGTAGAAAATACCGCCAATAAGGGCGACGCTTAGCGCAGTGCTGATTTGTAAGGCGGCGCTGGTTACGCCAGCGATCATCCCTGAAAATTGTGGCGCAACCTGGCCGGTTACCATCCGCACCAGGGTTGGCATCGCCAGTCCCTGACCCAGCCCGGTCACAAAAAGAAGCGGGGCGAGCGGCAGCATAGCGGGCTGACTGCCCGTCAGCGTGGTGGCAATCAACCATCCCAGGCCTGCCAGGCCTGCGGTTTCGCATCCCATCCCGATTGCGCTCAGGTAATTACCGGTAAATCGCCTCAGCCAGGGTGTCAGTAACGGACCGATCAGAAAACCAACGCCAAAGGGCAGGAAAACCGTGCCTGCACTCAGCGCGTTTAAATGTAAGGCACCCTGCAGATAGACAGAAAACAGCAGAAAGAACGCGCCGATAGAATAAAACAGTAAAACAATGACCAGTCCCTGGCCCAGCCCCGGTGCACGTAAAACGTCCGGATTAAGTAGTGGTGATCCCCCCTTGTGACTGAGCCGCTGCTCATAGCGCCATAACAGCGTGGCCAGCAGCGGGAAAATCAGAAACCACATCCACGTCCACCAGGGCCATCCCGCTTCACGGCCTTCGATCAGCGGTACAATCAGCGTGCTCAGCGTTAATGTGGCCAGCAGTGTGCCGACAGGGTCAAGCCGCTGCGCCGCCCGCGCCCGTGTCTCTTTCAGCAGCGGCAGGCCAAAAAGAATGACCAGCAGCGCCACCGGCAGGTTAACGAGAAAAATAGCCCGCCAGCCCAGATGAAACAGATCGGCAGAAATCAGAATACCGCCCAGCACCTGTCCGATCACCGAGGCCAGACCAAACACGGCACCATAGATACTGAGCGCTAACGGTCTCTCCGCTTCAGGAAAAATGGCCTGTACGGAAGCCAGTGCCTGGGGAGCCATAATGGCGGCCGTCGCGCCCTGTAAGATGCGTCCGGCAATCAGTGCCCAGGGTGACCAGGCAAAACCGCACAGCAAGGATGCTGCAGCAAAACCCATCAGCCCGAGAAAGAACATCTTCCCGCGACCATAAATATCTCCCAGCCGGCCGCCGGTAATTAACGTCACGGCATAAACAGCAGCATAGGATGAAATCACCAGCTGTTCCGCAGAGGAAGAGGTGCTGAGGTCTTGCTGAATAGCAGGCAAGGCCACGTTGACGATAAAGAAATCGAGCGGCGGCAAAAATGCCCCGACCAGTAAAATGACAAACATCGCCCAGCGATGTGGCTCGGCTTGCGGGATGCAAAGTGCCGACATAGGTCACTCCTTATGGAACGTCGCCCCCGATAAGGGGCGAATGGTAATCACAGAATGTGCAGGTAACCTGACAGAACGGGGCCGCCGCCCGGCAGAAACGACACGACGAACCGGTCAGCGCATCCCGCCAGAGGCGAGAATCACCTCACCAGTGATCCAGGCAGCCTCGTCTGAGGCGAGAAAGGAGACAATCGGTGCCACATCCTCTACCTGACCAATACGGCCGAGCGGCGTCTGCTCTTCATTCCATCTCTGGAAGTCTGAGTTCATCGCGCCTGCGCGATGGCTTCCTTCGGTCTCGATCAGGCCGGGATTGACCGCATTAACACGAATCCCCCGTGGGCCCAGCTCTTTTGAAAGCACACCGGTAATGGCGTCAATCGCGCCTTTGGCCCCGCTGTAGATGGCGCTCTCAGCAATAAAGACGCGAGTGACGAACGAACTGATGTTGATAATGCTGCTACCTTTCCCCAGGTGCGGCACGGCTGCGGCGCTGACCAGTAGCGGCCCCAGAACATTAATATCGAACTGCCTGCGGTAGAGCGTCTCAGTGCTCTCCTCGATGCTGGCGAACTGATAAACCCCGGCATTGTTCA
>Ga0308168_1001957_pt1 | contig 17587 bp, 17 predicted proteins | sample PhyCR2_FD_202133 | JGI IMG/M metagenome (GOLD analysis project Ga0308168, IMG submission 202133) | Phyllosphere microbial communities from UC Gill Tract Community Farm, Albany, California, United States - DLSLRC.R2 | ecosystem: Host-associated > Plants > Phyllosphere > Unclassified | place: USA...
GCAGGGACGACGTATAGAGTGCCGAGGCCCAGAGACGGCTTACTTCAACCAGCCCCGATGCCGGAAATACAGGAAAGGCGCGATCGCACTGACGATCATCAGGCTCAGCGACCAGCCATAGCCGAATTGCCATTCGAGCTCGGGCAGGAACTTGAAATTCATGCCGTAGATACTGGCGATCAGTGTCGGCGGCAGGAAGGCGACCGAGGCCACCGAGAAGATCTTGATGATCTTGTTCTGGTTGATGTTGATGAAGCCGACGGTGGCGTCCATCAGGAAGTTGATCTTGTCGAACAGGAAGGAAGTGTGGCCGTCCAGCGATTCGATGTCGCGCAGGATCTGGCGTGCTTCCTCGAACTGGTCGCCGTTCAGCAGGCGGCCGCGCATCAGGAAGCTGACCGCGCGCCGCGTGTCCATCATGTTGCGGCGGATACGGCCGTTCAAGTCTTCCTCGTGCGCGATCGCATTCAGCGCGGCGGCCGCGTCCTGGTCGGTGAATTCCTTCTGCAGCACGCGCTGGCTGACCTCTTCCAGGCTCTCGTAGATGCCTTCGAGCGCATCGGCCGAGTACTCGGCGTCGGTCGCGTACAGGTCGAGCAGCACGTCCATGTAATCCTCGATCGAGCCGGGCCGCGAACGCGCGCGCAGGCGCACCAGGCGGAACACCGGAAGCTCGTCGTTATGGACCGAAAACAGGATTTTCTTGGCCAGGATGAAAGCGACGGTGACGATGCGCGACGGGCCGTCTTCTTCCTCGCGCAGGAAGTCGGTGCGCAGGTGCAGGTCGCCGTTTTCGCCCTCGTAATAGCGCGCCGATGCCTCGATGTCGGACACCTCGTCCTCGCCCGGCAAGACCACGTCATAGGTCGCCTTGACCCAGGCACGCTCGGCATCCGTCGGATCGGTGAGATCGACCCACACGGCCGACGCATTCTCCAGATCGGCACGGGAAGCGATGGGTACCTGGTTCAGTCGGCCATTTTGTAGGACAAATACGTTGATCATGCGCTGCTTTCTCGGCCGGGATTCGGAAACAGCGCAAGTGTACCCGTAAGCCCTGAGCCCGGCCACCCCGTCGGCAAGAATTTGCCCCGTTGATCATTCTCAAACCGGGGTCAGAGCCCGGATATTGGCAACATCCGCCCAGCAACACCAGTATGGAACAAAGCAAGTATTCAAGTTGCCAAAAGGATCTTGCCAAAAATCGGGCTCTGACCCCGGTTTGATCTATGGCACGTCGGAGGCGTTCATGCGGCGCTGAATGATGGCGCTGCGGCGGGCCAGGTAATTGGTCTGGCGGTGGGCGTCGTAGTAGCGTGGGTTGGGCAGCATGACGGCCAGGCGGGCGGCCTGGGCCGCGCTCAGGCTGGCGGCCGGGGCGCGGTAATAATGGCGTGCGGCGGCTTCGGCGCCGAACACGCCGCGTCCGAACTCGACCACGTTCAGGTAGATCTCGAGGATGCGCTGCTTGCTCATCACCGCTTCCAGCATGTAGGCGATCACCAGTTCCTGGCCCTTGCGCAGGTAATTGCGCGAGCCGGACAGGAACAGGTTCTTGGCCAGTTGCTGCGTAATGGTCGAGCCGCCACCGACCACTTTATGGCGCTTGTTGTTGCGCTCGTACGCTTTTTCGAGCGCGTCCCAGTCGACCCCGTCGTGCTCGGCGAAATTGGCGTCTTCGGAGGCGATCACGGCGCGTTTGAGGTTGTTCGAGATGCGCGCGTACGACACCCATGCCTGTTCCAGCCTGGCGTTCGGATTGGTTTCGCGCAGCGCCGACAGCTGGGTGCGCATCATGCTGGTCGACGACGGATTGAACTGGGTCCACCAGCAGATCATCAGGAAGAAGTACAGCTGCACCAGCACCACCGCCAATACCGGCCCGATGACCAGCCATTTCAGCCAGCGCCGCCCGCCGGCGTGCCGGCCACCTGTCTGCCGGCCACCGGTATGCCGGCCACCGGTTTTCGAACGCGCGCCGGCGGCGCCCATCTTCAGCGCGGTGCTCATAAGGCGGCGCGCAGTTGCACCAGCACCAGCATCGTGGCCGGCCGCACGCCGCGCCACAGCGTGAACGCCTCCGCAGCCTGCTCGACCAGCATCCCGAGGCCGTCGCGCACCGCGGCGCCATGCAGGGCCGCGAATTCCATGAACTGGCTCGGTTCCTTGCCGTACATGATGTCGACCGCCAGCGTATCCGGTCCGAAGCTGGACGCCGGCACCGGCGGCATGTCGGCTGCCAGGCTGGCCGAGGTCGCGTTGACGACCACGTCGAACACGCCGTCGATGGCGTCCATGCCGACCGCGCTCACCTGCCCCGGGTGAGACGCGTGCGCGGCAAACTGCGCCACCAGCGCATCGGCCGTGGCCCGGGTGCGGTTGGCGATCACGATCGCGGCCGGGCCCTGCTCCAGGAACGGCAGCACGATGCCGCGCGCCGCGCCGCCGGCTCCCAGCAGCAGCACGCGCTTGCCGGCCAGCGCCACATCGGCGTTGCGCACGATGTCGGCCACCAGGCCCGGGCCGTCGGTGTTGTCGCCGACGATCGCGCCGTCCTCGAAGCGCAGCGTATTGACGGCGCCGGCCAGGCGCGCGCGCTCGGACAGGCGGGTGGCGATGGCCGCCGCCTCCAGCTTGAAAGGCACGGTGACGTTGGCGCCGCGATAGCCTTCGGCGACCAGGCGCCGCACCGTGTCGGCGAAGCCGTCGAGCGGCGCCAGGCAGCGTTCGTACACCATGTCCTGGCCGGTCGTGGCCGCGAAGGCGGCATGGATCTCGGGCGATTTGCTGTGGGCGATCGGGTTACCGATCACACAATAGCGATCGGCTGCATACTGGTCTGTCATCTCATCACTCTCCGCGCAGTTCGGCCTGCAGCTTTTCTTCCCGGGTAAATTTGAAACGGGTGATCACGATCCACAGGTCGTCCTTGTCGGACGAGCGCATGTTGGCCGGGAACTTCCCGAACGGCGCCGCGCGCCGCACGATGGCCAGCGCGGCCTTGTCCAGCGCCGGGTTGCCGGAACTGCGCTCGATGCGCGGTCCGCCCTCTTTTTCGTAGAGGCTGCCGTCCTGGAACACCGGAATGTAGACCACCAGCTCGCCATACAGCTTGCTGCCGTTCTGCTGCGGGAAATTCAGGGTGCCGACCTCCTCCACCCGCTTTTGCATCGCCTTGTAGTACATGGCGTAGCCGACTTCCTGGGTGCTGGGGCTGATGAAGGTCTTTTTCGGACGCTTGTTCTCGTCCGAGATACGCTGCGTGATCTCGGCCGACATGCGCGCGATGGCCTTGCTGGTGTCGAGGTTGTCGGCGCCGTTGCGGGCCGGGTCCGGCTTGGCCTGTTCGGCGACCGGGGCGCTGGCGTAGTTCGAGGGCCGTACCCGGCTCATGACGTTTTTCTGCTGCTGCTCGAGTTCGGCGATGCGGCGCTGCAGGGCCTTGATGCTGTCGCCGTTCTCGATGCGCTTCAGGTCGGGCAGCGGCGACTGCGCGCGCCCGGCATCTAGATTGCCGCCGCCATCCAGGTTGGCCTGCGCCAGCGCCTCGGCCTTGAGCGGCGCGCGCTGGTGCTTGGCGTTGACCAGGATGACTTCGAGACCCGGATCGGCCGGCTGCAGCCGGAATGCATCCGGCGCGGCGAAACGGACCGCCAGCAGGGCCGCATGCGCCAGCACCGAAACGGCGACGGCGATCATCAGGGGACGTTGTTGTCGGGAGTACTTCACGCGCTGCGGGGAGGGAGGGTTGGAGTCAGGGAATGATCCATTCTACCGTGCGCGAGCGGGAGTTTGCGAGTGTTGCGGGAAAGTATCGACGCACGGGGTTGCAAGGTGGGCACATCGTGCCCACCGCACACAGATCAGGCAGCCGCCTGCGGCGCCTGCGGCTCGGCCGTCACGTCGGTCTGCGTCTCCGGATCGACCACGGTCACCGCGCCTTCGGCCTCGGCGCCTTCCACCGCCGCCGCCTCGCCGCTGTCGCCGCCCTCTTCCTCGTCGTCGCCCAGGTCGAGCGCTTCCGCAGGCGCCGCCGCCACTTCCAGCAGGCGCGCCTCCAGCGACAGGTCGACTTCGTCCCAGCGCACGATGTCCAGCCGCACCTGGGCCCCGCGCGGCGCCGAGACCATGCCCGGCAGGCGGATCACCAGCGGGATGTCGACCAGGCGCAGCACCTCGTCCTTCAGCACCACGGCGTCGACCTGCTTCGCCTGCTCCTGGCCCAGCCAGCGCAGGCACCAGTAACGCTCCATGTTCTGCTGGAAGTCGTTGTAGGCGCCGTAGGCGGCGTCGAAGCTCGAGACGATCGCGAACAGGGTCGCGTCGCGGTGCTTGAACGGCGCCACCAGCGGCGCGGTCACGCCGTTGGCGGCGCAGGCCAGGATCTGCCACTGGTTGACCAGGTCGGTGTAGCGGCGCAGCGGCGAGGTGCTCCAGGCATACTGGTCGACGCCCAGGCCCTGGTGCGGCGCCGCGTGGGTCACCATGCGCACCTGGATCTTGGCATTCCAGCCGCCGGCGCCCGGGCCCTGCGAACGGTAGATGCCGGGCACGCCCGAGTCGTGCAGCAGCTTGCCCCAGGTGCTGTTGGCAAAGATCATCAGCTCGGCCACGATCTTGTCCAGCGGCGCCCCGCGCTTGCGGCGCACGATGGTGACCACGTCGTCCTCGACGTAGAAGTTGAAGTCGACGCGGTTCGCCTGTTCCGGCTTCAGGCCGAAGGCCTCGCGCTTCTTCATGCGGCCGGCTTCCAGCTGCAGCGCCCATTGCCACAGCAGGCCAAGCTCGGTCTTGTGCGGATACTCGCCCTCGCCGCTGGCGAGCGTCTCTTCGTTGACCAGTTCGTCGAGGTCGTTGTGGCGCAGGTTGCTCTTCATCGGCACGCGCTCGGCGCGCGTGGTGGTCGAGAGTACGGTCCAGGTGGACGGATCGAGCACCGCGTACAGCGACAGCGCCGGGCAATCCTTGCCCTCGGCCAGCGTGAATGCGTTCACGACTTCGTCCGGCAGCATGGTGATCTTATCGCCCGGCATGTAGACGGTCGACATGCGCGCGCGCGCGATCTTGTCGATGGCGTCGTCCGGACGGATGCCCAGGCCCGGGGCCGCGATGTGGATGCCGACGCGCACGGTGCCGTCCTCCAGGGTCTCGACCGAGAAGGCGTCGTCGATCTCGGTGGTGGTCACGTCGTCGATCGAGAACGCCGCCACCTTGGCCAGCGGCAGGTCGGCCGGCGCCGCCGGTACCTCCACTGGCGGGAAACCGGCGCCGCGCGGGAAGTGCTCGAACAGGAAGCGCCCCATGTGCAGCTCCTTGGCCGAGGCGATGCCCTTGGTCGCCAGCATCAAGCGCGGCTGGGTGGTCTGCAGTTCGGTGGCGGCGGTGTCGAGTGCCTTGTATTCGATGCTGTTCTTGTCCGGCTTGAACAGCAGCTGCTGGACCAGCGGCTGCAGCGCTTCCGGCAGGCGGCCGGCCTTGAGTTCGTCGACGTAGGACGCCTGCACGATGGCCTGCTGCTTCTTCTTTTCGATGCCGGCCAGCGCCGCGCGCAGCGACTGTTCGGGCGCGCCCTTGTAGCGGCCGCGGCCCTTCTTGTAGAAATAGATGGGCGAACCGTGCAGGGCCAGCACCAGGCCGGCCGCTTCGGCGGGCAGCGGCGCGTGGCCGAAGTACTCGGCGCCCAGCTCGGCGAAGCCGAATTCCTCGTCGCCGGCGACTTCCCACAGGAATTCGAGGTCGACGTCCGCCGCGATCGCCTTGGCCTGTTCCAGCAGCGTGGCCGGGTCGGGCTTCTCGAACTGCAGCAGCACGTCGCGCGTCTTGACCTTGGTACGTTTGCCGCTCGGCATCTCGACCTGGTAGGCCTCGCCGGCCTGCGACAGCACGGTGCCGACCTTGAAATCGCCGGACTCTTCGAAAAATACGTTCATAATCTATTTCAGGTTCATGTTGGTTGCGGCCGGCGCCAGGTCCAGTACCGCGGGCAAGAATACCTCGGTGACCAGCAGCAGGCCTTGACGGCGGCGGTAGACGCAGCGCCGGGCATAATAAGTCGCATCCGGATCCGCCAGTGCATTGTCCGCCTCCGGGCCAAGCGCCGCGCGCACGCGCGCCAGCAGCGGGTGCCCCGGCCGGATGCGGGCAAATTCGAGCCGGCCACGCCGGACCAGCGGATCGTAAAACAGCGTGGTGCCGAGCGAACGCTCGCCCAGCGCCGAAAACAGCGGCCAGTCGTGCGCCGTGGCGTCCAGCGGCACCACGGTGTGGCCGTACACCGCCGGGCGGCCGTCGCAGCGCAGCAGCACCTCGCGTTCCCACACGCGCTGGCGGCGCGCCAGACCCAGTGCTCCGGCCTCGTCCGCGAGGCAGAGCGCGCCCGCCTGGCGCACTTTCTGCACGCGAAAAGCGCGGCTGTGCGCCGTCAGGCGTGCGGTCAGCGAACCAGGCGTGGCCAGCCAGCCGCGCATCGCCGTCGGTGCGCGCACGCCCCCGGGATGCGCCAGCCAGCAGGCCTGGCGCAGCGATGGTGTTCTCAAGACGTCCTCACGCCGGCGCTGCCGTCATGCAGAATGCCAGCACCTGGTCGACATATTGCTCGAATTCCGATACAGCATGATCGCTGCCCTGGATCACATGCTGGTGCGCCCCGGCGTAATGGGCGACCATGTCGCGATAATCCAGCACTTCGTCGCCGGTCGCCGCCAGCAGGAAGTAACGCTCGGGACGCGTGATCCTGTCCACTTTCAGCGCGGCCAGCTCGTCGATGTACGCGCGCTTGAACTCGAACGGCTCGCTCGAATGCCAGGCGGTGGTCACGCCGACGTGCTTGTCCAGGTCTTTCAGCGGATCGACCGCCGGGTTCACCAGCGCCGCGCGGCAGCCGAAGCGCTCGGCCAGCCAGGTCGCATAAAATCCGCCGAGCGAGGAGCCGATGATGGCGATCCGGTCCGGTCCCTTGTCGGCATGGCGTTCGGCCAGCGTCAGCACCAGGTCCATCGCGGCTTTCGGCGAGGCCGGCAGCTGGGGGCAGATCAATTCATGCGCGCGCCCCAGCTCGGCCATGCGCCCGTGCACCACGCGCGCCTTGTACGAGCGCGGCGACGAGCGGAAGCCGTGCAAATACAGGATAACAGGCCGGCCGGCGCCGGCGCCGGCGAACCCCGCTTGCTGCCCGCTCATGCCGCCAGGCTTTCCAGCAGCTTCTGGTGCACGCCGCCGAAGCCGCCGTTGCTCATCACCAGGATGTGGTCGCCCGGCTGGGCCGCCTGGACGATCGCCTGCACCATATAGTCGATCTGGTCGAAGCTGTGGGCAATGTTGCCCAGCGGTTTCAGGGCGTCGGCCAGCGACCAGCCCAGTGCCTGCTGGCTGCCGAAGCCGAACACCAGGTCGGCATCCTTCAGGCTGCCCGGCAGCGCATCCTTCATGGCGCCCAGTTTCATGGTGTTCGAGCGCGGTTCCAGCACGGCCAGGATGCGTCCGGCTTTCGTGCCGGCTGCGCCGATCTTCTGGCGCAAGCCGCCCACCGTGGTCGCGATCGCCGTCGGATGGTGGGCGAAATCGTCATACACCGTCACGCCGTTCACCACGCCGCGCACTTCCATGCGCCGCTTGACGTTCTGGAAACGCGACAGCGAGTCGATCGCTTGGCCAGGGGGCACGCCGACGTGGCGCGCGGCGGCAATCGCGGCCAGCGCATTGGTGCGATTGTGGTGGCCGGTCAGCTCCCAGTGCACGGTGCCCTGCAGCTCTTTGTTGAAGATGACGTCGAAGCTGGACCCGCCCGGATGCTCGACCAGGCTCCAGTCGACGCCCTCGGCCACGCCGAAGGCTTCCTTCTCGCTCCAGCAGCCGCGCTTGAGCACGCGGCCGATCGAGGCCTCGTCGCCGTTCACGACCAGGCGGCCGACGCCGGGCACGGTGCGCACCAAGTGGTGGAACTGGGTCTCGATGGCGCCGATGTCCGGAAAGATGTCGGCGTGGTCGTATTCCAGGTTGTTCAAGACCGCGGTCTTGGCGTGGTAATGCACGAACTTGGAACGCTTGTCGAAGAAGGCGGTATCGTATTCGTCGGCTTCGATCACGAAGAAATTCGAATCCGTCTCGCCCTGCAGGCGCGCCGAGACGCCGAAGTTCATCGGCACGCCGCCGATCAGGAAACCCGGCGAATAGCCGGCATCTTCCAGGATCCAGGCCAGCATCGAGGTGGTCGTGGTCTTGCCGTGGGTACCGGCCACCGCCAGCACCCATTTATTACGCAGGATATGTTCACCGATCCACTGCGGGCCAGATACATAAGGCAGGCCGCGGTTCAGGATTTCCTCGATCAGCGGATTCCCGCGCGTCATGACGTTCCCGACCACGTACAGATCCGGTTCCAGCGCGACTTGTTCCGGGCCATATCCCTGGATCAGTTCGATGCCCTGGGCTTCGAGCTGGGTACTCATCGGGGGATAGACATTGGCGTCGCAGCCGGTGACACGGTGGCCGGCTTCCTTGGCCAGGACAGCCAGCCCACCCATGAAGGTGCCGCAGATGCCGAGAATATGGATGTGCATGGTGGTCGAAAAAGATGCAGGGAAATAAAGGAATACGCGATTTTACCCGACGCGATGCCATTTTCCGTTCAAGAGTATGATCTGAGACATGATGCCGAATTCAAATGATGACCTCCAACAGTTGCGCACCCGCATCGCCGCGACGGCCGCGCGCATGATCGCCCAGGATGGCGCCGACTACGCCACCGCCAAGGCCAAGGCGGCGCGCCAGGTGCTGGGGGTCGACCGCCCTGCCCCGAATTATTTGCCCGACAATCTACAAGTCGAAGACGAGGTGCGCCGCTATCAGTCCCTGTTCCAGGGGCCGGCCCAGGCGGCGCGCCTGAAGCATCTGCGCGGCGCCGCGCTGGAAGTGATGGAAGCGCTGGCCGAGTTCCGGCCCTACCTCACCGGCGCGGTCCTGAGCGGCAGCGCCGGCGAACATGACGACATCCACCTGCAATTGTTTGCAGACAGTGCGAAGGAAGTCGAGATCTGGCTGCTGAACCGGAACGTCGATATCGACATCTCGGAAACCCCGCACTTCAAGGGCAGCCGCCACGATCCGGTTGAAACCGTGAGTTTCATGTGGCATAAGGAGCCGGTCCACGCCGAACTGTATGACATGAACGATTTGCGCGGCGCCCTGAAACCGCGTGCCGACGGCCGCCTGCAGCGCGTCGACCTGGCGGGCCTGCGTGCCCTGATGATGACTGACGAAACCCTGGAGCAAGATGAATAAGAAGGTCAACAAGCCACGCCTGGCCGCCTACCTGGTCGTGGCCGCCGCATTTACCACCCTCGGCGCGATCGCCGCCGTCAAGCAGGATACCAAGGCCGCGGCCGGTGCCGCCGGGGCCAACTCCGGCACTGCCCTGTACGCGCAGTCGCTGAACGACTTGTCCGGCAAGCCGCAATCGCTGGCGCAATGGAAAGGCAAGCCGCTGCTGGTGAATTTCTGGGCATCCTGGTGCGCGCCCTGCGTGCAGGAGATGCCGGAACTATCGGCGCTGGCGGCCCAGGATGGCGGCAAGCGCTTCCATGTGATCGGCATCGGCATCGATTCGCCCAGCAACCTCGTTCAGTTCACGCAAAAGACCAAGGTGGCCTATCCGCTGTACGTGGGCGGGATGGGGGCGACCGACCTGGCGCGCGGGCTCGGCAATACCAGCGGCGGCCTGCCCTATACGGTGCTGATCGGCGCCGATGGCAAGGTGATCAAGACCTACCTGGGCAAGCTGAAGTTCGACCAGTTGCGTGCCGACCTGGCCAGGCTGTAGGCGGCCTGAAGCATTTGCGAACGGTCGTTCACTTCCCTTCGCACTTCCTTATATCGCTTGCCAACATGTAATGTTGGCGGCAAAATGCCTGACTTTCGGGCAAACAGACGGTTCCATCATGGCAAAAAAGCTCCTGCTGCTCAATGGCCCCAACCTGAATTTGCTGGGGACGCGTGAGCCTGCAGTGTACGGCGCCACCACCCTGGCCGACATCGAACAGGCTGCAGCGAGCCAGGCAGCGGCGGCAGGCGCAAGCATTACCTGCTTCCAGAGCAACCATGAAGGCGCACTGATCGACCGCATCCATGCCGCCAGGCAGGAAGCGGTCGACGCCATCGTCATCAACCCGGGCGGGCTGACGCATACCAGCGTGGCCTTGCGCGATGCGCTGGCTGCAGTAGACATTCCATTCGTGGAAGTGCACCTGTCTAATATTTATAAGCGTGAGGAGTTTCGGCACCATTCGTTTTTGTCCGCGATTGCGCAAGGCACGATTTGCGGACTGGGCGCTGATGGATATCGCTTTGCCATCGACTTTGCACTCAAAGAGCGTTAATCTACGTCAACTTCACGCATTCCGTGCGGATTTGCGAGCAGTTCCGCACCGCATCCTCATAAACATATAATTCCAGGGGTTTCACATGGATCTAAGAAAACTCAAGACATTGATCGACCTCGTCGCCGAATCGGATATCGCTGAACTCGAAGTGACCGAAGGCGAAAGCAAGGTTCGCATCGTCAAGTCCTCGGCAATCCCGCAGAATCAAGTGGTCATGGTGCCGCCGCAAGGCGTGCAGCAATTCCATGCACCGGCCGTGCAAGGCGCCGCCCCCGCTCCCGCCCCGGCGCCGGCAGCTGCTCCGGTAGAAACCGGCCATGTCGTGAAGTCGCCGATGGTCGGCACCTTCTACCGCTCGTCGTCCCCGGGCGCCCCGGCCTTCATTGAAGTCGGCGCCAATGTGAAGGAAGGCGATACCCTGTGCATCATCGAAGCGATGAAGCTCCTCAATGAAATCGATGCCGACCTCTCCGGCACCATCACCAAGATCCTGGTAGAAAACGGCCAGCCCGTCGAATTCGGCCAGCCGCTGTTCGTGATCGGCTAAGACGCATTATCGTCAACGGACCGAAGTCCGGAGCCTTTCGCAAGGAAGCCTCCGGACTTCTGCCCTCCGCCCTTCCGATTCAGTTGTCTCCGGCCATCTACCGGCACTCACAGAAACATCGAACTTACCATGTTTGAAAAAATCCTCATCGCCAATCGTGGTGAAATCGCTCTGCGTATCCAGCGCGCCTGCCGTGAAATGGGCATCAAGACCGTCGTCGTGCACTCGGAAGCCGACAAGGATGCCAAGTATGTCAAACTGGCCGACGAGTCGGTCTGCATTGGCCCGGCGCAATCTGCGAAAAGCTACCTGAGCATGCCGGCGATCATCAGCGCGGCCGAAGTCACCGACGCCGAAGCGATCCACCCGGGTTATGGTTTCCTGTCGGAAAACGCCGACTTCGCCGAGCGCGTCGAGAAATCGGGCTTCGTGTTCATCGGCCCGCGTTCGGACTCGATCCGCCTGATGGGCGACAAGGTCTCGGCCAAGCAAGCCATGATCAAGGCCGGCGTGCCCTGCGTGCCGGGCTCGGACGGCGCACTGCCCGACGATCCGAAGGAAATCATCACCATCGCACGCAAGGTCGGCTACCCGGTCATCATCAAGGCAGCCGGCGGCGGCGGCGGACGCGGCATGCGCGTCGTGCACACCGAAGCGGCCCTGCTGAACGCGGTGGCAATGACCAAGACCGAAGCCGGCACCGCCTTCGGCAATCCGGAAGTCTATATGGAGAAGTACCTGGAAAATCCGCGTCACGTGGAAATCCAGGTGCTGGCCGACGAGCACAAGCAGGCCGTCTGGCTGGGCGAGCGCGACTGCTCGATGCAGCGCCGCCACCAGAAGGTGATCGAGGAAGCGCCGGCACCGGGCATCCCGCGCAAGCTGATCGAGAAGATCGGCGACCGCTGCGCCGAAGCCTGCCGCAAGATCGGCTACCGCGGCGCCGGCACCTTCGAATTCCTGTACGAGAACGGCGAGTTCTACTTCATCGAGATGAACACCCGCGTGCAGGTCGAACACCCGGTCACCGAAATGATCACCGGCATCGACATCGTGCAGGAACAGATCCGCATCGCCTGCGGCGAGCGCCTGCGCTTCCGCCAGCGCGACATCATGCTGTCGGGCCACGCGATCGAGTGCCGCATCAACGCCGAAGACCCGTTCAAGTTCACCCCGTCGCCGGGCCGCATCACCGGCTGGCACCCGCCGGGCGGTCCCGGCATCCGCGTCGATTCGCATGCCTACGCCGGCTATTACGTGCCGCCGCACTACGATTCGATGGTCGGCAAGGTCATCGCCTACGGCGCCACCCGCGAGCAGGCGATCCGCCGCATGCAGATCGCGTTGTCGGAGATGGTGGTCGAGGGTATCCTGACGAATATCCCGCTGCACCGCGAACTGATGGTCGACGCCCGTTTCATGGAAGGCGGCACCAATATCCATTACCTGGAGCAGAAGCTGGCCCACAAGCCGGACCTGCCGAAGGATGGCGCGCTCGGCGCCAAATCGGAAACCAAGGCAGAACAATGAGCTGGACCGAAGTCGTCATCGAAATCGCCCGCGAACACGCCGAGGCCCTGTCGGACGCCCTGATGGAAGCGGGCGCGCTGTCGGTCTCGGTGGAAGACGCCGACGAAGGCACCGAAGACGAGAAGCCGCTGTTCGGCGAACCCGGCATGGTGCCCGAGCAGGCCGCCTGGGACCACAGCCGCGTGGTGGCCCTGACCGACGAGGTCGACGACCAGGCCACCATCGTGGCCGAGGCGGCGCGCGCCATCGGCCTCGAGCAGTTGCCGGACTTTGCGGTGCGCTCGGTGGCGGATGCCGACTGGGTGCGCCTGACGCAGTCGCAGTTTGCGCCTATCCACATCGGCAAGAACATCTGGGTCGTGCCGAGCTGGCACGAAGCCCCGGATCCGAACGGCCTGATCCTGGAAGTCGATCCGGGCCTGGCCTTCGGCACCGGCAGCCATCCGACTACCCGCCTGTGCATGGAGTGGCTGGAAGCGCATCCGGCGCCCGGTAAATCCGTGCTCGATTACGGCTGCGGTTCGGGCATCCTGGCAATGGTCGCCAAGAAGCTCGGCGCGGCCGACGTGGCCGGCGTCGACATCGACCCGCAGGCGATCGAATCGGCCAAGCTGAACGCCGAGCGCAACGGCTGCGCCATCGACTTTTACGTGCCGGACGATTTCGGCGCCTCCGAGCGCAAGGACAGCCGCTTCGACATCGTGGTGGCCAACATCCTGTCGAGCCCATTGAAACTGATGGCGCCGATGTTGTCCGGCCGCGTGGCCGAAGGCGGTTCGCTGATCCTGTCGGGTGTGCTGGCGCGCCAGGCCGAGGAAGTGGCCGCCGCCTACGCACCTTTCATCAAGCTGGGCGTCTGGGCCGAGCAGGACGGCTGGGTCGCCCTCCACGGGCAGCTCGGCATGGAAACCGCACCGCCGTCGCGCGCCGCCGAAAACGGCGAGTGACCGCATGGCGCTCGCGACCCAGTGCCCTTATTGCCAGACCAGGTTCCGGGTCGCCTCGGACCAGCTCAAGCTCCGCGGCGGCATCGTCCGCTGCGGCGCCTGCCAGCGCATCTTTGACGGCAGCGCGCACCTGATCGACCTGGATGCGCCGAAGCCGAACGCCGTTCCCGAGATGCCGCCGCCGGCGCCTGCCGCCGAGGTGGCGGCGCCCTCCTCCGCAGTTTCCCCGCAAGCGGAACGAGACCCCAACGCCGACGTCACGGCGCAGCCGGTCCATACCCTCGATTTCACCAGCACCTTCGATCCGCTCGGCATCCTGCCCGAGGCGGCCCCGGATGCGGCGGCTGCGCCCACCGTGCAGGATCCCGAGCCGCCGCATGGCGACGTCCTGGCGCATGCCGTCGACGAAGCCGGCGCCAGCCCGGTAGTGGATATCGACCTCACGCCGCCGAGCAACGAAGCGCCCGAGCCGGAGGCCGCCGAACCGCAGCCGCAGGATCCGGAACCGCCGCATGGCGACGTGCTGGCCCACGCGGTCGAAGAAGCCGGCGCCGGTCTGGTAGTGGACGTCGACTTGCCGCCGTCGGATGACGAAGCGCCCGAACCGGAAGCCGTTAAACCGCAGCCACAGCCGCAGGACCCTGAGCCGCCGCATGGCGACCTGCTCGCGCATGCGGTGGAAGAAGCCGGCGCCGCCGTCGAGGCGGAGGCTGCGGTACCGCCAGCCGGAACCGAACCGGCACAGACCCAACCGCAGGATCCCGAACCGCCGCACGGCGACGTGCTCGCGCATGCCGTCGATACGCTGACGTTCGCGCCGAAAGGCAGGATCGAGCCGCGCATCGACCCGTGGGCAGAACCACGGCGCGAACCGCGCCTGGCATCCGAGGACAATGCGCCGGCGGCCGCCCCGCCCGAGCCGGTGGCGGCCGCCACAATCGACACGCCGGCCGCGCCCGCCGCGCCCGTCCCGCCGCCCTCGTTCGCGCCGCCGGGCCGTATCGAGCCCAGCTTCGACCTGCCGGTGGACGAGGAACTGGTGGCCCAGCCCCTGCCCGGCGACGAGCCGGCGTTCCCATCCGATGCCGGACCGCATGGCGCGCCGCAGCACGCCGCAGCCGCCGTCCCGGACGAGAGCGCGCCGCCGCCCCCGCTGCCGCTGCGCGCCTCGGCCGGCGCCGAGCCGCAGGAACCGTCGCCGGCCGCCGCGGCGGCACCGCGCTCGGCGCGCGCCAAGACGCTCGACGCCCGCGCACGGCGCACCAAGCTGACCCCGACCCGGATCGAAGCGCCGCGCCTGCGCGTGCCCGAAAGCGACGAGCCGGAATTCGTCAAGCGCAGCCGCAAGCAGGAGCACGCCAGCCGCACCCGTCGCATCGCGATGGCCATCGGCGCCGTCGTGCTGCTGCTGGTGCTGGCGGCCCAGCTCGTGCTGAATTTCCGCAACGTGCTGGCGGCGCGCTATCCGGGCGCGCGGCCGGCGCTGGGCGCCGCCTGCGCCCTGCTCGGCTGCCGCATCGAACTGCCGACCCAGATCGACAATCTGGCCATCGAGAACGGCGAATTGACGACGCTCGGCCCGGACACGTATTCGCTCAATACCCTGTTACGCAACCAGGGTAATCTCGTGCAGGCCTGGCCGAGCATCGAACTCGAGCTGACCGACGCCAACGACAAGGCCGTGCTGCGCCGCGTGTTCACCCCCGGCGAGTATCTGCCGCAAAATGGCGCTGCCGCGGCCAGCGGCTTCGGCGCGCGCTCGGAACAGCCGATCAAGCTGCATTTCGCGCTGGCCGACCTGAAGCCCTCCAGCTACCACATTTTCATCTTCTACCCTTAAGGTTTCACATGACCAAGACTTCGCTGATCTGCGGCTCGATCGCCTTCGACAAGATCATGCAATACCATGGCCGTTTCGGCGAAACCCTGCTGGCCGACCAGCTGCACCGCGTAAACGTCTCCTTCCTGGTACCGACCCTGCGCACCGAATACGGCGGCTGCGCGGTCAACATCGCCTACAACCTCAATATGCTGGGTGGCGAGCCGCTGATCATGGGCACCATCGGCCAGGATGGCGGCGACTACCTCGGCCGCATGGAAAAACAGGGGCTGGCGATCAACGCCATCCGCACCATCGGCGACGCCTATACCGCCCAGTGCTTCGTCACCGCCGACCTGGACAACAACCAGATCAACGCCTTCCACCCGGGCGCGATGCAGTTCTCGCACGAAAACAGCCTGGCCGACTACTTGCCGCTGCGCGTGGCGATCATCGCCCCGGACGGCCGTGACGGCATGATCAAGCACGCGCGCGACTGTGCCGAGCGCGGCGTGCCCTTCATCTTCGATCCGGGCCAGCAGCTGCCGATGTTCAACGGCGAAGAACTGCTGGCCTTCATCGGGCAAGCCGCCTACCTGGCCTGCAACGACTACGAATTCGAGATGGTGATGGACCGTACCGGCCTGACCCTGCACGACATCGCGTCGCGCCTGGATGCGCTGATCATCACCCGCGGCGAACAGGGTTCGAGCATCTACGCCGGCGGCGAACACCACGTCATCCCGGCGGTCACGGCCAGCGCCGTGGTCGACCCGACCGGCTGCGGCGACGCCTATCGCGCCGGCCTGCTGTACGGCATCGCCAACGACCTGGACTGGCCGACCACCGGCCGCATCGCCAGCCTGCTCGGCGCGATCAAGATCGCGCACCAGGGCGGCCAGAACCACAGCTTCACGGCCCAGGAGATCGCCGACAAGTTCGAGGCGGCATTCGGCTACCGCTACTGACCGCGGCGCACGCCATCCGTCAATAAAGGAGGGCCCAGGCCCGGCTTGCATGCCGGGCCTGGGCCCTTGGTGTTTCTACTGCGGTTGCCGGCGTCGCCTTACATCATGACAAAGGCCTGGCCGAAGCCCTGGCGCAGCAGGTACTGGATGATCTGCAGCAGGATTACCGCGACCAGCACGGTGATGTCGAGGCCGCCCAGCGGCGGGATCACGCGGCGCAGGGGACGCAGCAGCGGATCGGTGAGCGCGCGCACGAAGGGAGCCAGCGGCGCGTGCGGATTGATCCAGCTGAAGATGACTTCGATGATCAGCAGGCCCATGAAACCGTAGATGATCCAGTTCAGGATCCGGTACAAGGCATACAGGAACACCTGCTGCCCGGTCCAGCCGGCCAGCAGCATGACGGCACTCGCGACCAGCACCACCAGGAAGGCGCCGATCAGGCTGGCCCAGTCGTAACCGCCCATGCCGGGCACGACGCGGCGCAACGGGCGTACCAGCCAGTCGCTGAGGGTGAAGATGAACTGCCCGATCGAGGCAGGTGGGCGGACCCGGATGACTTGCATCCAGAAACGCAGCAGCAGGACGCCGCCGAGGACACCGGCCACGGTATCGACGATCAACTGAAGAATGGGCAGCACAAAGACTCCTTAAAAAAAAACCGCTGTGTGAACTTCACACAGCGGTATTTTGCCTGATCCAGACGTGGAACGGCAGCTGTTACGGACGGCTGCTGGTCGGGAACGGCCATGCGGCTGCCGGCGTGAGGACCGATTTGGCGGCCGGCTGGGCGCCGTCCTTGGTCTCCTGCTTTGCGTCCTGCTTTGCATCCTGCTTGGTGTCCGACTTGGTTTCCGTTGCCGCTTCGGCTTTGGTTTCCGCTTTGCTGTCAGCCGAGGTGTCCGCTTTCGCTTCAGGCTTGGCTTCGGCCTTCGGCGCGGCGGCTTTTTTTGCTGCCGGCTTTTTCTCGGCCGGAGCCGATGCTTTCTTTGCTGCGGCCGGCGCTGCCGGTGCCGTCGACGCGTTCGATGCCGCGGCTTCCGGCTTGGCGGCGGCCTGCTTCACTGCCGGCTTGGTGTCGGCGGTTTTGGTGGCTGGGGTCTTGGCTGCTGCGGTCTTGGTTGCGGCAGCTTTCACCGGTGCGTTGGTGGCAGCGGTCTTGGTTGCGGCAGTCTTGGCCGGTGCAGCGGTGGTCTTGGTTGCGGCAGTCTTGGTTGCAGCAGTCTTGGCCGGTGCGGCGGTGGTCTTGGTTGCAGCAGTCTTGGTTGCAGCAGTCTTGGCCGGTGCTTTGGAAGCAGCAGTCTTGGTTGCGGCAGTCTTGGCCGGTGCAGCGGTGGTCTTGGTTGCGGCAGTCTTGGTTGCAGCAGTCTTGGCCGGTGCTTTGGAAGCAGCAGTCTTGG
>Ga0308168_1001960_pt1 | contig 17575 bp, 16 predicted proteins | sample PhyCR2_FD_202133 | JGI IMG/M metagenome (GOLD analysis project Ga0308168, IMG submission 202133) | Phyllosphere microbial communities from UC Gill Tract Community Farm, Albany, California, United States - DLSLRC.R2 | ecosystem: Host-associated > Plants > Phyllosphere > Unclassified | place: USA...
CGTGCGTACTGGTCAACGCTTGGCGAAGAGGCGAAAAAAACCTTCCGTTTCCACCACATCTCCACTGACGAAGTGTATGGCGATCTGCCGCACCCGGACGAACACCCAGCGTCTACTGAGCTGCCGCTGTTTACCGAGACCACGGCCTATGCACCAAGCAGCCCGTATTCAGCCTCGAAGGCCTCAAGCGATCACCTCGTGCGCGCCTGGTTGCGTACCTACGGTTTCCCGACCATCGTCACCAACTGCTCGAATAACTACGGCCCTTATCACTTCCCGGAAAAACTGATCCCGCTGGTGATCCTGAACGCCCTGGACGGAAAAGCACTGCCGATTTACGGCAAGGGCGATCAGATCCGCGACTGGCTGTATGTGGAAGATCACGCGCGTGCGCTCTATACAGTGGTAACCCAGGGTCAGCCTGGCGAGACCTACAACATCGGCGGCCATAACGAGAAACAAAACCTCGATGTGGTTCATACTATTTGCGATCTGCTTGATGAAATCGTGCCGAAAGAGGGCTCTTATCGCGATCAAATCACCTACGTGACCGATCGACCGGGCCATGACCGTCGTTATGCCATCGATGCCGATAAGATTAGCCAGACGTTAGGCTGGAAGCCGCAGGAAACCTTCGAGAGTGGGATCCGCAAAACGGTGGAGTGGTATCTGGCCAACACCCAGTGGGTGGAGAACGTGAAAAGCGGCAACTATCAATCGTGGATTGAACAGAACTACGGGGAACGTCAGTAATGAATATCCTTTTGTTCGGCAAAACAGGGCAGGTGGGCTGGGAGTTGCAGCGTTCGCTCGCGCCGTTAGGTAACCTGATTGCCGTCGATGTTCACTCCAGCGAATATTGCGGTGATTTCAGTAATCCAGAAGGCGTGGCGGAAACCGTACGACGCATTAAACCTGATGTGATCGTGAATGCGGCGGCCCATACCGCCGTAGATAAAGCCGAGTCAGAAGCAGAATTCGCGCAGTTGCTGAATGCCACGAGCGTTGAAGCCATTGCCAAAGAAGCCGCTAAAATTGGTGCCTGGGTAGTTCACTATTCCACCGATTATGTTTTTCCGGGTAACGGCGAAAATCCGTGGCGAGAAACCGATGCCACCGCACCACTGAACGTGTATGGCGAAACCAAACTGGCCGGTGAAAAAGCGCTGCAGGAAAATTGTGCTCGTCACTTAATTTTCCGCACCAGTTGGGTGTATGCAGGCAAAGGGAATAACTTTGCGAAAACCATGCTGCGTTTTGCAAAAGAACGCGCGGAGATGTCGGTCATTAACGATCAGTTTGGCGCACCAACAGGCGCTGAGCTGCTGGCCGACTGTACGGCGCATGCAATTCGTGTCGCGCTGAAGCAACCCGACGTTGCAGGGCTCTACCATCTGGTTGCGGGTGGCGTGACCACATGGCACGACTATGCCGCCCTGGTATTCGACGAAGCGCGTAAGGCTGGCATTGAACTGGCCATTACAAAGCTCAACGCTGTTCCTACCAGTGCTTATCCTACCCCTGCACGTCGCCCGAATAACTCCCGTCTGAACACGGAAAAATTCCAGCAAAACTTTGACCTGGTATTACCTCAATGGGATATCGGAGTAAAACGCATGCTGGCCGAGCTGTTTACGACTACTGCGGTCTGACCTTAAATTTAATGCCCGTTTACGGGCATTTTGCACATAAAGAGATGATGAAATGAAAACGCGTAAAGGGATTATTTTAGCCGGTGGCTCAGGAACACGTCTGTACCCGGTCACTATGGCTGTCAGCAAACAGCTGCTGCCCATCTATGACAAACCGATGATCTACTACCCGCTGTCCACGCTAATGCTGGCGGGTATTCGCGACATTCTGATTATCAGTACCCCTCAGGATACGCCACGCTTTGAGCAACTGCTCGGTGATGGCAGTCAGTGGGGCCTGAACCTGCAGTATAAAGTCCAGCCGAGCCCGGATGGCCTGGCGCAGGCGTTTATCCTCGGCGAAGAGTTCATTGGTGACGATGACTGTGCGCTGGTGCTGGGCGATAACATCTTCTATGGCCACGATCTGCCGAAATTGATGGACTCCGCTGTGAACAAAGAAAGCGGTGCTACCGTCTTTGCTTATCACGTGAACGATCCTGAGCGTTATGGCGTCGTTGAGTTTGATAAAGAAGGCACGGCTGTCAGTCTCGAAGAAAAACCGGCTGAGCCAAAAAGTAATTATGCCGTGACGGGTCTTTATTTCTATGACAACAGCGTAGTTGAGATGGCGAAAAGCCTTAAACCGTCTCCGCGTGGTGAACTGGAAATTACAGACATTAACCGTCTGTATATGGAGCAAGGCCGTCTGTCTGTTGCGATGATGGGGCGCGGTTTCGCCTGGCTGGATACCGGTACGCATCAGAGCCTGATTGAAGCGAGTAACTTCATTGCGACAATCGAAGAGCGCCAGGGACTGAAGGTGGCCTGTCCGGAAGAGATCGCCTACCGTAAAGGGTTCATTGATGCGGAGCAGGTCAAGTTACTCGCCAAACCTTTGGCAAAGAATGCTTACGGACAGTATTTGTTGAAAATGCTTAAAGGCTACTGATGTAGTGTAACGTCGTCGTGGCCATTTGACTTTTTAAATGATGTCTGAACATCAAAAAGGATTTTCAGAATATCGTTTAAAAAGCACAGAGTTTTTAATTAACTGAAGGCTTGTGTTATAAAAATGATGCAGGCTTTCAGTAAATTTAAAAATGAGAATAGTAATAAGTGAAAAAAAATATATTCTTACTGTATTTTGTTCAGGCATCTAATTATTTGTTCCCTTTGTTGACTTTGCCATATTTAATGAGGGTTCTTGGCGCTGAACATTTCGGTGTCATGTCAATGGTACAAGCATGGATTCAATATACTATAATTTTTGTCGATTACGGGTTTAACTTTAGCGCAACTTTATTGATTGCGAAAAACAAAGAAAATCAAAACTTGCTCAATAAAATATATACAGTAACGACTATATCTAAGTTTTTACTGTTTTTAATATTCTTACTTATTGCTGTCGTATATTCGCTGATATTCGGGTTGGACATTTACGTCAAGCTATTCTTCTGCGGGATGTTTGCTGTTCTTGGCACTGTTTTTTTTCCTATCTGGTTATTCCAGGGGTTGGAAAAAATGCAAGGTATTGTTATCAGTACCACTATCGCTAAATGTTTCTCTCTGATTGCGGTCTTCTTATTAGTAAGAGACTCGAATGATATTGGCCTGGCAATTTTCAGTCAATCTCTTGGAATGTTTGTTTCAGGGATTATCGCTATGGTGTATATAGGTAAAAATAAAATGGTGGCGTTTACGAAGTGTGGGATGTCAGATGTCCTGGCTTCACTGAAAGGTGGGTTTGACCTATTTATATCAAATATCACGATCAGTTTTTATACCACCCTAAACGTCATTATCATTGGTTATTTTGCCGGCCCCGTGTATGCTGGCTATTTCTCGGCGGCAGATAAACTCAGGGTCGCAGCCCAGGGCCTGCTTACTCCTGTTCAGCAAGCCCTGTTCCCAAGAGTAAGTTCGTTGGTAAGTAAAGGCTCTGATTTCATAGATATTCTGAGCTTATACGGTAAAAAGTTTATCTTATTCGGATTGTTTGTCTCAGCTTCAATTGCTGTGATTGGATATCCAGTATCCTTATTCTATTTTAGCGAAGAGTATAGGGTTGCATCCTCTATTCTACTTGTGATGTCGCCTCTGCCATTTATTGTTTCTGTTGGTATTGTTTTTGGTCAATGGTGGTTGATTATCAATGACCATACAGCTATGGTACGAAATACATATATAAGAATAAGTATTTTGCATATTCTTATGGCTACTGCGTTTATACATTACGCACCAGTCTATGGAGTGACTATTAGTGTTTTAATTACAGAGACGATTATTTCTTGTTTGTTTATTCGATATTGCTATCGTTTAGCTAAACAAACATAATAATCCCATCCAGATAATTAATGACGCTAGGTATATGAGCTTTAAAGTTTATTAAATTGATCGTTTTGAGTCATTGAATTTAAGTAGTTAATATAAAGGAAATTCTGATGAAAGTTTTAGCATTTTATCTCCCACAATTTCATGAAATAGAAGAAAATAATAAATGGTGGGGGAAAGGTTTTACCGAATGGACTAATGTAAAAAAAGCGACACCATTATTTAAGAATCATTACCAGCCTAGAGTGCCGATGAATGCTAATTATTACAATCTTCTCGATAAAGAGACTTTAGAATGGCAAGCATCGTTAGCTGAAAAATACCATGTAGATGGTTTTTGTTTTTATCACTACTGGTTTAACGGGAAAAGACTCCTGGATAAACCAGCTGAGCTCCTGTTAGAAAATACAGATATAAATCTACCCTTCATGTTCGCATGGGCAAATGAACCCTGGACAAGAAGTTGGGATGGTAGTCATCGTGATGTCATTATGCCTCAGGATTATGGCAACGAAGAAGATTGGTTAGAGCATTTCAATTATCTGAAACCCTTCTTTGAAGATGAGCGCTATATGAAACATAACGGTAAGCCGGTATTTTTGCTCTACCGTTCAGCAAGTTTTGAACGCTGCGCTGACTGGATCAATTACTGGCGAGAACTTGCTAAAAAGACCTCGTTTGGTGACATTCATTTTGTCACCATGCTGACAAGCTTCTCCCGCGATGAGCGTAAACTTAATTTTGATGCCGCTGTCAATTTTGAACCTATGTGTACCTTCGGACATAGTATGGGTGGGGTTAGTGCTTTACCAAGAAAAGTCTTCACCCGTATTAAGCAAATTTCAAATGAAAAGTTACAAACTAAATTTGCCGAACAAGTATTATCTTACCAAGCGGTATGGAACAAAATTTTAGAAAAAGATTTTTCCAAAACTGTTTATCCTGGTGCATTCGTTGATTGGGATAATACGGCGCGTAAGAAAAATAAATATTTAGTTATGCGTGGTAGTAGTCCTGAAGTTTTCAAACAGAACCTCGAAAAGCTATATGATAAGTCGCAGTCTGCTGAGACGCCTTATTTATTTATTAACGCATGGAATGAATGGGCTGAAGGTACATATCTGGAACCAGACGAAAAACATGGTTATGCTTATCTTGAAGCTATTAAAGATGTTGTTGCTAAAAATAAAAGTTAGTCAATTATCTTAAAATAACTTCATTTTAATATGTATTTATATACGCAACCTTCATATTTGAGATATTGGTTTAAGTAATGAGTCTAAAAACTAATAATACATGTGCTGTTATAGTGACATATAACCCTAATAATGATCGTGTTATATCATTAATAAAAGGATTAGAACATCAGTCTTGTGATGCTATTGTTATTGATAATAGTACTTATAAAAATGGAATACTTGAAGCTAATGAAGGTTGCTTTTATATTTCCCTTGGCGGTAATAAAGGGATTGCTGAGGCTCAAAATATTGGAATTACAGAGTGCCTGAAGAAAGCCTACAAATATATTATTTTCTTCGATCAAGATAGTAAGATTGAAAATGATTTTATTGCTTCATTAAAAGCGCCAATGGAAAATAATCAGTATGAGATTTGTGCGCCTGTATTCTATGATGAACAAAAAGGCTTTGAGTACGCCATCACTGATATAAAGAAAAATGGACGGCGCGTTAAGCATTATTCACATGGTAAGAACGCAGTATTTACTACTTCAACAGTAATTTCATCGGGTACAATCGTTTGTAGCGATATTTTTAATAAAGTTGGCGTGATGGACTCTGCTCTATTCATTGACTATGTTGACACAGAATGGTGTTTGAGATGTTTTTCACATGGAATAAAAGTCCATGTCATCCCACAAGCCAAAATGCTGCATTCAATTGGTGATAAAAGCTTTGATTTTATGGGCTTTTGTGTGCCTGTACATAGCGCCAATCGGCGTTATTATCGGGTAAGAAACTCGATTCATTTAGTAAGGTACCCGCATGTACCAAAGCTTTTAGCCGCTCGGGAAGTTCTGTTTTCAGTAGTCCATTCTTTCCTTCTCATTCTCACTCAAAAAAGCAAAAAAGAGTATGCGTATACATTTATTGCTGGCTTGCTCGATGGCTTACGCAATGTGAGGGGTGAAAACCCACGGGTACATAAAAAATAATATTAATAAAATAAACTTTTAAAGCATTGTTATGAGATTTGAATGATGGAAAAAATAGCTGTATTACTTGCCGTCTACAATGGAAGAAACTGGGTAGATGAGCAAATTGAAAGTATTTTAAAACAAGATGATGTTTCACTTGATCTTTATATAAGTGTCGATTTGTCTACTGATGATTCATTTGAATATCTTAAGGATAAATATCAGTTATTACCAAACATCCATTTCTTACCCTACGGTAATAGATATGGTTCAGCAGGGAAAAACTTTTATCATCTTTTATTAAATGTACCTTGTGAAAATTACAATTTTATCTCGTTTGCAGATCAAGATGATATTTGGTACGTCGATAAATTAAAAAATGCGATTGCAGCCTTAAAAAACAAAGCATGTCACGCTTATTCAAGCAATGTCATTGCTTTTGGAAACGATAGTAGTCAGAAATTAATTGATAAGGCACAGCCGCAGGTAAGATACGATCATTTTTTTGAAGCTGCCGGGCCTGGCTGTACTTATGTCTTTACAGTAGAATTAGCAACTCACTTTATTTATTTTCTCAGGAATACAAGTGGGGCGCAGGCTGTTGAGTTACATGATTGGTTGTTATATGCTTATGCCAGAGAAAATAACTATCTCTGGTATATCGACTCTTCTCCCTCGATGCTCTATCGCCAACATGAATCAAACCAAGTTGGTGCAAATAATTCCTTTGCTGCATGGAAAAAAAGATTAAGTTTAGTTAAGGGAAAATGGTATAGAAAAGAAATCAACAAGCTTATGATATTATTCAATAATAGCGATGTTAAAGTAATATATAAGAAAATGAATAATAACTATCCTGATCGTCTTAGTTTAGCTCTTCAGGCCTTCAAATACAGGCGCCGGTTACGCGATAAAATCACTTTGATGATATTGCTTGCTTTAAATCAAATTTAATTTAACGTGTCTCTTAATTACTTTTACTTGCGTTATCCAAAAGGATAGCGACTCAATTAAATTTATTTATGGTATTAGATTATTATTGAAGATTGCATTCCTGCAATAAGAGTGATTTATCTGTGAGTCTAAAATTTTTAATAATGTACTCAAGAAAAGCTTTTTTATAAAATTCTTTCATCGTTAACGTACAAGTAAGAGTAAGTATGATAGCAGAAAGTACTTTTTAGTATGGATGGTAGTTATTTTGAGAAAAAACGATGAATCAGATTAATAAAATTTTCATAACACTCCTTACAATTGAGATTGTTGTTGGCGGTGGGGGGAGATTACTTGACCCATTTAACTTACCACCGCTTCGCTATTTTCTTTTTGCTATCGCTATTTTTATATTTGCACTCAATTTGGTTAGTTTAAATGCCAGATTCAAAAACGGCTCATTAGTTACAATACTAATGATACTAGCTTTGCCAATTTATGGTTGTTTGATAGGTGTCCTAAATGGTAATGGGTTAAGCGATATTGCGTTTGATTTACAGCCATATTTATATATATTTATACTTTTCTATTTATGTAGTTTAAACGATAAACTTACTGAGCATTCATTAACCATCTTTATCTCAGCAACAAAAATATTTAGTGTGTTTGCTTCTTTCGTTTACATATGTTATGTGCTTTTATTGAAAGGCGGAGTATTAAACTTTAACTCTTTGTATAACTCTTTTTCATTGACACAAGAGTTTATATTTAGACCAAGTGGCGCATTTTTCGCAAAATCATTTTTCTTTATTGGTATTGGGGCACTGTTTTTCTTTATAGAGAAAAAATACTTCCTGTTTGTATTTTCGATGGTTGCACTGTTTTTAACTGAAACAAGAGGTGTTTTTTTATTTGCTGGTATAGCAGTATTACTTGCAAGCTTACGTCTAAATGGCGCAATGAAAAATGCTGCTTATATAGGCCTCGCGCTTGCTGCGGGTTTTGCGTTGATGATCCTTGTTGGAGATAGGGCCGGTGACTCAGATTCAGTCAGGGTAAATGATTTCAATTTTGTTATAGGTGCTATGGATGGCTTCGCCTCAATTTTTGGGCATGGGTTTGGCACACAGATACTTGATAGAGGAAGGATTGAAGTTGTTCCGCTGGAGTTATTGTATAAAACAGGCGTATTTGGTTTGGTTTTATCAGCAATACCAATCGTTATTTTATCGCTAAGCACACTTATTAAATCGTATACGATTCGTAAGTTGCAGATCGTATGCGCACTGATATTTGCAGCAGGCGTTTCCATTACTAATCCCTTCCTGTATACCCCAATGGGAATATTTGTCATTGCAATGGCTATAAATTCAAATAAAAAGTCTTCTTAATCATTGCTCATTTAATATCCTGATTTTGCAATTGTTGCCTTTGTAGCTGAAAACTAGCATATCGATAATTTTTATTTGTTAAAAAAAAGACGATTTTGTTATTGTGATTCGCGATGTAGAATCGTCTTAAACACACCTGACAGGAGTATGTAATGTCCAAACAACAGATCGGCGTCGTCGGTATGGCAGTGATGGGGCGCAACCTGGCGCTGAACATCGAAAGCCGTGGTTATACCGTCTCCGTTTTCAACCGCTCCCGTGATAAAACCGAAGAAGTGATTGCCGAGAACCCAGGCAAAAAACTCGTTCCTTTCTATACGGTTCAGGAGTTCGTTGAATCTCTGGAAACGCCTCGTCGTATCCTGTTAATGGTGAAAGCAGGCGCTGGCACAGATGCGGCCATCGACTCCTTGAAACCGTATCTGGAAAAAGGCGACATCATTATCGATGGCGGTAACACCTTCTTCCACGACACCATTCGTCGTAACCGTGAATTGTCAGCTGAAGGTTTCAACTTCATCGGTACCGGTGTTTCCGGTGGTGAAGAGGGCGCGCTGAAGGGCCCATCTATCATGCCTGGCGGTCAGAAAGATGCTTATGAGCTGGTCGCACCAATCCTGACCAAAATCGCTGCCGTTGCTGAAGACGGTGAGCCGTGCGTAACCTATATCGGTCCGGACGGTGCGGGTCACTATGTGAAGATGGTTCACAACGGTATCGAATACGGTGACATGCAGCTGATCGCAGAAGCCTATTCTCTGCTGAAAGGCGGCCTGAACCTCTCTAACGATGAACTGGCGCAGACATTCACCGACTGGAACAACGGCGAGCTGAGCAGCTACCTGATCGACATCACCAAAGACATCTTCACCAAGAAAGATGAAGAGGGTAAATACCTCGTTGATGTGATTCTTGATGAAGCGGCGAACAAAGGTACCGGTAAATGGACCAGCCAGAGTTCACTGGATCTGGGCGAGCCACTGTCACTGATCACCGAATCGGTCTTTGCACGTTACATCTCTTCTCTGAAAGAGCAGCGTGTTGCAGCATCTAAAGTGCTGACCGGTCCACAGGCGAAGCTGGCAGGTGACAAAGCAGAATTTATCGAGAAAGTCCGTCGTGCACTGTACCTGGGTAAAATCGTCTCCTACGCGCAGGGCTTCTCTCAGCTGCGTGCCGCGTCTGATGAGAACAACTGGGATCTGAACTACGGTGAAATCGCGAAGATTTTCCGCGCCGGTTGCATCATCCGTGCGCAGTTCCTGCAGAAAATTACCGATGCGTACGCTGAAAATGCGAACATCGCTAACCTGCTGCTGGCTCCATACTTCAAGCAGATTGCTGATGATTATCAGCAGGCGCTGCGTGACGTTGTGGCTTACGCAGTACAGAACGGTATTCCGGTGCCAACCTTCTCTGCTGCAGTCGCTTACTACGACAGCTACCGTGCTGCCGTTCTGCCTGCTAACCTGATTCAGGCGCAGCGCGACTACTTCGGCGCGCACACTTATAAGCGTACCGATAAAGAAGGTGTGTTCCACACCGAGTGGCTGGATTAATCTGATTTAACTCAGTCATGTAGCGAGACCCGGTGAACGTCACCGGGTTTTTTTTATTTGTAATATCCCCGTGTTGCCTCACCTGGTTCATCCGACAGGCTATACTGCAGCATAAACCACTATAATTGTTCCTTTCTGCAGCCAGCCATTCGCCTTGACATCAACTCAGCATACGAGGTAAAAACCCCAAAAGTTGCTTATTGCGGTGGGGCGGTTGTCGCTCCCGAAACTTAACTTAAAGAAGTTAATTCAATGAAAATAACAATCTCCGGAACAGGTTATGTGGGTCTCTCTAACGGGATCCTGATTGCACAGCACCATGAAGTGGTGGCCCTGGACATCGTGCAGGCCAAAGTGGATATGCTTAACCAGAAGATCTCGCCAATCGTGGATAAAGAGATCCAGGACTATCTAACCAATAAGCCGTTGAATTTCCGCGCAACCACCGACAAAGTTGACGCCTACAGCGGTGCGGATTTTGTGATCATTGCGACGCCAACCGATTACGATCCAAAAACAAACTATTTCAACACGTCAAGCGTAGAGGCGGTGATCAAGGATGTGACGGCGATTAACCCGAACGCCGTGATGATCATCAAATCGACCATTCCTGTTGGCTTTACCCAATCGATTAAAGAAGAGCTGGGTATCGATAATGTCATCTTCTCACCTGAGTTTCTGCGTGAGGGCAGGGCATTGTACGATAACCTGCACCCGTCACGTATCGTCATTGGTGAGCGCTCGGAGCGCGCGGAACGTTTTGCTGCCCTGTTGCAGGAAGGCGCCATCAAAAAGGACATCAATGTCCTGTTTACCGATGCGACGGAAGCTGAAGCCATCAAACTCTTTGCCAACACCTACCTGGCAATGCGTGTCGCGTATTTCAATGAGTTGGACAGCTACGCTGAGAGCCTGGGGTTGAATACCCGTCAGATCATCGAAGGCGTATGCCTCGACCCGCGTATCGGCAACCACTACAACAATCCGTCCTTCGGTTACGGTGGCTACTGTCTGCCGAAAGACACCAAGCAGCTGCTGGCTAACTACCAGTCCGTACCAAATAACTTAATTTCTGCGATTGTGGATGCTAACCGCACGCGCAAGGACTTCATCTCCGACTCCATTCTGGCGCGTCAGCCGAAAGTCGTTGGCGTATACCGTCTGATCATGAAGAGCGGTTCGGATAACTTCCGTGCCTCCTCGATTCAGGGGATTATGAAGCGTATTAAGGCGAAAGGCGTTCAGGTCATCATTTATGAACCAGTAATGAAAGAAGATGAATTCTTCCATTCACGTGTGGTTCGGGATCTGGATGCCTTCAAGAAGGAAGCGGATGTGATTATCTCTAACCGGATGGCGGAGGAGCTGTCTGACGTGGCGGATAAGGTCTATACCCGCGATCTGTTTGGTAGCGACTGATTCATCGACACCAGAAAAAAGCCCGGCATACTCGCCGGGCTTTTTTTTAAACCTTATAAAACTCGCGATACCAGTCCACGAAGTTCTTCACGCCCTCTTTAACCGAGGTCTGCGGTTTAAAGCCGATAACCTCATACAGCGCCGTGGTATCCGCGCTGGTCTCCAGCACATCACCAGGTTGAATCGGCATCATGTTTTTATCCGCTTCAATGCCTAACGCCTCTTCCAGCGCAGTAATGTAGTCCATCAGTTCTACTGGCGAGCTGTTACCAATGTTATAGACACGATAAGGCACAGAACTGGTTGCCGGGGAGCCAGACTCCACCGTCCATTCACTGTCTGCCTGCGGGATCACATCCTGCAGGCGGACAATGGCTTCAGCAATATCATCGATATAGGTGAAGTCGCGCTTCATCTTACCGAAGTTATAGACGTCGATACTTTTGCCTTCCACCATGGCTTTAGTGAATTTAAACAGCGCCATGTCGGGACGACCCCACGGGCCGTAGACGGTAAAGAAGCGCAGGCCGGTGGTTGGCAGACCGTACAGATGGGAGTAAGTGTGCGACATCAGCTCGTTGGCTTTTTTGGTCGCGGCGTACAGCGAAACCGGGTGATCCACGGAGTCGTCGGTCGAGAATGGCATCTTACGATTCAGTCCGTAAACGGAGCTGGATGAGGCGTACAGCAGGTGCTGCACCTTATTGTGACGGCAGCCTTCCAGCACGTTCAGATGACCCACCAGATTGGCTTCTGCATAAGCATGCGGGTTGTCCAGGGAGTAACGTACGCCCGCCTGGGCAGCGAGATGGATCACCCGATCGAATTTTTCAGCGGCGAAGAGGGCTGCCATGCCGTCGCGGTCGGCCAGTTCAAGCTTATGGAAGCTGAAGTTCGCGGAGGTGAGCAGATCAAGACGCGCCTGCTTCAGGTTCACATCGTAATAGTCATTGAGGTTGTCGATACCCACAACCTGATGTCCGGCATCCAGGAGCCGCTTGCTGACATGAGCGCCGATAAAGCCTGCTGCGCCAGTGACCAGAAATTTCATAACTGTCCTCATCTGTTACTTATCATGTCCGGTGCGTTAAGTACCGGATTTAGGGTATGATAACGCGATGCGCAGGGTTACCAAACATCATATTTTCGATATGGCTCATCGGATTCCTATAGAAAATCCGAAAACAATCGATAAACTATATCTGAAACTTTATTATTTGCGCTTTTTTGCCTTCTAAGGATTATATGACGCACAACAACAATAACGCGGTCATGCGAAGCAATGACCCTGAACAGATTGATTTCATTGATCTATTGTTACAGCTGTGGCGGGGAAAATGGATCATTGCTGCGTTTGTCGCCATCGCTCTGATTCTTGCCGGCGTTTACATGGTATTTGCCAAAGAGAAGTGGACTTCCACAGCGATCATCACCCAGCCGGATGCTGCCCAAATAGGCAGTTACAGCAACGCGCTTAATATTCTTTATGGTGCTAATGCTCCAAAATTAACGGATATTCAGGAGAGCGTGATTACTCGGTATAACGCTTCTTTCTCTGCGTTATCTCAGACCCTGGAAAACAAAGCCGATCCGGAAAAACTAGTGATCGAACAGTCTGTAAAAGGCCAACCGTTACCTTTAAGCATCAGCTACGTAAACGGTTCGGCTGAGGCAGCGCAAAAGCAGGTGGCGCAGTATATTCAGCAGGTTGATGAGCAGATCCAAAAAGAGCTTGAAGTTGATCTCAACGATAACATCAAGCAGCAGGTCGCGACCCTGAAGGACGTACTGAGCAATCAGGAAACTATCGCTCAGGAGCAAAAAGATCTGCGTATTAAGCAGATTACAGAAGCGTTGAAGTACGCTGAGGCTGCGAACATTACCAGCCCGAAAATTCAGCAGACACAGGATGTTACTCAGGAAACCATGTTCCTGTTAGGTACCGAAGCGCTGCAATCCATGATTGCGCATGAATCTTCACGTCCGCTGACGCTCTCCGACAGCTACTACCAAAACAAACAGAAATTGCTGGATATCGAGAAACTGAAAATCGATCCGACAACCATCCATGCGTATCGCTACGTGATGAAGCCGGACCTGCCGGTTCGTCGTGACAGTCCTAAACGTTCGCTGGTGCTGGTTCTGGCAGTACTGCTGGGCGGTATCATCGGCTCCGGCGTCGTATTAGCCCGTAACGCCATGCGCAACTACCAGACCAAAGCCTGATACAGGCCTGCAAGCTGAAAAAAAACCGGGTTTCCCCGGTTTTTTTATTTGTGTCGCTGACGCAGATTCTCAATCACGGCGGTTAAATCTAAATCCTGATCCTGCAGTAGAACCAGCAGGTGGTACATCAGGTCAGAGGCTTCATTTGTCAGCTCAGCGCGATCGTTCACGGTCGCGGCCAGGGCCGTCTCTACACCTTCTTCCCCCACTTTTTGCGCGATACGCTTGGTGCCGCTGGCATAGAGCTTTGCAGTATAGGAGCTTTGCGGGTCGGCAGTTTTGCGCTCAGCCAGCAGTTGTTCCAGCTGATACAGGAACAGCCACTGGTGGCTGGCATCGCCAAAGCAGCTGCTGGTGCCCAGGTGGCAGGTCGGCCCGATGGGGTTCACCAGCACCAGCAGGGTATCGTTATCGCAGTCCGGAGTGATGCTGACCACGTTCAGAAAATGGCCGGAGGTTTCGCCTTTGGTCCACAGACGCTGTTTGGTGCGCGAGAAAAAGGTTACTTTACCGCTGTCGATGGTCTTCGCCAGGGCGTCCTGATTCATATAACCCAGCATCAGTACTTCACCGGATACCGCGTGCTGCACGACCACCGGCATCAAACCGTCGGTTTTTTCCCAGTCCAGCTGCGCACGTTGTTGCTCTGTTAACATACCCTGATCTCCACGCCCTGATTTGCCAGGAACGTTTTTAACTCACCAATATTAATAATCTGCTTATGGAACACCGAGGCCGCCAGCGCACCGTCAACGTCGGCATCGCGGAAGGCTTCGAGGAAGTGTTCCATCGTACCTGCGCCGCCCGAGGCAATCAGCGGCACGTGGCATACCTCGCGTACTTTTTTCAGCTGCGCCAGATCGTAGCCATTACGCACACCGTCCTGATTCATCATGTTCAGCACGATCTCACCCGCGCCGCGCTTCTGTACTTCCTGCACCCAGTCCAGCGTCTCCCACTGGGTGACGCGGGTGCGGCTCTCGTCGCCGGTGTACTGGTTGACGTGATATTTGCCGGTGGCTTCGTCAAACCAGGTATCAATCCCGACCACGATGCACTGCACGCCAAAGCGGTCGGCCAGACGGGTGATGAGCTCCGGATCGGCCAGGGCAGGGGAGTTGATAGAAATTTTGTCGGCGCCGAAGGTGAGGATTTTTGCCGCGTCGTCTGCCGATTTAATCCCACCCGCCACGCAGAAAGGAATATCAATCACCTCCGCCACGCGGGCGACCCAGCTTTTATCCACCACCCGGCCATCGCTGGAGGCGGTGATATCGTAAAACACCAGCTCGTCGGCACCTTCTTCCGCATAGCGTTTTGCCAGGGGGACGATATCGCCGATGATCTCGTGATTGCGGAACTGCACGCCTTTCACGACCTGACCATCACGCACGTCGAGACAAGGAATTATCCGTTTTGCCAGCATTGAATCGCCTCCTTTACCGTAAATTTTTCTTCCAGCAGGGCGCGTCCGACGATCACCCCACGTACGCCGGTCCCGCGCAGGGCCGCGATATCATTTAAATCACCAATACCGCCGGATGACTGGAACGCCACCTGCGGATAACGGGCGCAAACCTCTTCGTACAGCGACACGTTAGAACCGGCCAGCGTGCCGTCGCGGGAGATATCGGTGCATAAAACATGCTTCAGACCCACCGGCAGATAGCGCTCCACCAGCGCTTCCAGCGTCACGCCGGAGTTCTCCTGCCAGCCGCTGACCGCGACCTGTTTGTTACCCTGTTCGTCGATACGCACGTCCAGCGCCAGCACCAGCGCGTCGGCGCCAAAGCGCTTGAACCAGCCCTGTACCGTCTCAGGATTTTTTACCGCGGTAGAGCCCACCACTACGCGCGCCACGCCGGCTTCCAGCAGCGCCGCTACGTCCTCTTCGGTGCGCACGCCGCCGCCAACCTGGACCGGAACGTTCACGCCCGCGACCAGTTTTTTCAGCAGCGGGATCTGGCGTTTGGCCGGATCTTTCGCACCGGTCAGGTCAACCAGGTGCAGCACCTCGGCTCCCTGCGCGGCATAGTCCTGCAGGCGCGGCAGAGGATCCTTGCCATAGTCGCGCTGCTGGCCATAATCACCCTGGTGCAGACGGACAACCGTGCCGTCAATTAAATCTAAAGCAGGAATAATCATCACATCTCCAGAAAGTTTTTCAGCAACTGCGCGCCCGCGGCTCCGGAACGTTCCGGGTGGAACTGCACGCCGTAGAAATTGTCTTTCTGCACCGCGGCGGTGAAGGGTTCGCCATAGTGGCACTGGGCGATGGTATTCGCGTTCACCGGCATCGCGTAGCTGTGCACGAAATAGAAGTATGCTCCGTCCTCGATACCGCGGAACAGCCGATCACCCGCTTTCGGATAGACCCGGTTCCAGCCCATGTGCGGCAGCGGCAGGCCGTGATCGGTCATTTTCGGCACGTCCTCGTCGATGATGCCCAGCAGATCCACGCCGTTGGACTCTTCGCTGCGGCGGCCCAGCAATTGCATCCCCAGACAGATGCCCAGCACCGGCTGGGTACAGGCTTTAATCAGCTCAACCAGTTCACGCTGGTGGATCTGATCCATCGCCGCCTGGGCCGTACCGACGCCCGGTAAAAAGAGTTTACTGGCGTGCAGCACCACATCCGGATCGCGGCTGACCAGCGGGTCGTAACCGTGGCGCATAATCGCGGATTTTACGGAGTTGAGGTTGGCGCAACCGGTATCGAGGATCACCACGTTCATTACAGCACTCCTTTCGACGACGGCAGGGTATCGCCTTCCACGCGAATGGCCTGGCGCAGGGTGCGGCCAAAGGCCTTAAACAGGCTCTCCACGCGGTGGTGATCGTTTTTACCTTTGGTTTTCAGGTGCAGCGTCAGGCCCATGGTGTAGGAGAGGGAGCGGAAGAAGTGCTCAACCATCTCGGTGCTCAGGTCGCCCACGCGCTGATAGGTAAAGTCGGCTTTATATTCCAGGTGCGGACGACCGGAGATATCCAGCGCACAGCGGGCCAGGCACTCATCCATCGGCAGCACAAAGCCGAAGCGGTTGATGCCACGCTTATCGCCCAGCGCCAGCTTGAGCGCTTCGCCCAGCGCCAGGCCGGTATCTTCCACGGTGTGGTGATCGTCAATATAGAGGTCGCCTTTAACGCCGATCTCCATGCGGAAACCGCCGTGGGTGGCGATCTGATCCAGCATATGATCGAAGAAGCCCACGCCGGTGTGGATCTTGCTACCGCCTTCGCGATCCAGCCACACCTTAACGTCGATCTGCGTCTCTTTGGTATTGCGCTCAACGTGGGAGTAACGGTCACGTTTGGTCAACTGCTCGCCAATCATCGCCCAGTTCAGGGTCTCGCGCTGATAGCGCAGGCCGGTGATGCCCATGTTGCTCGCCAGCTCGATGTCCGTAGCGCGATCGCCAATCACGTAGCTGTTGGCTTTGTCCAGCGCCGCTTCGGCCAGATACTGCTCAACCAGCTTCACTTTCGGCTTACGGCAGTCGCAGTTGTCGGCAGGCAGGTGCGGACAAATCAGCACCTCATCAAACACCACCCCCTGGGAGGTGAGGATCTGCATCATCAGATCGTGCGGACCGTCAAAATCAGCCTGCGGGAAGCTGTCGGTGCCGAGGCCGTCCTGGTTGGTGATCATTACCAGCTTAAAACCGGCTTTCTGCAGCTTCAGCAGCACCGGAATAACGTCGGCTTCAAAGGCCAGTTTGTCGAAACGATCGACCTGATAATCACTGGGTGGTTCCGAAATGATAGTGCCGTCACGATCGATAAAGAGGTACTTCTGGCTCATACTTTCTCCGCATTCAGGGCGTCGATAACGCGCTGGCTCTCTTCACGGGTACCCACGGTAATGCGTAAGCAGCCACTTAAAGAGGGTTGTTTGTTCTGGTCTCGTAAGATAATGCCCTGATCCCA
>Ga0308168_1001965_pt1 | contig 17561 bp, 14 predicted proteins | sample PhyCR2_FD_202133 | JGI IMG/M metagenome (GOLD analysis project Ga0308168, IMG submission 202133) | Phyllosphere microbial communities from UC Gill Tract Community Farm, Albany, California, United States - DLSLRC.R2 | ecosystem: Host-associated > Plants > Phyllosphere > Unclassified | place: USA...
GCCTACGGCACCGTAACCCACCAGAACGAACAGCACGCACCAGACATACGGATTAGAAGGATAAGCCCAAAGCAGCACCGAAATGGTGATGGAGGTGAGGATCATAATCCCGCCCATCGTCGGTGTGCCGCGCTTGCTGAAATGCGATTCCGGGCCGTCGTTACGCACAACCTGACCAAAAGACATTTCCTGCAGGCGGGCAATCATACGCGGCCCCATCCACAAGGAGATAAACAACGCGGTCAGCAGGCTGACAATGGCGCGAAACGTCAGATACGAAAAGACGTTAAAGCCGGAATAAAATGTGACCAGATGCTCGGCCAGCCAGACTAACATGCGCCTTTCTCCTGTAAGGTTTGCACAACCTGCTCCATCGCAGCACTGCGTGAACCTTTAACCAATACGGTAATCTGTTGATGTTGTGACAGTAGCTCACGCGCACGCGCGCTGAGTGCTGCCTTATCGCGGAAGTGCTCACCGACACCGCTGGCATCAGAGATGCCCTGGCTGAGTGAACCTACACTTAATACTTTGTCGATACCGGCGGCCTGTATGGCTGCCCCCACCTGACGATGGCACTCGGCGGCCTCAGCCCCCAGTTCGCCCATATCGCCGACGATCATCACGCGATAGCCCGGCATCTCAGCCAGTACCTGTGCGGCGGCGGTCATCGAACCCACGTTGGCGTTGTAGCTGTCGTCCAGCAGCAGCTGGTCCGCACCCAAGATCACCGGGAACAGACGCCCCGGAACGGCTTGCAGCGAACTTAGCCCTTGTTTTACTGCACTCAGCGGCGCGCCAACGGATAACGCCAGCGCACTGGCGGCCAGCGCGTTGGCAATATTGTGACGCCCCGGCAGCGGCAGCATCACCGCCACATCGCCTTTCGGCGTATGTAAGGTGAACTGCGTGCCCTGGGTGCTAAACGTCACGTCCGTGGCGTAAAAATCACTGTCAGCCTGCTGTTCTGGCGAAAAACGCCAGACCGTTTTGGTATGCAGTGCTTGCTGCCAGTGCGGCCAGTCGTTGCTGTCGCTATTGATAATCGCAGTGCCATGCAGCGGCAGGCCGTTAAAAATCTCACCTTTGGCTTTCGCCACGCCCGCCAGCGACCCGAAACCTTCCAGGTGCGCGGCAGCAAGATTATTCACCAACGCCGTTTCCGGCCGGGTCAGTTCAGTGGTGTACGCGATCTCGCCCTGGTGGTTAGCCCCCAGTTCAATCACCGCATACTGATGATCGGTTGTCAGACGAAGCAGCGTCAGTGGCACACCGATGTCGTTATTCAGATTTCCGGCGGTATACAGCGTCTCACCACACTCGCGCAGGATAGCGGCCGTCATCTCTTTCACGGAGGTCTTGCCAGAAGAACCGGTCAGCGCCACAACGCGGGCACCGGACTGTTGACGGACCCAGCCTGCCAGCTGGCCCAGTGCAATACGGGTATCCGCCACCACCACCTGCGGCACGGCGACAGGTAAGTGCTTACTCACTAATAACGCAAGCGCACCCGAGGTGAGTGCATCAGCAACAAAGTCATGCGCATCAAAGCGTTCGCCTTTCAGGGCGATAAACAGACAGCCTGCGGTGACCTTACGGGTATCCGTGGTGACCGCATCCATCGTCAGGTCGCTGCCATACAGCGTGCCGCCGGTGATGTCTGCCAGTTGCCGTAGCGTAAAAGCAATCATGCGAGAACCCCCAGCAGACGTGCGACGGTCACACGATCAGAGTAATCAAAGCGCTGGTTACCGATGATCTGATAATCTTCATGGCCTTTACCCGCCACCAGAACAATGTCGCCTTCCTGCGCCTGCATTACCGCGTTAGTGACCGCTTGCGCACGTCCCATCACCACGCGTGCACGGCCCGCATCCAGCAGTCCACTCAGTACATCGGCAACAATCGCCGCCGGATCTTCGCTGCGTGGGTTGTCGTCAGTAATCACCACAACATCGGCAAACTGCTCGGCAATGGCCCCCATCAGCGGACGTTTACCTTTGTCACGGTCGCCACCGCAGCCGAACAGGCACCACAGCTGTCCTTTACAGTGCAGTCGTGCGGCTGCCAGCGCTTTCTCCAGGGCATCCGGCGTGTGAGCATAATCCACCACCACCGTTGGTTTGCCCGGTGCGCTGAACACTTCCATACGCCCGGTCACTGGCAGCAATTGCTGGCCGGTAGAGGTCAGTGCAGCCAGCGGATAATCCAGAGACAGCAGCGTAGCCAGTGCCACCAGCAGATTGCTGACGTTAAATGCCCCCATCAGGCGGCTTTCAATTTCGCCGTTACCCCAGCTGGATTCAAAACGCACAGAGGCCCCACCATCGTGGTAGTTAACGTCTGTTGCTTTCAGCCAGCGCCCACGGCAGCCTGGCTGTAAATTATTTTCCATCGTGACCGCGACGGCATCGGGCAATTTTTCCAGCCAGCGGCGACCCACATCGTCATCCGCATTAATGATCGCCTGGCCCACCTGATGCTCGGAGAACAGCAGCCATTTAGCCGCTTCGTAGCGCGTCATATCACCATGATAGTCAAGGTGATCACGGCTCAGGTTGGTGAACGCTGCTGCCGCAAACGGCAAAGCAGCCACACGATGCTGTACAAGGCCGTGTGAGGAGACTTCCATCGCTGCCAGCGTAGCGCCTTTGTTCACCAGCGAGGCCAGCAGGTGCTGCACATCCACCGCCGAGCCTGTCGTATTTTCCGCAGGTGCCAGTTGTCCATAGACACCGTTACCCACCGTGCCCATCACCGCACCGGTTTCGCCCAGCAACTGCGCCCACTGAGCCAGCAGTTGAGTGATGGTTGTTTTTCCATTAGTACCCGTGACGCCAATCAGCTTCAGTTTCTCACCTGGCTGCTGATAAAAACGCCCGGCCAGCGCAGACAAACGCTGAGAAAGCTGTGCGAGGAAGATCACCGGCACACCGTGCATCTGCACGATCTGTCCGTCTTCAGCTTCACCTTCGGCTTCGGCAATCACTGCCGCCACGCCCTGGGCAATCGCCTGAGGAATAAAACGGCGCCCGTCGGCCGCGTGGCCTTTTATCGCCACAAACAGATCGCCGGATGCCGCAATACGGCTGTCCAGTGTCATTTCACGCAGTGGGAGCTCCGGTGCGCCAGGCACCCAGGGGGCCAGTAGGTCGCGCAGATTACGATCGGTCACTCGATCCCTCATTCTTGTTAGTTACCATCTCGTTCTTGTCACTGGTGGGTAGCGCATCCGGCTCAACATTCATGGTGCGCAATACACCGCCCATGATGGCGCCAAACACGGGCGCAGAGACCGCACCACCGTAATATTTGCCTGCCTGGGGATCGTTAATCACCACCACCAGTGCAAAACGAGGGTTGCTGGCGGGTGCAACACCCGCAGTATAAGCAATGTATTTATTCACGTACTTGCCGTCCGGCCCGACTTTCTTCGCCGTACCGGTTTTAATGGCAATACGGTAACCCTTGATCGCGGCTTTCACGCCACCGCCACCGGGCAAAGCAACGCTTTCCATCATGTGCAACACGGTGCGCACCTGCGCTTCAGGGAAAACGCGTTGACCCGCCACCGGCGGGTCAACTTTGGTAATCGACAATGGGCGATAGATGCCGTAGCTGCCCATTGTTGCGTAGACTCGCGCTAACTGTAACGGCGTTACCATTAGCCCATAGCCGAAAGAGAAGGTGGCCCTCTCTATGTCAGACCACCGTTGTTTTTGAGGATATAAGCCACTGCTTTCTCCGACCAACCCCAAATTGGTCGCTTTGCCGAACCCAAAACGAGAGTAAGTATCCACTAACGCATTGGACGGCATCGCTAACGCCAGTCGTGAAACACCGACGTTAGACGACTTCTGTAGTACCCCGGTCAGGGTCAATTCGCTGTAACGCGCCACGTCTTTAATCTCATGGCCGTTAATCCGGTAGGGCACCGTGTTCAGTACGCTACCTTCACGAACCACGCCACGTTGCAGCGCCGTCATCACCACCATCGGTTTGACGGTGGAACCCGGTTCGAAAATATCGGTGATAGCACGGTTGCGCATCACATCTTTGGTGGTACCAGACAGGTTATTCGGGTTATAGGCCGGACTGTTCGCCATCGCCAGCACTTCTCCCGTGTTCACATCCACCAGCACCGCCGTACCTGATTCCGCCTTGTTAAACGCCACGGCGTTATTCAATTCGCGATAGACCTGTGCCTGAAGGCGTTCGTCGATGCTCAGCGCCAGGTTATGCGCTGCCTGGCTGTCTACCGTTGAAATATCTTCAATCACGCGGCCGAAACGGTCTTTACGCACCGTACGTTCGCCCGGCTGACCTGTGAGCCACTTATCAAAACTTTTCTCAACGCCTTCAATGCCCTGTCCATCGATGTTGGTGAAACCAATCAGATGGGAGGTCACCTGCCCGGCAGGGTAATAGCGGCGTGACTCTTCACGCAGGAAGATGCCCGGCAGTTTGAGTTTCTTGATGTAATCGCCAATGGCCGGATTCACCTGACGCGCCAGATAAACAAAGCGGCCATTCGGGTTGGCATTAACACGTGCCGCCAGCTGATCAAGGGGGATAGAAAGCGCATCGGATAAGGCTTTCCAGCGGCTGTCGAGCGTAATACCGCCTTTGTCGTGCAGCTCTTTCGGATCGGCCCAGATCGCATTGACCGGCACGCTAACCGCCAGCGGTCGGCCCGCACGGTCACTGATCATCCCGCGCGAGGTTGGGATGGCCTGAACGCGCAGCGAGCGCATATCCCCTTCGCGCACCAGGCGGTCAGGATTAATCACCTGAAGATACGCGACCCGTAACAGCAGACCTGCCAGCGCCAGAAAAATACAGCCACACAGCAACGCAAAACGCCAGCTTACAAAGCTGGCCTGATCTTCCGTGCGTTTCGACTTCTGCGTTTTGGTTGCGGCTCTCATTGAGTCCGTGTGTCCTTATTGCTGTACCACAATATTTTCCTGAGAAGGATCAACGTGTTGCATCTGAAGTTTCTCCGTTGCTGTGCGCTCCACCCGGCTGTGATCGCCCAGTGCATTCTCTTCAAGGATCAGGTTGCGCCACTCGATGTCGAGGGCGTCACGTTCGAGCACCAGCTGCTCGCGCTGAGCGGTCAGCAGGCGCGTTTTGTGCGCCGTCGTCACCACCAGAACGGCTGAAACCAGCGAGGCGACCAGCAGGATCAGAGGGATCTTGCCATGGCGCAGCAGGTCCCCGCCGATCACACCCGGCAGGCTGTGACGTTCGTTGCCGATCATGACGCCGTGCGCTCCGCAATACGCAGTACGGAACTGCGCGCGCGCGGGTTGTCACCAACTTCAGTGTCGCCAGGCATCATTTTCCCCAGGGCTTTCAGACGACGTCCGCCCAGGCTGTTCAGCTGTGTTTCGGTCATCGGGATACCGTGAGGCACCTGAGGACCGCGACTCTGTTCACGCATAAAGCGCTTCACAATGCGGTCTTCCAGCGAGTGGAAGCTGATCACCGACAGACGTCCACCCGGCGACAATGCACTCAGTGCACCTTTCAGCGCCTGCTCAATCTCTTCCAACTCACTGTTCACCCAGATACGGATCGCCTGGAAGCTACGCGTGGCAGGGTGTTTAAACTTGTCTTTCACTGGCGTTGCCGCATAGATCACGTCTGCCAGCTCTTTGGTTCGGGTCATTGGCTGTTCGCGGTTACGCTCAACAATGGCGCGCGCGATACGCTTGGCAAAGCGCTCTTCACCAAAGGTTTTCAGCACAAAGACAATGTCTGTTTCTTCTGCTTTCAGCAGCCACTCGGCCGCCGACTGACCGCGCGTTGGGTCCATCCGCATATCCAGCGGCCCATCGCGCATGAAGGAGAAGCCACGTTCGGCATCATCAAGCTGTGGTGACGACACCCCAAGATCCAGCAGGATCCCGTCGATTTTTCCGGTGAGCCCACGCTCTTCGACATACTCTGCCAGTGCGGAAAAAGGACCATGAATGATGTTGAAGCGTGGATCGGTGATCTCAGCAGCGGCTGCAATCGCCTGCGGATCGCGGTCGATGGCATACAAACGTCCCTGCTCACCCAGTTGGGAGAGGATCAGGCGTGAGTGTCCACCGCGCCCAAAGGTGCCATCAATGTAGATGCCGTCAGAATGAATATTGAGGCCGTTTACCGCCTCATCTAAAAGCACTGTGGTGTGTTTAAAAGTATCCTGCATAGTTATAACGACAAATCCTGCAGCCGGTCAGACAACGGCGCCTGAGAGGACTGCTCTGCGTCAATATCTTCCTTGACTTGTTGATACCAGGTCTGTTCATCCCACAGTTCAAACTTGTTGAACTGTCCAACCAGCATCACTTCTTTTGTCAGGCTCGCATGTTGACGAAGGGTATTCGCCAGCAGTAAACGGCCTGCATTATCCATCTGGCATTCACTGGCGTGCCCCAGTAACAGGCGTTGTACACGGCGCTCTGCTGGGTTCATGCTGGATAAACGAGACAGCTTTTGTTCAATAATTTCCCATTCGGGCAGGGTGTAGAGCAATAGGCATGGCTGGTGGAGGTCAATGGTACAAACCATATGCCCTTGTGATTCCCCGATCAGCGTTTCGCGATAGCGCGTTGGCACGGCAAGCCGCCCTTTGCTGTCGAGATTGACTAACGTTGCCCCTCGGAACATGCCAGCCTCACTCCCCAGTTACCCAAGATCACCACTTAACTCCACAAATTCCCACCAAAAGAGTGTACGGAGCAGAGGAAAACATTGTCAAGCCGCAGCAATGGCTGATTGGCACTATTTCTTCGCGAGGTAAAATACGGGGAAGTTAAAAACAAACGACCTGAAGAGGGAATTTAAAAATAAACTAATGAATAATGGCAGAAAATTCTCACAAGCCTGGCAATTGCTCAAAAACTTACCACCTATCCATCGCCAAAAATAAGCTGCCCGCTTTGCGACGTGGGCGGCATTTTAAGTTATTTCTTAAAATTTTCCCAGCACAACCCCAGTGACAGCGCAGGATACTGTGACTGACAAGTAACAGAGTCTTTATAAACGTCAGGCTTTATAATCAGATGCTGACATTCCAGCGAACTGTTTACTTTTATTTACCTGGCCGCCCTCCATCATCATGGCTAAATTGTGCCCATCCTTTTGGACAGATAAGAAAAAGGCAGCTTTCGCTGCCCTGATTTTTCAGTTTGTTTTTCGGTTTAAACGACCGCGTCGATAAAGATTACGGCGGATTCGTGTCAGACCCGGTTTAGGTTTACGGGGTTCATCAAGGCTGGCAAGCACCAACTCAAGGACACGCTCCGCAACATCACGGTGTCGCTGCCCCACGGCCAGCACCGGACAATCGAGGAAGTCCAGTAACTCATGGTCACCAAAGGTGGCGATGGCCAAATCCTGCGGAAGCCGGCCTTCGCGACGCAGCGTCACATCCATCACACCCTGCAACAGACCGAAAGACGTGGTAAACAGCGCCTCGGGCATGTCATGGGTTTCCAGGTATTTCTCAAATAATGTAGCAGCGGCACTGCGCTCAAAACTGTTGGCATAGATGTAGTCGATCGGCCGTTCGTCCCCTTTCCATGCATCACGAAAACCCAGCTCACGCAGGAAGCTGACGGACAGCTCCGGCAGTGCACCGAGAAACAGCACCGATTTTGCCGGCAGCTTACGCAATTCGGCGCCCAGTGCTTCGGCATCATCCTGATCGGCGCCCACCACGCTGGTAAAGTGCTCACGATCCAGCGCACGATCCAGAGCAATGATAGGCAGTGGATCGTTAATCCAGCGCTGATAGAACGGGTGCTCCGGCGGCAAGGAGGTAGAAACAATAATCGCATCCACCTGGCGTTGCAGCAGGTGTTCAACACAGCGCATTTCGTTATCCGGCTGATCTTCCGAACAGGCGATCAATAACTGGTAGCCACGCTGGCGAGCCTGGCGCTCCAGATAGTTCGCAATCCTTGTGTAGCTGGTATTTTCCAGGTCAGGAATAACCAGTCCTATCGAACGCGTGCGTCCGGCGCGTAACCCCGCAGCCACTGCATTCGGATGGTAATTATGCTCACGCACCACCGCCATAACCTTCTCGACGGTTTTATCGCTGACACGATACTGCTTGGCCTTGCCATTAATCACGTAGCTGGCCGTCGTACGCGACACACCCGCGAGGCGCGCAATTTCATCCAGTTTCACAATAACCCCACAATTCGCTATGGATTAGTATTTGTAACATCTAACCGCAGAATAGTTGAGCGAGCAACCGCTTTTCATCTGCGATAAGGGCTTTGTGACAAAATAAAAAAACCCGGCATTACGCCGGGTTAACAAACAATCAGGATTCGGGTGGGAAGCTATCAACGCATAATGCGTTCGCCGCGCGCCACACCAACAATGCCTGAACGCGCAACTTCAACGATTTCCGCGACTTCACGTACGGCGCTGAGGAAAGCATCCAGCTTGTCACTGGTGCCCGCAAGCTGAACCGTGTAAAGCGATGGCGTGACATCCACAATCTGACCGCGGAAAATTTCAGCACAACGTTTGACCTCTTCACGCCCGTAGCCGCTGGCCTGGATCTTCACCAACATGATCTCACGCTCGACGAAAGCGCCCTGCCCGAGTTCACTGACACGCAGCACGTCAACCAGCTTGTGCAGCTGCTTCTCGATCTGCTCCAGAACCTTTTGGTCACCTACGGTCTGAATCGTCATACGCGACAGCGTCGGATCGTCCGTGGGTGCCACGGTCAGGCTTTCAATGTTGTAGCCACGCTGGGAGAACAGGCCTACCACGCGGGACAATGCGCCGGATTCGTTTTCCAGCAGAACCGATAATACACGACGCATAGTTACGTCCTCTCCGTTTTGCTCAACCACATTTCGTCCATACCGCCACCGCGAATATGCATCGGGTAAACGTGTTCCGTACCGTCAACGTTAACGTCAACAAACACCAGACGCTCGCGGCCCAGATGTTCCAGCGCTTCTGCCAGTTTCGATTCCAGTTCGTCAGGATGGCTGATGGAGATACCTACGTGACCATAAGCCTCTGCCAGGCGAACAAAATCAGGGAGCGATTCCATATAAGACTGTGAATGGCGACCGGAATAAATCATGTCCTGCCACTGCTTCACCATGCCCAGGACACGGTTGTTCAGATTCAGCACCAGTACCGGAATGCCGTATTGCAACGCGGTAGACAGCTCCTGGATATTCATCTGAATACTGCCATCGCCAGTGACACACACGACGGTTTCCTGAGGCAGAGCCAGCTTCACGCCCAGTGCAGCCGGCAGGCCAAAGCCCATCGTGCCCAGGCCACCGGAGTTGATCCAGCGGCGTGGTTTATCAAACTGATAATAGAGCGCAGCGAACATCTGGTGCTGACCCACGTCGGAAGTGACGTAAGCATCGCCATTTGTCAGGCGACAGATGGTTTCGATCACCGCCTGCGGCTTGATCTTATCGCTGGTACGGTCGAACTCGAGGCACTGGCGTGAACGCCATTGATCGATGCTCTGCCACCAGTCGCGCACGCTGTCGTAATTCTGCTGAACATCGCTCTGTGCCAGCAATTCCAGCATCTGTTGCAGAACCAGTTTGGCATCACCCACGATTGGCACATCCGCTGCAACCGTTTTCGAGATCGACGTCGGATCGATATCGATATGCAGCACCGTGGCATTCGGGCAGTATTTCGCCAGATTGTTGGTGGTACGGTCATCAAAACGCACACCGACTGCAAAGATCACATCGGCGTTGTGCATCGTCATATTGGCTTCATAGGTGCCATGCATCCCCAGCATCCCCACACACTGACGGTGCGTGCCAGGGAAAGCGCCCAGGCCCATCAGTGAAGTAGTCACCGGCACATTCAACGTTTCGGCCAGCTGGCGCAGTTCCTCATGGCACACCGCATTGATCACGCCGCCACCGGCATAGATCACTGGCTTTTTCGCAGCCAACAGGCTTTGCAGCGCGCGTTTAATCTGGCCTTTGTGGCCCTGAGTCGTCGGGTTGTACGAACGCATGCTGACTTCATCAGGCCAGACATACGGCAGCTTATTCGCCGGGCTCATCATATCTTTAGGCAGGTCAACCACCACCGGTCCGGGACGACCGCTGGCCGCAAGCCAGAATGCTTTCTTCATAATGATCGGGATATCTTCTACCCGTTTCACCATAAAGCTGTGTTTGACCACCGGGCGGGAAATACCCACCATGTCGCACTCCTGGAAGGCGTCGTAGCCGATCAGGGAAGACATGACCTGGCCGGATAGCACGACCATCGGGATGGAGTCCATATAGGCGGTAGCGATACCGGTAATCGCATTGGTTGCTCCCGGCCCTGAGGTCACCAGCACCACACCCACATCACCGGTTGCCCGTGCGTAGCCATCGGCCATATGCACAGCGCCCTGCTCGTGACGGACAAGGATATGATCCACGCCGCCTACAGTTTGCAGAGCGTCATAGATATCGAGGACCGCTCCGCCGGGGTAGCCGAATACATGTTTTACGCCCTGATCGATTAACGATCGGACCACCATCTCGGCTCCTGACAACATCTCCATTTTTGCCTCCAGGCTTAAGGTGCTGATTTATCTTACACGGACAGCATAACGTCACCGGACGGCAGATAAGGTCAAAACCTGTTTTTTTATGCTCAGATAGTGGAAGTCATTTCCAAAATCCAGGTACAGGGCGAAGCCCCAGTTTTTTGAGGTTATGGCAAATACCATAACCGTAGAAAAGTTGGCAGGCAAACGGCAAACCCTGTGACAGGTGCGGAAAGTGATAATTAAGGCTCTGCCCGCCTGCCCCTGCCATCGACAATTACACTGACAATTTCCCGTTCTAAAAGCGGATTATTCTGCGACGAAGAAATATGCATTGTGATCGTTTTGTTATTAAAACCTTGTGGCCTTTAATGCCCGGCGCGCCAAATAATTCCCACGTTTTGAGGATTGTTATTGAAGGTTGACAGCCCCGGTCTTTATCAGGTATCAATAAAGTCACTGCCAGAATTTAATGAGGTTTGAATCAATGATCCGCACTCACCGCCTACTCGGTCTACTACTAAACGCATCCTCTTTGCGCGGTAGACTGGTGGGCGGAATCAATCACTGATTCAGGCCTGTAAAACCTAAGAAACCCGCGCCGATGCGCGGGTTTTTTTATGCTCGCAGCAGCAGGCGACGTAAACCAGACAAGGAACTATTCCATGAGCGACCAAGTCATTATTTTCGATACCACTCTGCGCGATGGCGAACAGGCATTACAGGCCAGCCTGAGTGTGAAAGAAAAACTGCAAATTGCCCTGGCACTCGAACGTATGGGCGTTGACGTGATGGAGGTCGGTTTCCCGGTGTCGTCTCCTGGTGATTTTGAATCCGTCCAGACCATCGCCCGCCAGATTAAAAACAGCCGGGTCTGTGGCCTGGCACGCTGTGTAGAAAAAGATATCGACGCGGCCTATGAAGCGCTGCGTGTTGCAGATGCCTACCGTATTCACACCTTCCTCGCCACCTCGCCAATGCATATCGCCACCAAGCTGCGCAGCACGCTGCCAGAAGTGATTGAGCGTGCAGTCAAAATGGTGAAACGCGCCCGTAACTATACGGATGATGTGGAGTTCTCGTGCGAGGATGGCGGACGTACTCCCATTGATGACCTGTGCCGCGTAGTGGAAGCGGCAATTAATGCCGGTGCCACCACCATCAACATCCCTGATACCGTGGGTTACACACTGCCGTACGAGTATGCCAACATCTTTAGCGCGCTGCGCGATCGCGTGCCGAATATTGATAAAGCCATTCTGTCTGTTCATACCCACGACGACCTGGGGATGGCGGTAGGTAATGCGCTGGCCGCCGTTAACGCGGGGGCGCGTCAGATTGAAGGGGCGATGAATGGCCTGGGTGAGCGCGCAGGTAACTGTGCGCTGGAAGAAGTGATTATGGCGATTAAAACCCGCGGACAGCTGATGAACGTTCAGACGCGGATTAATCATCAGGAGATTTACCGTACCTGCCAGACCGTCAGCAAAATCTGCAACATGCCTATCCCGGCCCACAAAGCGATCATCGGCTCCAATGCTTTCGCTCACTCTTCCGGTATCCACCAGGATGGCGTGCTGAAAAATCGTGAAAACTACGAAATCCTGACGCCAGAATCCATCGGTCTGAAACAGGTGCAGTTAAACCTGACCTCACGTTCCGGCCGTGCTGCCGTGAAGCACCGCATGGAAGAGATGGGCTACACCGACAGCGAATACAATATGGATACGCTGTACGACGCATTTAAGGCGCTGGCCGATAAAAAAGGCCAGGTGTTCGATTATGACCTGGAAGCGCTGGCATTTATCAACAAACAGTCTGAAGAGCCAGAATACTTCACGCTGGATACCTTCAACGTGCAGTCCGGCTCCAGCGTGATTGCGACCGCTACCGTGCAACTGGGCTGCGGTGAAGAACAGAAGACTGAAGCGGCGACCGGAAACGGCCCGGTGGATGCGGTGTATCAGGCGATTAACCGCATTACCAGCTTCGATACCGAGCTGATCAACTATCAGCTGACCGCCCAAGGTCACGGTAAAGACGCCCTGGGTCAGGTGGATATCGTGGTGCAGTACAACGGCCGCAAATTCCACGGTGTGGGTCTGGCGACGGATATCGTCGAATCCTCGGCTAAAGCGATGGTCAACGCCCTGAACACCATCTGGCGCGCACGTCAGGTTGAACAGGAATTACAGCGTAAATCTCAGATCAAAGACCAAAAGGAAGCCGTATAACATGTCCCGCACTTATCATATCGCAGTGTTACCCGGTGATGGCATCGGCCCGGAAGTGATGGCACAGGCCAGTAAAGTCCTGGACGCCATTCGCCAGCGTTTTGATCTGCGTATCTCCACTAGCGAGTATGACGTTGGCGGCATCGCCATTGACCGCCACGGCGTGCCATTGCCTGAGGGCACCGTCAAAGGCTGTGAGCAGGCTGACGCTATTTTGTTCGGTTCTGTTGGCGGCCCAAAATGGGAACACCTTCCACCGACCGAGCAGCCTGAGCGCGGCGCCCTGCTGCCACTGCGCAAACATTTCCAGCTGTTCAGTAACCTGCGCCCGGCCAGTCTGTATCAGGGTTTGGAAGATTTCTGCCCGTTACGCCGTGATATTGCCGATCAGGGATTTGATATCCTGGTGGTGCGTGAACTGACCGGTGGGATTTACTTCGGTCAGCCGAAAGGTCGCGAAGGCAGCGGTATGCATGAACGCGCTTTCGACACCGAGGTATATCACCGTTTCGAAATCGAACGCATTGCGCGTATCGCCTTTGAATCCGCGCGTAAACGCCGTAACAAAGTCACCTCGATTGATAAAGCCAATGTGCTGCAATCCTCGATTCTCTGGCGCCAGATTGTGAATGAAGTGGCGCAGGATTACCCGGACGTCGAGTTAAGCCACATGTATATCGACAATGCCACCATGCAGCTGATCAAGGCGCCGTCACAGTTTGACGTGATGCTGTGTTCTAACCTGTTCGGTGACATCCTGTCTGATGAATGTGCCATGATCACCGGCTCGATGGGCATGCTGCCATCAGCCAGCCTGAACGAAAAAGGCTTTGGTCTGTTTGAACCGGCAGGCGGATCGGCCCCGGATATTGCCGGTAAAAATATGGCTAACCCGGTGGCGCAAATTCTGTCGCTGGCCCTGCTGCTGCGCTACAGCCTGAATGCGGCCGATGCCGCTGATGCGATTGAGCAGGCCATTAACCGTGCGCTGGAAGAAGGTTTCCGCACCGGCGATCTGGCTGGCAGCGGCAAGGCGATCGGCACCGATGAAATGGGCAGCGTGATTGCCCGGTTTATTCGCGAAGCATAAAAATATGAAAACACTGTACGAGAAGCTGTTTGATGCGCATGTCGTGCACGAAGCACCCAATGAAACGCCGCTGATCTATATCGACCGTCACCTTGTCCATGAGGTGACGTCAGCGCAGGCCTTTGACGGTCTGCGCGCACACGGTCGCCCGGTGCGCCAGCCGTCAAAAACCTTTGCCACGATGGATCACAACGTCTCCACTCAGTCGCGTGACATCAACGCCAGCGGCGAGATGGCACGGATTCAGATGTCGATGTTGATCAAAAACTGTGAGGCCTTTGGCGTCCAGCTGTTTGACCTCCGCCATCAATTCCAGGGCATTGTGCATGTGATGGGGCCAGAGCAAGGGTTATCACTGCCTGGCATGACCATTGTGTGTGGTGATTCCCACACCTCAACCCACGGCGCACTCGGTGCGCTGGCCTTTGGCATCGGCACATCCGAAGTGGAGCACGTGCTGGCAACGCAGACACTGAAACAGTCACGGGCGAAAACCATGAAGGTGGAGGTTCGCGGGCAGACTGCACCAGGGATTACCGCCAAAGATATCGCGCTGGCCATTATCGGTAAAACTGGCAGCGGTGGCGGCAACGGTCACGTTGTGGAGTTCTGCGGTGCAGCCGTCGAAGCGCTGAGCATGGAAGGTCGTATGACCCTGTGCAATATGGCGATTGAACTGGGTGCCAAAGCCGGGCTGATTGCGCCCGATGACACCACCTTTAACTACGTCAATGGCCGCCGTTTTGCCCCTAAAGATGCCGCCTGGCAGCAGGCCGTCGACTACTGGCGTACGCTGAAAACTGATGAAGGTGCGCACTTCGACAAAGTGGTCACGCTGGATGCAGCAGATATAGCGCCGCAGGTCACCTGGGGAACCAACCCCGGTCAGGTGATTGCCGTCAGTGACCCGATTCCCGATCCGGCTTCGTTCAGCGATCCAGTGGAACGTGCCTCGGCAGAAAAAGCGCTGGCCTATATGGACCTGAAACCCGGTATCCGTCTGACCGACGTGCCGGTGGATAAAGTGTTTATCGGCTCCTGCACTAACTCGCGCATTGAAGATTTACGCGCGGCCGCAGCCGTGGTGAAAGGGCATAAGATTGCTCAGGGTGTGCAGGGCTACGTGGTGCCGGGTTCTGGCCCGGTGAAAGCGCAGGCAGAAGAAGAAGGTCTGGATAAGATCTTTATCGATGCGGGCTTTGAATGGCGTTTACCGGGCTGTTCTATGTGCCTGGCGATGAATAACGATCGCCTCAGCCCCGGAGAACGCTGTGCCTCCACCAGCAACCGCAACTTTGAAGGTCGTCAGGGCCGTGGCGGACGTACCCATCTGGTCAGCCCGGCCATGGCCGCCGCAGCGGCGGTCGCTGGTCACTTTGCTGATATCCGCGAGCTGATTTAAGGAACTGTTATGGCGAAAAAATTCACGCAGCACAGCGGTATCGTGGTGCCGCTGGATGCGGCTAACGTTGATACCGATGCGATTATCCCTAAGCAGTTTTTGCAGATGGTGACGCGCACCGGTTTCGGCCGCAACCTGTTTTATGACTGGCGTTATACCGACCCCGAAGGGCAAATTTCCAACCCGGAATTCGTGCTGAATAAGCCTGAGTTTAGCGGGGCCAGCATCATGCTGACGCGGGAAAACTTTGGCTGTGGTTCCTCACGCGAACACGCCCCCTGGGCGCTGACGGATTACGGCATTCAGGCCATTGTCGGTTCCGGTTTTGCCGATATCTTTGCTAACAACTCATTCAATAACCAGCTGCTACTGGTGACGCTGAGCGAAGCGGAAGTGGACGAGATGTTCCAGTTAGTGGCAGCGGAACCGGGCATTCGCTTCACGGTTGATCTGGAAAATCAGCAAGTGCGGGCCGGGGATAAAACCTACCCGTTTGAGATCGACAGCTTCCGCCGCCACTGCCTGATTAACGGGCTTGATGCGATTGGCCTGACCTTGCAGCACGATGCCAATATCACCGCGTACGAGCAAAAACAGCACGGGTTTTTGCGTTGATATTGCGGGCTGACCGAATAAGAAGGTCAGCCCCTGGAACCTCTGTAGGGGCCTGGCATACCTGGCCCGTATTTATATCACGCGCAGTTCTCTCACCCGCCACGACAGCGCAAACGCCACCAGCGCCAGCAGTAACGCCACCCAGTACACCGAGTGATGGCCGAACGTCTCCGCCAGCGCACCCTGCACCACACCCGCCAGGATCACCCCGGTTGAGATACTGTTGGTAAACAGCGTGGTGGCCGCACCAGGCCGCGACGGCATCAAGTCCTGGAACCAGATCATGCCAATCCCGGCAATAATGCCGATATACACCGCATTAAACAGCTGCAATATCATCAGTGCGCTGCGACTCTGGAACAGCACCAGACCAAGATAAAACAACGCCCCGCAGGCCACCGCCAGCAACATCATATTGCGCTTACCAAAGCGTTTCACGTAGTGCCCTGCCAGCAGCATCACCGGGATCTCCAGCCCCGCAGCCGTCCCCATCAACAGACCGGCCAGCGTATCCGGCATGCCCAGCACGCTACTGATATACAACGGCATATCAATGATATACATCGTGTTACAGGTCCACATCAGGACCGATCCGATAAACAGCATACGCACATCGCGGCTCTTCCAGCCGCTGACGTCGGTGATGGGCACGTCTGCTGTCGCAGCCTGCACGCGCGGCACCGACGGCAGGGTAAACCAGATTAATGCCACACAAACCACGAACAGCAGCGCAGCGACGAGAAACATGGTGGTAAAACCGTAGTTCAGCGCAATAGCAAAAGAGAGCGGCGGGCCAATTACCCACGCCAGTGATAACTGGGCGCGCATCACTGAACTAAACATCACCGCTTCACGGGCAGAGCTGTCAGCATATTCGCGTGCCAACGCAAAAATTTGCGGCATCGCCACGCTGGCGACCGCAGACAAGAAGACCCCGGCGGTAATTAACGTCAGATAATGACGATTGAAGGCGAATAACAACGCGTTACCTATCGCCATCACGCAGCAAAACAGGATCAGCATACGTCGGTCACCACGACTGTCCGAGCGTTTTGCCAGCAGCAGACTGACCACGATCCCCGCCACCGCATTCACCGTATAAAACAGCCCAACCCAGAAGGGGCGCACCGCCACTTCACGGCTCAGAAACAGGCTAAGCGTAGGAGCCTGCAACGCACCGGCAATCCCGACCATAAAAGAAACCGCCATAAAAGCCAGATAGACCGGATGAATACGACGGCGTTGGAGCGATGTCATGACGGATGCCTCGATTGGCTGAAATAAGAGTGAACAGACTCAGAGCTTAAAAGAAAACCGACGAAAAAAGCCAGCGGCGTACCGCTGGCGGGTGAAAAGCACCATACTCAGAAACAGGGCTTACGCCACTGTGAATGATTGAACGCCATTCCGAAGAATGCCTCCCGCTCTTTCATCTGTTGCCATTATCGCCGTAATATAAGGCAGGAAAAACAGACAGCTTTTAACACAGGGTTCCTCTTTTATGTCCTCACCCCGTTTACAGCAGCAATTTATCCGGCTCTGGCAATGTTGCGACGGCCAGCCACAGGAAACCACGCTCAGCGATCTGGCGGTACAGCTTAGCTGTTCGCGGCGTCATATGCGTAACCTGCTGAATGCCATGCAGGATCAGGGCTGGCTGGAGTG
>Ga0308168_1001975_pt1 | contig 17501 bp, 19 predicted proteins | sample PhyCR2_FD_202133 | JGI IMG/M metagenome (GOLD analysis project Ga0308168, IMG submission 202133) | Phyllosphere microbial communities from UC Gill Tract Community Farm, Albany, California, United States - DLSLRC.R2 | ecosystem: Host-associated > Plants > Phyllosphere > Unclassified | place: USA...
GCGCGGCCCACGCCGAATTTCGCTTCCTGCCAACGCCGCTGCACGGCAGAATGCCCGCCTGCCTCAAGGAACTACCGGTCATGCCTGACAACAGCGATTATTTCGACTTCGAAGAAGACGAGCGCGATTTCGACGAAGACGACTTCGAGGCGCGGATCTGGAACCTGTTCGTGCTGATCAACCCGGGCGATGACGAGCTGGCGCTGCAGCAGTTCAACCGCTGGCGCGAGGCGCTGCTGGAAAGCGGCGAAGAGATCGACGAGGAAGCCGACTGGCTGCCGCCGCTGATGGCCGCCATTGCCTGGCAGTCGGGGTTCGAGGTGGACCGTGAGGATCCCGATGCGCTGGTGTCGGCGATCAATGAACTGGCGGCGCGCTGGAACCTGCAGCTGGACTGGGGTGGCGACTTGGACGATGAGGATTTCGCGGCCGCCACCGATGCACCGGCGCTGATGGCCACCGCGCACGACCGCCTGCGCGAGCACAACTACGCGCTGTGGAGCGTGGATACGGGCAATGGCGGCCTGGCCGGCTGGATGGCGCTCAACCGCGACGATGACGCCATGCTGGCGTTGTGCTCGCTGCTGGGCGTGGAAGTGCGGCCGGGGTCGGATCCGTTCTGAGGGGTGCTGGGTGTGCCGACCAACGGTCGGCACCTACCCCTGGTATTGGCTTCGGGCGTTGGCGATGACGGCTTTGACAAGCGCGCGGTCGGTGTGCCGGGAGATGGCCTGTGCGCCGCGTTCTATCGCCTGAAGGCGCAGCGGGGCGGGGACGTCGTAATGCGCGCCGCTGGGGCGGTTCTGGAACGCCCGCCGGGGAATCCCGAGCTGCGCCGCCATGGCGTGCAGCTCGGGCAGGGTGTCGGCCATCAGATGCGCCCAGCGCTCGCCGCGCCAGGGGTGGACCGCATCGTCGATATAGACCGTCACCGGGTGGCCGTGGCTCAGGCCTGCGGCTTGTCGTCGCTGGCGGCCGGGGGGGCGTCGGCGGCGGCATCGGTGCCGGCCTGGTCTGCCGCCGGGGCGTCTTCGCTGGCAGCGGTTTCGGCGTCTTCGCCTTCTTCGCCTTCTTCGCCTTCCACGCCTTCAAACTCGGACACCAGCTGGGTCAGGTACTCGTCGGCGGTCTTGCCTTCGTCGGCGGCCAGGTCGTCGATCAGCTGCTGCAGCTGGCTCGAGTATTCCAGGTTGACCTTGCGGCCTTCCTTTTCCTGCACGTTGGACAGGTGCTTGAGCATGGCCAGCATCGGGATCGGGTTGTCGGCGTTGCCCATGGTCTGGCCGCCGATGGCCAGCAGCCATTCGGTGCCCTGCAGGCCGATCGCGGCCACGACCTGGCCCTCTTCGTTGGTCAGCACGGCGTGGTTCTGCACCTGCTGCTGGGCGTTGAGGCGGTTGATCGGGCGCTTGGGCTGCAGCTTCTTGCGCTTGTCGCGCTTGGCCTTGGACTGCTTGGACATGGTGGGATCTATCTGTACGTGGAAAGACCCCATTGTAATGGGGGTTGGCCGCAGGCGTCGGCCATTCCGGTCATGCCCCCATCGAATGCGGCCCACCGCGGTAGGGTCGGGTCCCAACCGACTGCCGGTAGCCTGTCCGCGCCCGGGGACGCATGGCTTCCAACGACATGGCGTCTGGAAGCGGTCATTCCGTTGAAGGTCATGCCCCTATCGAACGCTGCCCATGCGCGTGCAGTCGGCTGGGGCGCGACCCTACCAGCGTGCGAGGCGTGCATCGTCCAACCGTTCGGGCGGCCGACCGGTCCGCCGTTCATCCGAACGGCAGACCGACCTGCCCCGACCGGCCCCCGGTCAGGGCGTCGCTGCCGGGGCCTGGGCGGCGTGGATGTCGGCGTCGCCGGCGGTGGGCGACAACGCGACTTCCTGTCCGGCACCGGCCAGCGCCGCCGCTTCGGCTGCCTTGGTCATGACCACGATGCTGATGCGGCGGTTGATCGGGTTGTCCGGCTGGGCCTTGTCGAACAGCACCGAGGAGGACAGGCCGACCACGCGGGTCACCTTCTCTTCGGTCATGCCACCGTCCAGCAACGCACGCCGGGCGGCGTTGGCGCGGTCGGCGCTGAGCTCCCAGTTGCTGTAGCCGTGCACCGCGTTGTAGGCGGTGGTGTCGGTGTGGCCGGTGATGCTGATCCGGTTCGGTACGTGGTTGATGAACTGCGACAACTCGCGCAGGATCTCGCGCGTGTACGGCTTGAGCGCGGCGCTGCCCATGTCGAACATCGGGCGGTTCTGCTTGTCCACGATCTGGATGCGCAGGCCTTCCGGGGTCAGGTCCAGCAGCAGCTGGTCCTTGAACGGCTCCAGCGCCTGGCTCTTGCTGATGGCCTCTTCCAGCTCCCGCTTCAGCGCTTCCAGCTGCTGCTGTTCGCGCTCACGTTCGGTCTGCGGGATCGGCTTGGCGGTCTGCTGGGCCTGGAACGGGTCGTTGCTGTTGCCCCGCGAGATGTCGGTGGCGCCGCCCAGTTTGATCATCGAGGTGCTGGCCCCGCCCGGGCCGGCCATGCCGGGCGCCGGGGTGGAACTCTGCCCGACCAGCGGGCTGGGGTTGCGGAAGTACTCGGAGATGGCCGCGCGCTCGGGCTTGGTGGTGGCGGCCATCAGCCACAGCACCAGGAAGAACGCCATCATCGCGGTGACGAAGTCGGCGTAGGCCACTTTCCAGGCGCCGCCATGGTGGGCAGCGTGGCCGGCCTTCCTGACCCGGCGGACGATGACGGTGGGTTTGTTCTCGGCCATGGGGGTGCCTTACTTGACCGTCTTCAGGTGCTGCTCGAAGGCGCTGAAGCCCGGGCGCACGTTCGAGGGCAGGGTCTTGCGGGCGAATTCCAGCGCGATCTTCGGGTTGTAGCCGCGCAGGCAGGCCAGCAGCGCGGTCTTCACCGACTCATAGATGCGGCTGTCCTGTTCGGCGCGCGCTTCCACGGCCGCGGCCAGCGGGCTGACGAAGCCGTAGGCCAGCAGGATGCCCAGGAAGGTACCGACCAGCGCGCCGGCCACGTGCGCGCCCACTTCGGTGATTTCGCCACCGATCGAGCCCATGGTGATCACAATGCCCAGCACCGCGGCCACGATCCCAAAGCCGGGCAGGCCGTCGGACACCTTGTTGAGCACCGCCGAGGGTTGCATCGCTTCGGCATGGTGCTTTTCCAGCTCCAGCTCCAGCAGCGGCTCCAGTTCGTGCGGCTCGATGTTGCTGCCGATCATCAGGCGCAGGCAGTCGGTGATGAAGTCCACCAGATGGTGGTCGGCCTGCACCTTGGGGTAGTTGGCGAAGATGCTGCTTTCGGCCGGGCGCTCCACATGGTCTTCCAGCGCCATGAAGCCCTCGCGGCGGGCCTTGTTGAGCAGTTCGTAGAGCAGGCTCAGGACGTCGATATAGTCCTGCTGCTTGTAGGCCGGGCCCTTGAACACGCCCACGGTGGCCTTCAGGGTCTGCTTGACGGTCTTGAACGGGGTGCCGACCAGGAACGCGCCCAGTGCCGCGCCGCCGATGATGACCAGCTCATAGGGCTGCCATAAGGCAGCCAGCTTGCCGTGCGCGCCGATGTAGCCGCCGAGCACGCTGATGATGACGATGAGGAATCCAACGATGATGAGCATGGGGCCGGCGCGGAGTAGGGGATACCTCCATGTCGGCCCCGTTCCCGGTTTTCTGAAGGGGACCGTTCGCTCAATGTCACACTTTTGCAGATTCAGCCGGCCGGCTGGGCCTCGGCTCCGCCGCGCTGCAGCAGATCCGGATACGCCTGTCCGTTCGGGGTGAACGACAGCGAGACCGAGTTCAGGCAGTGCCGCTCGTGGGTCGGCGGCGGGCCATCGGGGAACACATGGCCGAGATGGCTGTCACACCGCGCGCAGACGATTTCCGTGCGGACCATGCCGTGGCTGATGTCGCGGATCTCGCGCACGTGGGCCGGGTCGAACGGGGCGAAGAAGCTGGGCCAGCCGGTGCCGGAGTCGAACTTGGTGCTGGACCGGAACAGTGGCAGCCCGCACAGGCGGCAGCCGTAGACGCCGTCCTGCTTGTTGTCCAGGAACACGCCGCAGAACGGTGCTTCGGTGCCGTGCTGGAGCAGCACGCGGCGTTCGTCGGCGCTGAGGCCGGCCACCAGGGCGTCGCGCTGGGCGTCGCTGGGGGGAGAGAGATCGAAGGCGGTCATCGGCGGTTCCTCGCGGGGGTGGGTTCAAGATTGGGCCGGGATGGCGGGCTTCAAGCCGACGCACCGGCGATCCAAGCCCGTTCATGGTGCTGATACGTGCGTGGGTGCAAGGTGCAGTAACCCATCCCGCCGGAGCCTGCCATGTCCCGCCTCGTCCGCTTTGCCACTGCGCTGGGCCTGATGCTGCCGGCCATCGGCATGGCCCAGATCGGTCCGCCGCCCAACCCCACCGCGACCCGCCCGGTGGTGGTGGCGCCGCCGGCGCCGCTGCCCACTCCGGTGCGCCCTGCGCCGGTGGACAGCCTGTCCGGGCAGATGGCGCCGGTGAAATCCAACAGCCAGGTCCAGCAGCAACTGCGCAGTCATCCCATCGAGGCGCGGGGCACCGGCCCGACGCAGCCAATCCAGGGGCCGACCCTGCAGCCCAAGGTGTATGACCGCCATGGGCGGATCATTCCCGGCGCCAAGCAGGTGGGACCGAACCGGGTGCTCGATACCCGTACCGGCAAGTACTACGACGCCATTCCCAGTGGCGATGGGCAGCAGATCCGACCGTAAGCGGCGTGCACTGGCGCAGCGCATGAACGGTGCACAAACCACGCTGCACAGTCAGCTGCATCAACGCGCCATCTCACCGCTTTTTCGCCTGTGTTTAACCGTTTTCGCGCGACCCTTTGCGTGCGCCGGAACGCGGCGTATTCCGAAGGGTTTTCCAGAAGAGTGCAATCATGACCAACCAGCAGAACCAGAAAGGCGGCAAGATGCCGCAGGAACAGCAGGGCAGTCAGCAACAGCACCAGAAGGCCGGACAGCAGAACCAGCAACAGTGGGACCAGCAGAACCAGAAGGGCAAGCAGCCGGACCAGCGTCACCCCGATTCCAAACAACAGCGCTGACGCGCGGGATTGCATGACCACAGGCGGTGCGCGCAAGCGCGCCGCCTTCTGCATTCAATGGCCCTGTTCAATCCGGGATCGGCAGGGTCAGCGTTTCCTTCACCTCTTCCATCACGATGTAGCTCTTGGATTCGCGCACGTGCGGCAGGGTCAGCAGGGTGCTGCCGAGCAGCTTGCGGTACGACGCCATCTCGCTGATGCGCGCCTTGAGCAGGTAGTCGAAATCGCCCGACACCAGGTGGCACTCCAGCACGTTGGGCAGCTTCAGGGCCGCGCGGCGGAACTCCTCGAAGATGTCGCCGGATTTGTAGGCCAGGCTGATTTCCACGAACACCAGCAGGCTGGCCTTGAGGTAGTGCGGGTCAAGCTTGGCGTAGTAGCCGGTGATGGCCCCATCGCGTTCCAGTCGCCGCACCCGTTCGGTGCAGGGCGTGGTCGACAGGCCCACCCGTTCGCCCAGTTCGGTAAAGGAAATGCGGCCTTCGTCCTGCAGGATGCGCAGGATCTTGCGGTCGATCTTGTCCAGTTCGCGGGGGCGCACGGCCATCGGCGTCATCCAGGCATGGGGGTTGGCGCGACAATATCCTGTCATGGCTCCTAAAAACAGGGCAAAAGCTTGGTTTGGCCGGAATATACTTCCGCAATTATGGTCCCGGCACGCTCCAGTGCAGGGAATGATCGGGTCGGAGAAGCTACATGCGCGTTCTAGTCCTTGGCAGCGGCGTCATCGGCACCACCAGTGCCTGGTACCTGCGGCAGGCCGGGTTTGAAGTCACGGTCGTGGACCGCCAGCCCGGTCCGGCGCTGGAAACCAGTTTCGCCAACGCCGGCCAGCTGTCGTTCGGCTACACCTCGCCGTGGGCCGCGCCGGGCGTGCCGCTCAAGGCGGTCAAGTGGCTGTTCTCCGAACATGCGCCGCTGGCCATCCGCCCCGGCCTGGACTGGCGCCAGTACCTGTGGCTGGCGCAGATGCTGCGCAACTGCACCCATGAGCGCTATGCGATCAACAAGGCGCGCATGGTGCGCATGTCCGAGTACAGCCGCGACTGCCTGAACGAGCTGCGCCAGCAGACCGGTATCGAATTCGAAGGCCGCGACCTGGGCACCACCCAGCTGTTCCGCACCCAGCAGCAGCTGGACGCCTCGGCGCAGGACATCGAAGTGCTGGCCCAGTACGGGGTGCCCTACAAGGTGCTGGACCGCGACGGCATCATCGCCCACGAGCCGGCGCTGGCCGGGGTGGCCGACAAACTGGTCGGCGCGCTGTGGTTGCCGCGCGACCAGACCGGCGACTGCCAGCTGTTCACCCGGCGCCTGGCGCAGATGTGCGTGGACGCCGGCGTCGAGTTCCGCTTCGACCAGGACATCGCCGGCCTGCAGACCGACGGCGACCGCATCACCGGCGTGCGCATCGACGGCACGCTGGAAACCGCCGACCGCTATGTGGTCGCGCTGGGCAGCTATTCGCCGTCGCTGGTGGATCCGCTGGGCCTGCGCCTGCCGGTCTACCCGCTCAAGGGCTACTCGCTGACCCTGCCGATCACCAACCCCGCCATGGCCCCCACCTCGACCATCCTGGACGAGAGCTACAAGGTGGCGGTGACCCGGTTCGATGACCGCATCCGCGTGGGCGGCATGGCGGAAGTGGGCGGGTTCGACCTGTCGCTGTCGCCGCGCCGCCGCGCCACCCTGGAAAAAGTGGTGGGCGACCTGTACCCGGACGGCGGCGACCTGTCGCGCGCCGAGTTCTGGACCGGCCTGCGCCCGGCCACGCCCGATGGCACCCCGGTGATCGGCGCCACCCCGTACCGCAACCTGTTCCTCAACACCGGCCACGGCACGCTGGGCTGGACCATGGCCTGCGGTTCGGGCCGTTACCTGGCCGACCTGATGAGCGCGCGCCAGCCGCAGATCAGTACCGAAGGCCTGGATATCTTCCGCTACGGCCACACGGCCGCATCCGTTGTTCATAGTGAGCCCAAAGCATGCGCCCAGCCCGCGCGTTGATTGACCTGGACGCGTTGCGCGCCAATTTCCAGCTTGCCCGTGAACTGGGCGGCGGTCGCAAGACCCTGGCGGCCATCAAGGCCGATGCCTACGGCCACGGCGCCATTGCCTGCGCGCGCGCGCTGCAGGGCCAAGCCGACGCGTTCGGCGTGGCCTGCATCGAAGAGGCGCTGGAACTGCGCCAGGCCGGCATCACCACGCCGATCGTGCTGCTGGAAGGCTTCTTCGACGCCGACGAGCTGCCGCTGATCGTGCAGCACGACCTGTGGTTCGCCGTGGGCGCACTGTGGCAGGTGGAGGCGGTGCTGGCCTTCCAGACCACCGCCCTGCTGAAGATCTGGTTGAAGCTGGACAGCGGCATGCACCGGCTGGGGCTGTCGCCGGCCGACTTCCGCGCCGCGCACGCCCGCCTGAGCGCGCTGCCGCAGGTAGCGCCGATGGTGCTGATGAGCCACATGGCCCGCGCCGACGAGCTGGACAGCCTGCGCACCCGCGAGCAGGCCGACCTGTTCGCCGCCACCATCGACGGCCTGGCCGGTGAGACCAGCCTGTGCAATTCGCCGGCCCTGCTGGGCTGGCCGGACGTCCGCAGCGATTGGGTGCGCCCGGGGCTGATGCTCTACGGCGCCAACCCGCTGCCCACCCATTCGGTGCTCACCGAGCGGCTGCGCCCGGTTATGACCATGCAGTCGAAAATCTTCGCCGTGCGTGAGATCGGCATCGGCGAACCGGTGGGTTATGGCGCGCGGTTCGTCGCGCAGCGGCCCACCCGGGTGGGCGTGGTCGCCCTGGGCTATGCCGACGGCTACCCGCAGTTCGCCCCGAATGGCACCCCGGTGCAGATCGACGGGCAGCCCGGCACGCTGATCGGCCGGGTCTCGATGGACATGCTGACCGTGGACCTGACCGACCTGCCCGACGCCGGGGTCGGCAGCACGGTGACCCTGTGGGGCGAGTCACCTCGGCTGGATGTGCTGGCGCCGCTGTGCGGGGTCAGCGCCTATCAGCTGCCGTGCGCGGTCAAGCGGGTACCGCACGAGCACCTGGGCGGCTGAGGGGGCGCCACGCCCGGCGTGGCGCCACCGTCAGCGGCTGGCGGTGGCGTCGCTGCGCAGGTCGCGGCGGACCCAGTCATCCACCAGCCGCTTCTCATAGCGCAGCGGGTCGGTATCGCGTTGCAGGCCGATATTGTGCAGGTAGCCGCTGTCGGACAGCTTGCGCTCGCCCTGCGCCAGCACCTGGCCCTGGGCATCGGTAAGGGTGAAGGTCAGCGCGATGCGCGGCGGGTAGATGTCGCGCAGGATGCGGATATCGTTGCCGCGCGGCCCGTGCCACGGCTCGTAGTCACCGGCGCGTTTGATGTCGGTCAGGGTCACATCCAGCGTCTGGCCCGGCTGCAACTGCTTGCCGGCGCTGGTCTGGACGTAGGTGGCCAGCTGCTGGACCCAGTTTCCGCGCTGGGCTTCGAAGCGGTTGGTGCTTTGCCGGATCTCGGTGAACTGGGCCGGGTCGGTCCACGACACCTTGACCGGGCCATCGCCGCTCAGGGCGCGGGGCGCCTGGGGGTCGGTCACGGTACGGGGCCCCGCGGCGTTCGCACCGCCGATCACCAACAGGCAGGTCAACAGACCGGCCACCAACGGTTTGCGGTTCATGACGACTCCTCGATCACGATCACAGACGGGATCAGGGTTTCAGTGTGATCCTGATCACCCGGTGGGACAATCGGCAATTGCGTCAGCCGCCGTAGCGGTTGTCGCCAATTCACCTACGTCTTCGCTCACGTCAATCCCACCCATGGCGCTTGACGCTACGAATACGCCCTCTGGAAGATGCTGTGTCCCTCTGTTTCGCCAGTTGCCGCCTTGACCCCCTTGCCCAGCCTGCCTACTTCCACTCTTGAACGCCCCTCTTTCATGACAGTTGCGTCCCACGCGGGGATGTACCGGAGCGTGCTGGAGCAGATGAACGCCGGCTTCTGCGTGATCGAGGTGCTGTTCGAGAACGCCAAGGCGGTGGATTACCGCTTCCTCGAGGTCAACGACGCCTTCGAGCGCAACACCGGGCTGGTCAACGCGCGCGGGCAGCGCATGACCGCGCTGCAGCCGGACCACGAGCCGGACTGGTTCCGCATCTACGGCCAGGTGGCCCTGACCGGCCAATCCCAGCAGTTCGAACTGGAAGCGCGTGCGCTGGGCCGCTGGTACTCGGTGGAAGCGGTGCGGGTGGGCGAGCCGGGCGACCACCAGGTGGCCGTGGTGTTCTTCGACATCAGCAACCGCAAGCAGATCGAAGTGGAACTGGCGGAAAGTGAAGCGCGCTTCAGTGCGCTTGCCGATGGCCTGCCCATGCCGGTGTGGGTGCTGGACGAAGCGGGCCATGCGCGCTTCGTCAACAGCGCTTTCAGCGAGTTTTTCGGCGGCGACGAACAGCGCGTGCCCGAGAACGTCTGGCGCGGCCTGGTCCATCCTGATGACGCGTCGGTATTCGATTACGAGCTGCAGGAAGCACTGAAGGCGCAGCGGTCGATGCATGCGCTGGTGCGCGGCCTGCGTGCCGATGGCCAATGGCGCTGGCTGGAAATGAATGCCCGCCCGCGCTTCTCGCGCATGGGCCACTTCATCGGCCTGGCCGGCAGCAGCCCGGACGTGACCGAGCGCCGCGAAATTGAAATGGCGCGCGAAGAGCTGCTGCAGTCCGAGCGTGCCGCGCGCAGTGCCGCCGAAAACATGGCGCGGCTCAAGGACGAGTTCCTGGCCACGCTGTCGCACGAACTGCGCACCCCGCTGACCACCATCCTGGGCTGGAGCGAACTGCTGCTGCAGCGCGTGGACGCTACCAGCCCGCTGTACAAGGGCCTGGGCGTGATCGCCAACAGCGCGATGGCGCAGAAGCGCCTGATCTCGGACATGCTCGACCTGAGCAGCATGCTGCTGGGCAAGGTGCAGCTGGAAGTGGAAGTGCTGGACCTGCGCGCGCAGCTGACCGAAGCCATGCGGGCGCAGGAGCTGGTGGCCGAAGGCAAGGCACTGCACATGACCTTGGCGCTGCCTGACGAGCCCACGCTGGTGCTGGGCGACGCCACGCGGCTGCAGCAGGTGCTGTGGAATCTGTTGTCCAACGCGATCAAGTTCACCCCCGCCGAAGGCACCGTGGCCGTCACCCTGGCGAGCGATGGCGGCCACTGGTCGATCAGCGTGGCCGACACCGGCGACGGCATCGCTCCCGAATTCCTGCGCCACCTGTTCAGCCGTTTCCGCCAGGCCGATGGCACCACCACCCGCCGCCATGGCGGTCTGGGGCTGGGCCTGGCGATTGCGCAGCAGCTGGTGGAGCTGCATGGCGGCACCGTGGCGGCCACCAGCGAGGGTGCCGGCCACGGCGCCACGTTCACCGTGCGCCTGCCGCGCTACCAGCCGCAGGCCGACGGCCGCCCACTGCGCGAGGTGTTCAGTGGCCCCATAGGGGAACAGGTGATCGAGCCGTTCCCGCTCAAAGGCCTGCACCTGCTGGCAGTGGAAGACCAGCCCGAAGTACTCGAATACCTGCGCAGGCTGTTGGAGGAGCAGGGCGCCGAAGTCACCGCAGCCGCATCGGCGGGCGAGGCACTGGCCCTGCTGGACCGGGGCGGGCATGAAGGCATCGACGTGCTGCTGACCGACATCGGCATGCCGGGCATGGACGGTTACGGCCTGGTACGGACGCTGCGCGAGGACATCGGCGTGGAAGCGCAGGTGCTGCCGGCGGTGGCGGTCACCGCGCTGGCCCGTGCCGATGACCGCAAGCGGGCACTGGCCTCCGGGTTCCAGGAGCATGTGGCCAAGCCGTATTCGGTGGCCCAGCTGGTCTCGGCCGTGCGCAGCGTACTGGCCGAGCAGCGCCGGTAACCCCGCACACGTACCCCACAGGAGTCCCCATGTCCCGTTACGCCCCGACCATCCATACCGATCCGGCCCGGATCGCGGCGCTGGAAGCCCTGCTGCCGCAGCTGCGCGGCCAGACCCACGTCGAGATCACCCTGGACGACGGCACCCGCCTGCTGGGCACCGTCGCGGTGCAGCCCACCCTGCAGCAGTATCGCGATGCCGAGGAGAACGAGGGCAGCAATGGCCAGCTGCGTCTCGACGACCTGGATACCCCGGTGCAGCAGCACCTGGTGTGGCTCGACCGGATCGCCAGCATCCGCCAGCTGCCGCCGGTCGAGTAACCCCGCGCCGGGCAGACCGGCGTCATGGGGTTTAAGCGGTCGCCCTGCGCGCGGTAACGCCCGCACGGCGACAGAAAGCGCAGGGCCGGCACGAAGCGGCAGCGCCTGCGCTCACCCCCCGCATCAGTGCACGAACACCTCGGGCTCGGCCTCGAAACGCCGTGCATACGCGCGTTCGTCGGCCACCCGCGAGACCTCGTCGTCGGCCATGTCCGGCGCGCCATACACCGCGTACGCCACCGTGCCGTCGGCCTGCTTGCCGACCTGGTGCAGGCGGTAGCGTGAGTGACCGCCGCCGGTGTCCTGGGGGTAGTGCACCGGGGGCTGGGCGCCCTCGATGTCCATCTCGCTGTTGTCGACCACGCCACCGACAAACAATGCACGCATGAGCCATCTCCATCGCAAATGAGCCTCCACCCTGACGGTTTGGATGTTGCCGGGGCATCAACATGGCGTTGAATAAACGCAAAACGGGCCCGGGCGGAGGCGATCCGGGCGAACCGGTAGAATGGCGGTCTCTTTTCAAGATGTGCCCCCTCTCGATGGCTGCCCAGCACGACGCTCCCCTGGAAACCCTGTTCCTGCCGTTCGCCAGTGGCGTGCTGTCCTGGCCCGCCGGCCCGGTGCTGTTCCTGCGCGCCCGCGACGGCTGGCCGCTGCGCGAGCACGCCCAGCCGAGCCAGCTGGTCTGCGAGCAGAGCTTCCGGCCGTTCGCCGATGCGCTGGAAGCCAGCGGCTGGACCGTCCGCGACGAGCAGCAGCTGGCCGACGACAGCACCCGCTACGCGGTGGTGCTGGTGCTGCCGCCGCGCCAGCGCGAGGAAGCCAAGGCGCTGTTTGCCCGCGCCGTGGCGCTGGCCGCGCCGGGCGGGGTGGTGGTGGCCTGCCAGCACAACAACGAAGGCGCCCGCTCCGGCGAAGGCGACCTGCAGCAGCTGACCGGCCTCGGCGGCAAGCTCACCAAGAACCACTGCCGCGCCTACTGGACCGCGCCGTTGAACGGCCAGCACGATGAAGCCCTGGCGCAGCGCTGGGCGAAGCTGGACGCGCCGCGCGCCATTCTGGGCGGGCGCTTCCAGAGCCGCCCGGGCATCTTCGCCTGGGACCGCATCGACCCGGCCTCGGCGCTGCTGGTGGAGCAGCTGCCGGCCGACCTGGCCGGGCGCGGTGCCGACCTGGGCGCCGGTTTCGGCTACCTGTCGGCCGAAGTGCTGGCGCGCTGCCCCGGCGTTACCGGGCTGGACCTGTATGAAGCCGAGGGTCGCGCGCTGGCGCTGGCCCGCACCAACCTGGACGCGCTCGGCACGCCGGCCGCACTGGCTTACCACTGGCAGGACGTGACCGCCGGGATCGAGGCGCAGTACGACTTCATCGTGACCAACCCGCCGTTCCACACCCCCTCGCGTGCCGACCGCCCTGACATCGGCCAGCGCTTCATCGCCGTGGCCGCGCAGGCGCTGCGTCCGGGTGGTCGCATGTGGCTGGTGGCCAACCGTCACCTGCCGTACGAGCAGATCCTCAACGAGAGCTTCGGCCAGATCCGCGTGGCCGCCGAGCGCGACGGCTTCAAGCTGATCCAGGCCACCAAGGCCAGCAAGTCCGCCACGCCGGTCCGGGCGCCTCGGGAACGTGAGCCGTCGTGGGGCCGCGGAGGCCGCGCGTGAAGCTGGTCAAGCTTCTGGCCAACCTGGGCTATGGCAGCCGCAAGCAGGTGCAGGGAATGTTCCGCGAAGGCCTGATCACCGACGCCGACGGGGAAGTGCTGTACGCCGATGACGTGGTCGCGCACGAGGCGATCCGGGTCGAGGGCGAACCGCTGGACCCGCCGCAGGGTCTGACCCTGATGCTGCACAAGCCGCGCGACTACACCTGTTCGACCAAGGACAAGGGCCGCTTGATCTACGACCTGCTGCCGCCGCGTTTCCGCGAACGTTCGCCGCTGCTGTCGTCGGTGGGCCGGCTGGACCGCGACACCAGCGGCATGCTGCTGATGACCGACGACGGCGCGCTGCTGCACCGCATCGTGTCGCCCAAGTCGCGCCTGGACAAGGCCTATGAGGTCACCCTGGCCGAAGACCTGCGCGGCGATGAAACCGCGCGCTTCGCCAGCGGCACGCTGCTGCTGGAATCGGACGACAAGCCGCTGCTGCCGGCCGGGCTGCACGTGCAGTCGCCGCGCCAGGCGCAGCTGGTGCTGCACGAGGGCCGCTACCACCAGGCGCGGCGCATGTTCGCGGCGGTGGGCAACCACGTCGCGGCGCTGCACCGCAGCCGCATTGGCGGGCTGACCCTGGGTGGGCTCGGTGAGGGCGAGTGGCGCATTCTCGATGCCGCCGATCTTGAAACGCTCTTCAACGTGCCATGACCGCAATTGCCGCGCTGCCGTTCCTGCCCGACGCCGTCATCTTCGACATGGACGGCCTGATGATCGACAGCGAGCGGGTGTCGATCGCCTGCTGGACGCAGGCGGCGCACGAACTGCAGTTGCCGCTCGCCGATGGGTTCTGGCTGCGCTTCGTCGGCCTGGGCGACCGCGACTGCGAGCGCCTGTTGCTGCAACACATCGATGCGGGGCAGGTGGCCGCATTGTTCGCGCGCTGCCATGACCTGTACGAAGCGCGCACGCAGGAAGGCCTGCCGCTGCGTCCGGGCATCCTGGACCTGCTGCAGCTGCTGCACGAGCACGGCATTCCCCGCGCGGTGGCGACCTCCACCCGGCAGCCGCGCGCGTCGCGCAAGCTGGCCGCGGCGGGCCTGCTGCCGTTCTTCGAGGTGGTGGTGACCAGCAGCGACGTGGCCCACCCCAAGCCGGCGCCGGACATCTACCTGCTGGCCGCGCAGAAGCTGGGCAAGGACCCGGCGCGCTGCCTGGCGCTGGAAGACTCACCGGCCGGCATCCGTGCCGCGGTCGGCGCGGGCATGACCGCGATCCAGGTACCCGACCTGGTGCACCCCGACGACGACCTGCGCGCGCTGGGCCACCGCATCGTCGACTCGCTGGCAGACGCGCACACCCTGCTGCTGCCGCATCTGCGGTAAATCGGATTCGATCAGGCGCGCGGCGTCGCCGGCCAGGGTCATGCCCCTGCGAGGGGCGCATCGCGTGCCCCCGATAGGGTCGGTTCCCCACCGACACTGGTCGCGCACATCCGCGCACAAAAAAACCCGGCGCGAGGGCCGGGTTTTTCGGTCACAGCATCAACCGTGCATCACACCCGGCCGAACACCAGCGCTGCGTTGGTGCCGCCGAAGCCGAAGCTGTTGGACATCACCGTGTTCAACTGCGCATCCTGGCTTTCGCGCACGATCGGGAAGCCTTCCACCAGCGGGTCCAGCTCGCCGATGTTGGCCGAGCCGGCGATGAAGCCGTCGCGCATCATCAGCAGGCAGTAGATCGCTTCGTGCACGCTGGCTGCGCCCAGCGAATGGCCCGACAGCGCCTTGGTCGACGACAGCGGCGGCACGTCCTGGCCGAACACTTCGCGCACGGCCTTCAGCTCGGTCACATCGCCCAGCGGGGTGGAGGTGCCGTGCGTGTTGAGGTAGTCGATCGGGCCGCTCAGGTTGGCCATGGCCATGTTCATGCAGCGCACCGCGCCTTCACCGGACGGGGCGACCATGTCGGCACCGTCGGAGGTGACGCCGTAGCCCACCAGTTCGGCATAGATGCGCGCGCCACGTGCCACGGCGTGGTCGTAATCTTCCAGCACCAGCATGCCGCCGCCACCGGCGATGACGAAGCCGTCGCGGTCCTTGTCGTACGGGCGCGAGGCCCTGGCCGGGGTGTCGTTGAAGCGGGTGGACAGCGCGCCCATGGCGTCGAACATGACGCTCATCGACCAGTGCAGGTCTTCACCGCCGCCGGCGAACATCACGTCCTGTGCGCCATGCCGGATCAGGTCGGCCGCCGCGCCGATGCAGTGCGCCGAGGTGGCGCAGGCCGCGGACAGCGAGTAGCTCAGGCCCTTGATCTGGAACGCGGTGGCCAGGCAGGCCGACACGGTGGAGCACATCGTGCGCGGCACCATGTACGGGCCCACCTTGCGCACGCCACGGGCGCGCAGGATGTCGGCCGATTCGACCTGCCACTGGCTGGAGCCGCCGCCGGAACCGGCGATCAGGCCGGTACGCGGATTGGCGACCTGCGCCTGGTCCAGGCCGGCATCGGCGATCGCATCGCGCATGGCGATGTAGGCGTACGCCGAGGCATCGCTCATGAAGCGCTTGACCTTGCGGTCGATCTGCGCGTCCAGGTCCAGTTCGATGTTGCCACCGACGTGGCTGCGCAGGCCGGCTTCGGCATGGTCGGGCAGGTGGCGGATGCCGGCGCGGCCTTCACGCAGTGCGCTGGAGACCGTGTCCAGATCGTTGCCCAGGCACGAGGTGATGCCCATTCCGGTAATGACGACGCGACGCATCAGAAGTTCTCGGTGGAAGTGAACAGACCTACGCGGAGGTCTTTGGCGGAGTAGATTTCGCGGCCGTCCACCAGCATGCGGGCGTCGGCCTGGGCCATCACCAGTTTGCGGTTGATGACGCGGGTAATGTCGATTTCGTAGCTGACCAGCTTGGCCTCGGGCAGTACCTGGCCGGTGAACTTCACTTCACCGCAGCCCAGGGCGCGGCCACGGCCGGGCGCGCCCAGCCAGGTGAGGTAGAAGCCGGTGAGCTGCCACATGGCATCCAGGCCCAGGCAGCCGGGCATGACCGGGTCGCCGATGAAGTGGCAGCCGAAGAACCACAGGTCCGGGCGGATATCCAGTTCGGCGCGTACCAGTCCCTTGCCGTGGGGGCCGCCGTCGTCGCGGATGTCGGTGATGCGATCGAACATCAGCATCGGATCGTTGGGCAGGCGACCGCTGCCCGGGCCGAACAGTTCACCGCGGGCGCTGGCCAGCAGTTGTTCGCGCGAGAACGCGTGGAGACGAGTCATGGAAAGCGCAATCCTGAAGAAGCCATCGGGTAAAGCCGGCCATGGGCAGGCTGTGTTGCTGGAACCAAGTGCGCAAGAGTGCAGAGGAAAAGTGATTCAATCAAACGTTTTAACCGTACGCCGGCGTAGTGTTTTCAGCTTGAAAAACGCATGTTGTTGTTATGAAAAGACCATACTCAGGCGTGTGGCTGTAATCTTGTTCATCTACGCATCTGCTTCCAGGTCCGAGTCTTCCCGCCGTGTCTGTTCTGCGCAAAATCATCCATGTGGACATGGACGCGTTCTACGCGTCGGTGGAGCAGCGCGACGATCCGTCGCTGCGCGGCAAGCCGGTGGTGGTGGCGTGGAAGGGGGCACGTTCGGTGGTGTGCGCGGCGTCGTACGAGGCGCGGGTGTTCGGGATCCGCTCGGCGATGCCGGCGCTGCGTGCGGAGCGGTTGTGTCCGGATGCGGTGTTCGTGCCGCCGGATTTTGTGCGCTACAAGGCGGTGTCGCGGCAGGTGCGGGAGATTTTCCTGCGGCATACGGATCTGGTGGAGCCGTTGTCGTTGGATGAGGCGTATCTGGATGTGACGGTGCACAAGGGGGGGATGACGGTGGCGACGGAGATCGCGGCGATCATCCGTGGGGAGATTCGTGAGGAGACGTCGTTGACGGCGTCGGCGGGGATCGCGCCGAACAAGTTTCTGGCGAAAATCGCATCGGACTGGCGCAAGCCGGACGGTCAGTTCGTGGTGCCGCCGCATCGGGTGGAGCAGTTTCTGACGCCGCTGCCGGTGAACCGGGTGCCGGGGGTGGGGAAGGTGATGGCGGGGAAGCTGGCAGAGTTGGGGATCGTGACGGTGGGCGATCTGCGGTCATTGCCGCTGGAGGTGTTGGAGGCGCGGTTCGGGACGTTTGGTGCGCGGTTGTTCAATCGGGCGCGGGGGATCGATGAGCGGGCGGTGGAGCCGGACCAGCCGGTGCAGTCGATTTCGTCGGAAGATACGTTCGCGGAGGATCTGCCGTTGGAGGCGCTGGAGGCGGCGATCGTGGAGTTGGCGGGGAAGACGTGGCGGGCGACGCGTAAGACGGAGCGGGTGGGGCACACGGTGGTGCTGAAGTTGAAGACGTCGCAGTTCCGGATCATTACGCGGAGTTTTACGCCGGAGTCGCCGCCGGAATCGGGTGAGGAGTTGCGCGATATCGCGCTGGCGTTGCGGGCGCGGGTGGATCTGCCGGCGGAGACGCGGTATCGGTTGGTGGGGGTGGGGTTGGGCGGGTTTCGCGAGCGCGA
>Ga0308168_1001982_pt1 | contig 17472 bp, 8 predicted proteins | sample PhyCR2_FD_202133 | JGI IMG/M metagenome (GOLD analysis project Ga0308168, IMG submission 202133) | Phyllosphere microbial communities from UC Gill Tract Community Farm, Albany, California, United States - DLSLRC.R2 | ecosystem: Host-associated > Plants > Phyllosphere > Unclassified | place: USA...
GATTCAAACGCCGGGCGGCAAGCCAAATCCCCACGCCGTCATGCACCAGCACTTTCATTCGATTGGCGCGGCGGTTGGCGAACAGATAGGCACAGTGCGGCTTCGCCGCACCGAACACCGCCACGACCCGTGCGAGCGCGGTTTCGGTGCCGGCGCGCATGTCCATGGGCTCGGTGGCGAGCCAGATGGAATCGACGCGGATCATCGCAGCAGATCTCGCAGGAAAGCAGAACACGCCGCTGCGTTTTCTGCTGGCCAACTCACCACGACTACACCTTTTGGATGCGGCACTTCGATTCGGATCGTGGCAAGAAGGGCCTGATGCATCGGCACCGGCGGCGAAGTATTGACCGGGATGAAGGCAGTTTGCAGTGCCAGGTTTTTCTGCGCATGCACCCGAATCCATTTATGGACGAGGTTTGCACTGAGGTTGTGGGTCAAGGCGACATTGGCAATTGAAGTGTCAGATTGGGCGCACTCAGCAATGACCTGGGCCTTGAAGGACTCTGAATAGGAACGGCGTTCTTGTGGCATGGGCGTCCGCTTAAAAAGGCTAAAAATGGTGTCCACTTAAATTTAGGTGGACACCATCGCCTCAAGCGACGGTGTTAGGAAGGTGTGTTGCCCGGACGGTTACCAAGATCCTACGCCACCGCCTCACCATAAGAGAGGACGCGTGGTTTCTTGTGAATATTAGTCTACCGGCTCCCACACGGTTGAAAGTCAGCTTGCAGCCTCCGCCGACGTTCAGCTGCGAAATCCGGCAGACAGCAACCAGCCTTTTCCGGTCACTACCGACAAGTCCCTAACTCTCGCTTTGGGTCGAAAACGGTCGGTCGCGAATGGTTGAATCCACAACCCAAAGTGGACCTTCATCAAGGGCAATTTCCCGTCAGTAGCCCTCACTGACTACCCCATCCGGACGAGGCGGTATGCTCCCAGTCTATGTGCACGACAAAGGTCACATGACCTGACTCAACTCCGTTAACCAAGGCCCATACGCTAGGTGTAGTGTAGGTAGTAGATCCGGTCGCATCAGTACGTCACACCCCTCTACGCAGTATGAGTCCTCAACTGAAATCTGATCGCTCCGCACTCGCCACGTACGTTGAACCACCGCAAGGTTTCCGGCGGTATCCACCCATCTCATAGAGCCTGCGTATCCGCAATGTCGCAGATCAGCGAGCATTTGAAGACTTGCCGGGGGGACCAGTATTGAAGTCCTTCCCAACCAGTCATCAATCGGGACCCGGTTTACTAACCAAAGACTACGCTCGTCCATTAGCTCATCTGGACTGCCCGCGCTGATCAACCAGTCCTCAACATACCCTTCGTTGAAAGGGCACGCATCGGGCAGGATATCTTCATCAGGATGCACTGCGACAATCCCGCCCATACGAATAATCATTCGCTGCCGATCCGATTTTATACGTGAGTTTTGAGGATGCTCCTCCTCATAGAAGCCAAGTCGAATCCAACCACTGTACTCCGGATCATCGTCGGCAACTGTGACGATCGGGTTAAGACCATTGCGTGCGCTGGCTTCCCATTTAGGGCGCGGCGTCCTGCTGGCGACAGCCATCAAGTGCGCCGGAATATTTGGCAGAATGTAGCGGAGCATCTCCTCGACCAACTCTGATTCGAAGCCTTCGGGTAGCCCTTTGGGACGTGGAAGGCTAACAAGCATAGAATCAAGAATGGATAGATAGATTTCCATTTGCCATAGCAAAACTTGGGCTGGAAGACGGGCACTGCCATCACGGCCGGCACTGAGCTGCCATCGCTTGCGACCCGGAGTAGAATCACGCCACACGATGTTATTCAGACGCTCCTCGATGATATACGGCAGGTCAGGCCAGGACTGCGACAGAAACTCCATCACTTCATACTGCTCAAGTGCTGCGATCATCCGCAACGGTTGATGGACGACCGGGGTGGAAGACATCGTAGGTTCGGTTCGGTCTGCAACTGTCACATCTATACTCGCCAAAAGTGCTTGACCCATGCTCGCCACTGCCCATGAGTCTGACTCGGCGCATAGCGTAAGCTCAGGAGTGACATCAGCAATCAGGTTCGAGAGGTCCACTGGGGACTCAATTAGCACGCGAAGCACTAGATGCAGCGAGGACACTGAAGTATCGGCCAGTAGCCAGTGGCTCAACGGACGAGCGAATAGGTGAGTTCGATCGCGTAGCAGACGTGCTATAGCACTCAAGACCAGCCCTTTGCGTGGCAAGACCGGATTGCCCAAGCGATTCAGGAGCAGGCTGATCAAGGCCTCTTCCACTGACCAGTCGCAGCCTCCCGGCTCAAGAACTTCAAACCCAAGGTAGCGTCCCGGCAGCGGCAAACGAAGCTCCATCACATCGAATGCCTCCGCCCATGCCTGTGTTGCGATGCCTGGAACCTCCCATTCGGCAAGCTGCTCAACCAAACGTTGCGTCACACCATGAACATTTCCAGATCGCAGCTTACGGGCCGTCTCGTCTGCTAGCACCTGCCGGGCTTGCGCAGGATCAAGCTCAAGCGCTCGGCCTACCGAAGCTGCGTGCTTACGGTCGCCGACGTTATGCCAGCCACCTCCGCCTCTTGCACAGCTATACGCAAGCACGTAGGTGATGGCGGCCAGTTGTACATGACCAGCGTTATCAAGCGCGTCAGCCAGGCCTTTGATGGCCTGATAACGATCCCGGGACCAGTAATCCGTATCGTGCACATAAAAGTGGATCAGTCGTTGGGCTGCTAATTCATCGCCTGCATCGACCATTTCGCTGATGATATAAGCCAGAGGTAGTGTTACTACCCCGTCGATCTCGGAATCCGAAATTTTCGCCCCACCTAATCTGCGAAGCGTAGACAGCACATCCACATAGCTGCGCGTTTGAGGAAAGGCGGGACGAAGCTCCTCACCTGCCGTGTCGTTCTTAAGAGATCTGCTTTCACTGCGCACTACCGGCGTGGGATGACGGTAATCACGCAGGGCTGCTGGAACGGTAAGCGCATGCTCTGATGCAAATGTTAGAAGCCGCTCCACGGCATCGACCCGATACCGCATAGCATCATCTAACACTTCTGCACATAGTTGTGTGAATCGCTCCTGGACGTAAGACAGGCTGTTCGGGATAAGCCGTTCAAGAGGACCGAGCCGTTCCATGACAAGCTTACTGGCGCCACCGTCGTAATCAACCTCGAACAAGATTGAGCTCCATAGTCCATCGAGCAAGAGCGGATCCGCCGTCTCGGCAAGACTCTTCAATACACTCGTCAGTGCGGCGACCGTGATCCAGGACTCCCCCCCACGCTCACGTGCCAATGTCGATGCTAAAAGCCGAACACCGCGTACTGGGTCAACAGCCATGAGTGCACTGAACCAGGCGTTCGGTGCATGGCGTGTTTCTCTGCCATCGGTATGATTCATCACTGCTCGCACGAGCGGCTGCAACTTGATCAAGCCATCAAGCGCTGCAGTGGAAGACTCACTCTTCAAGGCACTCACACTCTCGATCAGGTCAAACAGAGAGGTGTCTTTGTGAAACCCGTAGCCCAGTAGAAAACCGCAAGAGTTCCGCCAATAATTGGCCGCCGCCTCAGGTTGCCCTGCAACTGCTAACGCTTGTGTCACCCGCATGGAAAACTCGGCATGGTTGCTGTAGTAAGTACCGCCGTCTCTCTCCTCTGCCACGAGTTCACGATCTAAAGCGTCGACCACCAACTGCGACGCTGATTCATGTTTAGCGTAGGGAATCAGTATCGAGAAAAAAGTACTGGCCGAAATGGCCCCGCCGTCTTCCCTATCCATCTGGGTCGCAATACCCAGACGAGCCTCGGATATGGAAGAAATGGCGTATTCCCACTCCTCCAGCGTTCTGGGGAGACGCAGTGCTCGGGCCAGGCTCTCAGCTATAACTGAATGGATGAGATACAGGTCGCATGCCCGAGGTGATCCCACGAACGGACGAACATCCCCGAGAAGCTCTGCAAAAACGGCACTAGAGTCAGATGGACTGTTTTGGAGGGCTGCCGCTTCAGCTTCTGCGCTTGCTATCACGAAACGCAGCCAGCAACGGTACCAGCCGTCCCCTTCGACACGATGCCGCTCCGCGTCCAGGATTTGTGTATTGCCCGATAAGGCATGTAGACGTATAGATGCAACCCAGTCACGAACTGGCTGGGTGCTGTGTAGGTGGCCATTGTCGTCAAGAGCAATGTCTAGAGTGTCTGGCTCAACCAAAAATGGCTGGCCATTTTCAATAGAACCCCCTCGCTCCAGACACCATACAGCCTGCTCTGCCCCTCCGGCGTGACGCAGCGCGTTGTTGGCGTAATCTGCCGCCGCCACAAAGTTGCTCGCCTCCCATGCGGCGTCCGACAGCCCCAACCAAGTCGCACAAGCGCGCTCATCACTTAAGCCGAATCGCTGGTCAGGTTGAATGCGAACTCGCCCAGCGAGACGCTCAACGGAAGACATATGTAGCTCGTGAGCGAGCATGCTCGAAAGGCTACGTACGAAGATGAATTTGAGTTCTTCCTCGAAATACAACTGATCACAAACCTCTCGGGCGACACCAAACGTATGCCCTAAGCGCAGTTGTCCACGTAGCGACGCCAGGTAAACCTTTTCCTCCTCATACAGATAAGCCTCAGGGTCGAAATGATCAAAGTAACTGCTGCGCTGGTCGTCAAACCACAACTCAAGGTATTCCGCCCAAGGTGCTACTGCGCCTTGGGCCTCGACCGCCTCACACGCGAGCAGTCCTTGAGTTGCATCCAGAGTTGGTTTTCCATCGAAGAGCATGCGTTGCGCGAGAGCATGCGGCCCATGGAGCGCCTGGTAGGTGACCCAATACGGATGCCAGCGATTTGTACCTTCATCAAAGCACATGTCGAGTGAACGGAAGATCTCAGAGCACCTGAGCAGCACTGGCCAGTTTCCGCTACTTGCCGCAATGTCCGCTGCAAGCGAGACGCCATCCTCAATAGCCGCTCTAGAGTGTCCGTGAATGAGACTGTCACGCGCAAAGGTGGCAGAGACCCGCTCCAAAATCTCATCGTCCCGCCCCATTCGGCGCAAAGAGGGAAGCAAAAAGCGGTATGAGCGAGCGTCTTGAAAAAAGTCTTTGGATGCTAGCCAGACGATGACCGGATTAAGGATATTGCGAACGCTTTTGCCTGCGGCTTGTAACTCGTCAAGAATGAAGCGTCTGAAGCTCTCATGAAATATCCGTACACCGCCTTGACCTGTGGCGTGGGAAAGGATGGGGGACAACATGGCCAGCGCTTCGGGAACATAGTCTTGCATCAAGCTCCCGACAATTTCTTTCAGCTCTGCCTCCGTCACCGAGAAATCAAGCACACCTAGGATATTAGTCACGGGGACGGTGTTGCGGCTGGCGGTCAGGCTGAGGTGTTGGTAGTAACGGGTAATGTCACCATCAAAGGCTGGCGCTGACGATAGCCATTCATGAGGCGCTTGAATGCGCCCGCTCTTCAACCCCTCAGCGAGGCCAACCGACAAATAGCGGGTATAGAGAGGGTTTCCTTGGGCCTTCGACGCCAGTAAGGTGAGTAACTCGTCTCGTTCACCTTGGTCGCTAATGGCGACGTCTTCAAATGCTTGTGAAACGCCGTGCTTATCACACAGAGAAAATATCTCCTCGCGTTGCCACGCTTGAAGGGTGTGCTGGTGCAGTGAGTCCTTGAAACAATCTCGGAGAGGATCAAGGTGCTCGCCAGGTTGAGAGCCAATGACAAGCGATACACCTTCGGGTAACGCGAGTGTCGATAAGCGCTCTACGATATCCGTTTCATTATCATTTAGGCTTTGAGAGGTGCTGCGGACTCGCGCAATGTGATCCAGACCGTCGACAATAATGACGACTCGGGAGCCGCTTTCAACGACCTGCTGCAGGCTTTCTTCAAGGACATCAGCTCCTGCCGCAAAGGTCTGCCGAGCAGAGACGCGCTCTTGCTCACTCAACCAGTCCTGGATGCCTCCCAGAAGATTTGCAAACAGGATGTTGGTGCTAACCCGCTTCTCTGCCAAGCCGTCTCCAGGGGCAAGGAAGCAATAATGCTGCGCTACAACAACACCGCGACTTCGCAGAAAATCGGCAAGCTGCGTCAATTCCCAAGATTTACCTGACCCTGGGCCAGCAAGGATCAAATGCAAGCCTCCCTGTTGCACCGTTTCAGCCAGTTTGTCGCGAACGTGGGGCCGCAGTTGCAGCACAGAATTATCAATCGGGAACTGTTGAAGCACTCGCCCGAAATCTGTGCGCAGCATCAAACGACTTGCTACCTCCCCTGGGGTGAGTCTCTCGCCTTGAATGCGTGCGTTGGTGGCGATGTAAATGGCTAACGCCGCAACATCCTCGGACCGTCTTTCGGCGTTGGGGTATCGCCCTATTCCAACGTCCTTTATTAACAAGCCGAGCAGTAAATTTTCCAACGGCCCGGGGCTGTCAAGATCGAGCGTTGCCGAGGGCAAGGCAAGCTCGATGACAAATCGCTCGCAGAAAGCGACAACCTGATCTCGGGTAAGTGGTGCAGGACCATCCTTGGAAGGGCAAAGTACCGAGAGTTTGGGGTCTCCGGCGCCTGGCCATACTCGAGCTGAGGAGATGCGATATCGTTTTGTAGTGAACCCTGCGAACGTGCCAGCGGCGCCTGAGTCTTCAAATAGATCGAACAAGGCATCGGCAACGACGGGGGCCTGCCAGGTCGCGCAGAGTCTGTATTCGTCAGCTGCGTCGAGGCCTGCATGAGTGAACGTCTTAACCAGGCGGTCAAATCGAAGAGAGGATGTGTGACCTGTGAAATCTTGAAGTCGAAGCGCGAGGTCGGGGTTCAAGCTGGATTTGAGCTGGCGACGGATTCTGGTTCCATTGGCCGTCACCTCAAGATCGTCGAAGCGGTCATCCTCGACAGTTTTACGATCCACCGTGACCGCTTCATGCTGATGAACAAGTGCTCGAACCAGCAAATATGCGGTAACCAAATCTTGGTAGGCATAGCCCCTATGAGCGGCGCTTAAGGAGCCCATGTGTGTCGTGATCAAAATTCCCGCTCCTTTTAAAGCCCGACAGTAGGGCCCTCCTTCACTGGCTGCACATATTAATCTACTGATGGCTTTCTGGTTGTTCTTTGCAAACTGCTTTTAGCAACCGTGGCGCGAGCCTTCTGTGGGGCACACAACAGTGGCTGCAGGTTGTTTTGCCCCATGGAAAATTCGCATCAGAATCGGAGATGATACGTGCGAAGTGCGATTGCTGGAAAACAACCCGCGGTTCGGGGCGACTGGCCTCCTGGTAAAAAAACAGGTGAGTCATGATCTGACTGCCACTTCACCGCAATAGCCCTACCCACCTTGATTTTTGCTGTCAACCGAACTTCAGGAGCATGGTCGAGCCAGAAGGATTAGGCTAGATTGCCCGGCCGCACCGCAGATCCATGAGGAACTGGATGTCTATCGAAATCGTTGGTCCCCAAAAATTCAAATTCCAGGATCAGGTATGCCTGCTTTTGGCGCTGCTGCATGCACAGAATGCAGACGCGCAATTGCAGATCGAACCGCGCGGTGGCGAAGATGCGCAATTGGTTTTTGACGACGGCGTGAGTCGCAAAGTTTTTGAAATTCAGGTCAAAGGAGCCAAGGCAAAAGTCACTGTTGATAAGCTCGCAGATTGGCTTGCTCATTTCCCGGCACACAAGGCCGAGAACCCATTGATTGAACGTTTGATCGATGCCTCTTCCCAAAACGTCATCATGATCGCTTCTGGTCGCTGTGATGACGCCACATCTACTTATGTAGCCGATCTTGGCGATCCGATGAACCCTTGGCCAGCGACACGAATCAAGAAGCCAGATCTTGCGAACATCCGAAAAGGTTTCGCGTCTTATACGGTGGCTCTTAAAGGTGATAGCACTCTGCAAAAACAGCGCAGACAAGCGATTGACACTCTCTTCTCTCAGCTGAAGGAGCCAGCGCTGCGCGAAGCAGTTCAACGCGTGCGCGTAATCGAGCGGTTGGACGAAGGCACGGTGCGGCGAATGTCTGAAAGTCTTCTCCAGTCTGTTCACGGAGTCGTTCCTGACCTGATCGCCAGGACGTTGACGTCCCTAGAGGCCATCATCTTTGATGCGAAAGGCTCCGAGGTCAATGTGCTGCCAGCCATCCGGGCACAAATACGGGCGGCCAGACCCGACGAAGGTCTGGCTCCCGCTGGCTACATAGCCCGAGGAGATGAGGAAGACCTAAAACTCAAACTAAGCGCCGAAAAAGTACTTCTCCTCGCGGGTCGGCCACGCATCGGTAAAACCATGACATCGCGGCAACTTGCGGGTGACTTCGAACAAATGGGGTTCATCGTCAAAATTGCCGAAAGCGTCCAATCGGCTCAACGGTTCTTGATGGACCCGGTGGACGAGAATCGCCTTGCCGTTGTGGATGATCCATTCGGAGGCGCGCACGCCACTGACGATGCCTTACGAGAGCTGGCTCTACTTGAGCAATTGCTAGGGTCGATCCGCACAAACCGAAGGCTTATCGTGGTCCAAGCGCAGGACCGGTTGCTAGAGATCGCGCGCAAGAAGTCCGTCGATGAGATGGAAACACGCGGCGTGAAGTGGATAGAACTTGGCCACCTGGACTGCGTTTTTTTATCCAATGTCTGGACGCAGGCCTGCACAACCTACTCCGTACCGAACTGGCTGAGTGAGTGTGTGCAAGCTGCCCTCTCCACTTCGGCACTCGATCTCGAACCAGGCTGCCTGCTTTATCTAGCTACAAACCACCATAAATTGTCAGCGGGTGCAACGCTGCCAGAGATAATTCGGCTCGCGCGCGAAGACGCCCAGACGCTTGGCCGAGCCTTGAAGGCAGAGGGGCTTGGCCCTCTTGTCACTGCCTTGGCCATATCAACCACACCCGACCTGCCGGTTTCCCCTACAGAGCTGGCATTCGCGATGGGTGCTGGCGGCCCTGATCGTCCTGGCATGAGTAAGGTCATTGGCAAATCAATTTCCTTTGGTGCCCCCACGACTCGGAGCAGGCCTCCTGAACCACAGTACGATCCATTACCGGAACTCGTTTCTGGCACGGATATATTGGTTGAAATTCTGGAGTCACGCCGGATTTTGGAAATTCGAGCCGGCGGCTTGTATGCGTTTACTCACCCATTCTACCGAGCGAGCTCTGAGTCGCTGATTGACGGTGCTACTGCGCGCGCAGCAAAGAGTGCTCTAGAAACAGTGGGTCGTACGCTGCTGAGCCTGTCCCCGGAAAGCTCTGATGCGGCCGCCAGGAATCTTTCCTGGTTCTACGATCGACTTAATTCCCCGGATGGTCGCGCGGCGGTGATTGAAATCGCAATCGATGGCCTGAGCTCGATCTTTCCTAGAACACGCGATGACTGTTTTGCCTTTTTGGTGAAGCGACTCACGCATTTGCCTTCCGAAAAGCAAAGTCAGATTTCTAAATGGGTTTCAGCTGTCACCTATTTCAATATTGACGATGTGGAATGGTTTAACGGGCAGCCCCGCATTCCAGCTGGGACCATGGGGGCCACTATAGAAAGTGACATATTCGCCAAAGAAAGGCCCTGGGAGGAAATTAAGGATGTCGTTCGAGCTCTCGACAACGCCGAAGCCACTGTCATTTCGCCGGAGCAAGCCGCGGCTGCACTCACACACTTAAGCAATCATCCGAAAAAAATGACTCATAGCTCTGCAGGGCGCCTCCTCAGCTACGACGTTGCGTTGATCCGAGCGCCCGCTGCCGCTGCGTGGATTTCTGTACCCCGTGCGGATGACGATGATCTGCTTGATCGTATATTCGGAGAAGAGCATCCAGCTGTAGCGACTGAGGTGCTCAAGTCAGTCTTGGCTGTTTGGGATGATTGCGAGCCAAAAAGGCGCCTCAAGCTCCAAGGTGGTCTGGTAGCCATGGCAAACTCTCCAATTGCTGCTTTAGCGTTCATCGAACGCCTTGTGCTTTTTGACCGTATCGAGGAAACCGGAGACGCCCCCCCTTGGGAACTGTTCAGCGAGTTGATGAGCCAAGTCATGAAAGCGCTACCTACCGGCGCCGTTTTTCGCGAAGCTCGCCTTTACAACGTGCTGTCCGAGGGACTGGCGCATATACCCAATGAAGCGCTCCTAAGAATTGCGGATTACTGGATTGATTTGCTGCACAACAGCGTCAGTACTCGCCGACTCAGCGATTACATGCTTGGTGTGACAGACATTTTGATTGAAGGTACAACATCTGAACCCTCGACGCGCTCGGGGCGCGTGGAAAGGCTGTTGGGATTACCGGGCACCAGCGCTCGTATCCGTGTTGTCGCCGACCTGGTTCCCCGGTGGGACTTGCTGACACCTGCAGAACAACACGCGTTGCTGAAGCAGCTAGAAACCCCGGCCGAAGACCTTGACTGGCTTCGTGCGACCGCGATCACGAGAGAGTCAGTCCCTCCTGAGATCCTGACACTTATCCTCCCTGAGAAAGGTCTGCTTGCGCTGAGCTCACTGCCGACAATCCTGAATACCCCAACGGCGCTGCTGAATGCCGCTGTGCACGTGTACACAGGGTGGCATCCAGAGGTTCAGTATATTGGAGTCTACGGTGGGCCGGATAAGATCTGGCGCCCTGTCGTAGCGCATTTCGCTCAACAAGCTAGCCATCCGCTGTTTGAGATTTGCTGGGAGACAATGCTTTCCTCAGATGACACTGTTGAGCTCTCGGAGGCGATCAAAGCCCTGGGTGCTAAACATGCTCCGCGCCTATTCGACATCATGCTTGCTCGGAATATAAAGACCACAGGCGACTTTCTGCCGAATGCATGGCAATCGCTATTTGAGGTCGCAGCAGATGAACAACTCACCGCACAGTGGATCGGCCTAATGGCCAATGCTGCCCCTTGGGTCTTGGACGAACTTACAGAGGCCGGTGAGTGGATCCCCAGAGCATTCATAAAGCAGTTTCTAAAGCATATGGAATCAGATATGGGGCTCATGCGGCTCACGCATATGCTGTATACACTGTCAAACGGGGCCGAGGACTCTGATGACGTCGCACCCGTTTATACATCAACCTTGGTCGATATGTTGAGGATGCTTCTTGAGGCACAGCCACCTCGGCACTGGGGCACCTGTGGATACATCGAGCGGAGGGTCAGGAAGTTACACTTAGGCAGCGGAGAGCTGCTGACGGAAATTGAAGCCTTGCGGCGCAAACTGCTCAATGAGCGCGAGCCCCGTAGCTACCCAAGATACCCGCCGCTCGATGGATGGGCTGTGGCATCGGTGACCGGATAAATCTGAAGCTGCATGATCAAGCTGCCCCTAAGCCATGACGGCTAAGGGGCTAACGTTCCCAAAGATCAAGGCAGACCTCCTGCAAATTACATCGCTCAGTCCACAGGCCCGCGAATAATTTCGGTGGGCACATTTTTGATTGTGTCAGCCACTTGCACGGCATCAAGCATCGTCTGACCAAGGTCTACGACTCCTGGACCAATGGCCAAGTCGAGCGCATGAACCGGACGATCAAAGAAGCCACGATCAACGCCTTCCGCTATCCCAACTCCGCTGTGCTGAAGGCTTACGTGCTGGCCTTCATGATGGCCTACAACTTCGCCAGACACCTCAAAGCTTTGCGATGGTGCACTCCCTTCAAGGTGACCTGTGAGGCCTCGACGAAAAACCCAGAGCAATTGATTACCAATTCGCACCATCTGATTCCGGCGCCGTACAGTCGACCGGCGAGTGAATATCATGATTACCAACCCGGAACTGGTCAAACTGACTTGGACCTGTTGAAGTTCCCCACAATCATCTTCATGCAGTCGGGATGGAACGTGTACACGCTGTAGCAGGCCGCACGCCGTTCGGGGCGATTTGGTCAAACGCAAGCGACTCGCGTCATCTTGTTGGGCTACGCTGGCACATCGCAGATGATCTGCATGCAGTTGATGGCTAGAAGATCATGGTGTCCGAGAGTACGTCGGGAGAAATGCCAGACTCTGGCTTGGACGTGCCGAATCAGGACGGCGACTCGGTTGAGTTGGCATTGGCCCGGCAATTGGTTTCGGTCTGAATCTGACGTTTCCTCTCCCCCGAACTAAGACGTGCAAGGCCCCTCGGGACCTTCTTGTTTGCCCAGGCGCAGCGTCGAACCATGAAACCCCGGAGGGATCACAGTCAGCTGCATTGGCCAGAGACTTCGCTCCTACGACGCGATACTATTTGGGGCAAAGAACTTACGTCTAACAGGGAGGTTGATAGTGACCAAAAGGGACGATTTCAAAGCAGCCACAAAAACAGCCCTTGCCCGTCGGGCTGCACATTTCTGCTCCAATCCGCGTTGCCTCAAGCTCACCATCGGACCGCACTCTGACCCAACTAAAGCTCTGACTTCTGGACACGCCGCACATATTCATGCGGCCTCCGAACTGGGCCCCCGCTACAAGGCCTCGCAGACTTTCGTAGAGCGGACGTCCATCGAAAACGGCCTGTGGCTTTGCAGGGAGTGTGGAGTCATCGTCGATGGCGACGAGGAGGCTTACGAAGCTGACCTGCTCCGAAAGTGGAAGATTGACCACGAAGCCATGGTGTCGGAGGTGCGCACCGAAGGGTACTCTCGCAGCCTGGCATTGCTTCAATCTGGACGCATGGAACCGCAGATTGCGAAGGAAATCGTCTCCGCCATGTCGGATCGGCGGTCGTTGTGGGCCACATTGGATGCCGAATGTCCCGACCATGTCCGAGAATCACTTGATGAACTGCGCAGGCGATTTGTCGCCATTCGGGGAAAGCTCGTTGACGGAACAGCACTTGACGGCATTCTGCTATCGCTTACTAAGACGATTCTGATTTTCTTCAATGCGATGAAGTCTGTTGACCTCAGAACGCTACGATGCAGTTCGGCTGACCCTGAGTGGCAGCATTTTAGTGACGCCCTGGCAGCACTCAGGAAATCCATCGGACTGCAGATAGCTAACCTAGCAGAAGCCTATGACATTGCTTTGTGCGAGGACCTCCGGAGTTTTGCACCAGCCAGAAGCTAGTTGTTCTGCAGAACAGCGACACTCAGATACAGGCGCGCAACTCACACCCAGATTGCGCCAAGCCGGTGGCTTATAGGCATGGATTAAGGGGGATGCAGTTCAGAAACACATACGGCCCCTTAAACCCCACCCGGGAGATCTCGTGGACACCAGGTAAACCGGCAAAGTGCTATCTTGCACACTTGTCATGGAGTAAGTGCCACAGTGAACGACTACGATTTTTCGCGCCTCAACGACAAAGAATTCGAGGTGCTATGCACCGACCTCATCGGTGCCTCTGAGAGTGTTCGATTTGAGCGCTTTAAGCCTGGTCGTGACCAAGGCGTGGATGGGCGTTACTTCAGTCCGAATGGCGGCGAATGGATCCTCCAGGCCAAGCACTGGGCTGCTACGCCCTTTTCGAAACTGGTTGCCCATTTGCGCACATCGGAGGCGCCCAAGGTCGCTGCGCTTAAGCCCGATCACTACATTCTCGTGGTATCCCATCCGCTGTCGAGGTCGACCAAGGATGAGCTGACGGAGGCTCTTGGCGCCTCCTGCCCTGTGAGCGTCTATGGCAAAGAGGATCTGAATGATTTGCTTGCCCGCCATCCAAGAGTTGAGCAAAGGCACTTCAAGCTCTGGATTAGCAGCGCTACGGTGCTTGTTCACTTGCTGAACAATGCCATCATGGGTCGTAGCGATGCGATGTTGAGCGAAATCGTTGAGAAGTCGAGAATTTTCGTCCAGACCTGCAATTTCAAATGGGCTGTAGATAAGCTGAATCAGCTTGGAACAGTCATTATCACTGGTCAAGCGGGGATCGGAAAAACTACGCTCGCCGAGCAGCTTATCTTGTTCTACGCCAAAAATGGCTTCGAATTCCTCTGCGTCGCCCATGATATTCATGAGGCCGAGCAAGCCTACGTGCCTGATAGAGCGCAGTTGTTCTATTTCGACGATTTCCTAGGAAAAAACTACCTAGAAGCATTATCCGGGCACGAGGGGAGCCAGATCGTCAATTTCATCAAGCGGATTCATCGTGATCGGGCGACGAAGAAATTTGTACTAACTTCACGATCTACTATTCTAAATCAGGGGCGAATCCTGAACGATGCCTTTGATAATGGCAACGTTAACCGCAACGAAATGGAGATCAAGCTACAATCACTCTCAAGCCTCGATAAAGCCTACATCCTGTACAACCATATATGGCATTCGGGGCTGAGCCCTGAGCACGTTGAATCATTTTACGTAGATAAGCGTTACCACAGGGTTATTGGACACCGCAATTTCAACCCACGCATCATACAGTTCATCACCGACCCGCAGCGTTTGATCGACATCCCCGCTGAAGCATACTGGAATCACATTGCTAACCTTCTGGATAACCCAACGCGAATTTGGGAGCATCCATTTGACGCTCAGCTCGACGACTTTGGTCGATTCTTGGTGCTTTTGGTCGCATTTAACGGGAGCGACATTCTTGAGCAGGATCTTGCTAGGGCCTATGCCGTGGGTCTGCGCATGCCTGAGCATGCGAACTTTAAGGGCAATCGTGAGTTCGGCTTCGTAGTTCGGCATCTCTCAAATTCACTGCTGACGCGCGTGATGGCGGGCGAGAAGCGCTCCTACAAACTCTTTAACCCTTCCCTTGGTGACTTTTTGCTGCACCGATACGCAAAGGATTCGGCGCTGCTCGAAACTTTATTTAAGTGCTTACGCAGTCTAAACACCATCAAAATACTCCAGGACATGACAAGAAACGAAGACATTTCCGGAGAGACGGCGATGGGAATGCGCAGATCACTTTTCGACCATGAGGAGAGTCTTGGCTTTGAGGGCAGTCATCCGGAATACTTGGCGAAGCTTTATATAAACACCCAAAGAGGCCTTAGCGAATCCGAATTAATCAGGCGCATTGGAAGTGTCACCGCCGTCATCCTGAATAATCCAGTCACTAGAAATTGCGAGAGCTGCCTGGTAACTCTGGCAGATGCGCTGAACGAAGAACTAGCCACACCCGCTACTGTCGAGAGATATGTGCTGGACATCCTCAACTTCGGAGTAGACGAAAAAAATCTACCGGCCCTGGGCGACTTGATAGGCTTACTTGAGCTGAATGACGCAGATGAAGCAACAGAACCATTCACAAGACTGGCTCATCAATTTATGGTCGACTCACTAGATGAGATGTTCGAAGAGAGCATTGTATTCAGCAAGGGTGAGGACGTAGATACGGCCAACAAAACCCTTCTCGACATGATTGATGAAAAGTTCACGAGTTGGCAGGTCTCCGCCACCAACTCGATGAGAGATGAGATTGTTGACGCCTACGATATTTCCTACCGCATGAAAAATTACTTCATAGAAGAAGAGAGTTACGTATCGCCCCGCGCTGAACAGAGCAGGCTCGAAGCGCTGGATATCGATGATCTGTTCAGCAGAGAGCGGTAGCTTTCGGAAGTATGGTTGATTGGGGTTTTAAGGTAGTTTTCAGGATTTTCTGGGTAGGTTCAGCGGTGAGGTCTCTCGGAAGTCTGATCGCGGATCGGGTCGAGGTAACGGGACAAGCCCGTTACCCTCCCACACCATCGGACGTGCGATTTTCCGCATCCGGCGGTTGGATATCTCAGCATTGCACTGAAGCGAAATCCTGCGCAGTCATCGGGCCACATCGCCTGAGGTACTGATTGCTCAGCGCTTGATGCATGGCCGGATAAGCCGCCGCTTTCCACGCTCCGTAGTAAAAGCTTACCTGCTTGAGTCGGCGATGCGAATCCCCAACTTCAACAGTCGAGCCATACGACCCTTGCGGTTATGCCATCGCTGCCAGAAATACTTGCGCATATTGCGTCGCGTCCATTGGGATATTCTTGTGAAGTCACCTTTTGCGGCCCGCCGGAAATAGCCGAGCCAGCCCAAAATGTAACGTCTCCAATTAGTCGCCAGTTCTCGGGGCGTTAGCCCCTGCCTAGCCGACCAGCATTCCCGAACGCGGCGGATCCAGATACAGGTTGGCCAGCAGAGGGCTCAGGGTACCACCTTGTGGAACCCCCACTGAGCACTTGACTCGCTTGCCGCTCAAGACCATATCTGCACGTAATTTCGATGCCAGGTATTTGTTCAGCCGTTCGTCCCGGACCCCCATTCAAGGAGTGTTTTCGACACCTCTGACAATATCAGCTCAATGTATTTTTCGACCTCCTGGAAACGCAACACACCAAAGGGCACCAGCACCAAGCTCTGTCCATCCGCCCGGCGATTGCAGCCCAAGGGAGGTGTCGGTTTCCGGTCCATCTCGGATCACGATCTTGGCGATAGTGGACGGCGTCATCACCATGTAATCGAGCACGACAAGTTGCAGCTTGCGCAAACCAAGCGTCTGTGTTTCGCGAGCGGCCAAGTTGAAATTGAATTGATGCAACTGCCAGCGAAGGACGGAAGCGGTGCAGTCCTACCAAGCGCTTGGTACCCTACCCTGGGCAACCAATCGTCCAGGCATCCCCCGTGCAAGCCGAGCCTGACGCACACTAAAAGCCATCGACGACCACCCTGCTCCGCCTTAGAGATCGCCAATCTCGATCGCCCGCATATCCCGCGCCACTGGGGCAAAGATGAGGGCATATTTTTGTTTTTCTGACCTGAAAATACTGCGCTAGAACCCAGTCAAAATGTTTTTTGGGGATCCGGATAGTCTGTAAGCATCTTCAAGCAAACCTTCTAGCTGACCCTCACTGACTTCCAATAGCCCGCAACGATCAATTCACACCCGTGACTTGCTGCATCAACGCGGTTTGACGGCACCATCACAGATGCACCGCCGGCTTGGGCTCACCAACCCCACGACCAGAAGAAACCCGCACCCTCGCCGCAATCAACAGCGCCGCCAGCAGCATCAGCACACCTGCCGCAACGAACACACCCGCGCTGCCACCAAGGCTGAACATCGCTCCCCCGGCAGCGGCCCCTGTGGCGATGGCCGACTGCACCGATGCCACCACCATACCCCCAGCACTTTCCGCCTGGTCAGGCACCGCGTTGGCCACCCAGTTCGACCACGCCACCGGTACGCCGCCGAAGGCCAGGCCCCAGATCGCCAGCAGTACCGCCTGCCCCGGCACCGAGGCCGGCAACAGCACCAATGCCAGGGCTGCAACGCCGACCAGCGCGGGCATCGATACGAGCGTGGCCAGCGGATGGCGCTCCAGTAGTTTCCCGGCCACCAGTGTGCCGGCGAAGTTCGCCACACCAAAACCCAGCAGCATCAGCGACAGCCCTTGCGCGCCGATGCCGGTGGTTCCTTCAAGGAAGGGCCGGACATAGGTGAACATGGCAAAGTGGCCGCTGTGGACCAGCACGCAACCGAACATTCCCATGGCGATGCCCGGACGCAGCAGCACCTCGAGTACGGTACGCAGGCGTGCCG
>Ga0308168_1001985_pt1 | contig 17462 bp, 14 predicted proteins | sample PhyCR2_FD_202133 | JGI IMG/M metagenome (GOLD analysis project Ga0308168, IMG submission 202133) | Phyllosphere microbial communities from UC Gill Tract Community Farm, Albany, California, United States - DLSLRC.R2 | ecosystem: Host-associated > Plants > Phyllosphere > Unclassified | place: USA...
CGGCGGTCGACCCGGTCTCGGGCGAGCCCGAATTCAAGCACACGCCGGTGCGCATCGAACCCTTCGGCGTGAACTGGTACGGCTTCGTCCTCAGCCGCGTGGAACTGCCGCTGCTGGAGGCGGCCCATTGGACCCGCATTCAGGGCGCCGGCTTCCTGCGCTACGAGATTGCCGGGCGCACGAAAGTGAGCGAAGCCGCCGGCTGGGGGCGCGCGCTGCTGGGCGTGACGGACGAGGACGCCGACTGGATCGAGGCCGAGGACCGCAGCGGCGGCGTCTACCGCGCCGCCCACCTGGCCGGGGGGCGCATCGAGGCTTGTTTGTTCGTGTCGGCGCGCCAGGACTTGCCGGCGCGCGCCTGGCTGGCCGGGATGTTCGACCGTGACCAGCTGGATGCGGCCGACCGCATCAACCTGCTGTCCGGGCGTGCCAGGGAGCAGGGCGCCGACCCGGGGCCGACCGTGTGCTCCTGCTTTGGCGTGGGACGCAAGACCATCGAGATCGCGATCCGCGCGCACGGCCTGAAGGACGCGGCGCAGGTGACGGCCTGCGTCAAGGCCGGCGGGAATTGCGGTTCGTGTGTGCCAGAGATCCGGGCACTGCTGGGCGAGGCAAGGACGGCCGAGGCCTAGCGCTACCAAACAGCAGGCGCATCAGATTTCCCATGTTAAATAGTTTTATCATGTAATTAGATATCTATGAGCGGCACTCTCCGCGAATCGATGTAAATAAATTAAAAAGCTGAATCCGTTTTTCACGTGTCTGCGTACAAGCCATCACAGCAGGGGTTTTTATTTCATTTATTTTCGAAATGAAACACCCGTGTTTATTCAACAGTTTGATTCATGACTCAATCAACGGAGAATAAAATGGCAGACACGAATGTAACTTTGGCATTGCTGGAATCGCGCAAGCAGAAAATCGAAAAACGCCGTTCCTTCTTCAAGAACGTGGGCGGGCTGAGCGTCGGCCTGGTCGGCGGCACCCTCCTGAGTGCCTGCGGCGGCTCGGTACGCGATGCCGTGGCGCAGTCGGCCCAGCCGACCGATATCGATATCCTCAACTTCGCCCTGAACCTGGAATACCTGGAAGCGCAGTTTTATTCGTATGCGGTGTTCGGCAGCGGACTTGCCGCCAATTTGCTGACGGGAACCGGTAACCAGGGTGCCGTCATCGGCGGCAAGCAAGTACCGTTCAAGGATCCGCTGGTGGCCCAATACGCCAAGGAAATCGCCCAGGACGAGATCGCGCACGTCGGCTTCCTGCGCGCGGCACTCGGCAGCGCGGCAGTGGCGCAACCCGCGCTCGATATCGGCGGTACCGATCCGAACGGCGCGTTTTCGAATGCGGCGCGGGCGGCCGGGCTGGTAGGGCCGGGCGTGGCCTTCGACCCGTATGCCAGCGACGAGAATTTCCTGCTGGGGGCGTTCATCTTCGAGGACGTCGGCGTGACGGCCTATAAAGGGGCGTCGCCGCTGATCCAAAACAAGACCTTCCTCGAAGCGGCAGCCGGCATCCTGGCGGCCGAGGCCTATCACGCCGGGCTGGTGCGCACCGTGCTGTATTCGAAGGGCTTGAGCACGCCGAGCCTGCGCACCGCGGCCGGGGCCATTTCCGATGCGCGCGACAGCCTCGACAATTCCATCGACGATGATCAGGGCATCGTGAATGCGGGTGACGCCACGATGTCGAACATCGTCCCGCTCGACAAGAACGGCATCGCCTTCAGCCGCTCGCCGGGCGACGTGCTGAATATCGTCTACCTGACCAAGGAATCGGTGACGATGGGCGGCTTCTTCCCCAGGGGCGCGAACGGGGTGCTCAACCTGAGCACGGCTTACGCGTAAGGTATCCGGCCCGATGGCGGGCGCGCCATGACGGCAGTGTCATGGCGCCCTGCTGAATATCGCCTCTTCGTTCGTGTGGCGTGATAACTATGTTATTTTTAACATATTGGCAATTATTTCACGCAAGAACATGACCAATTCCACGGACGGCGTCTCCCCTCCCGACGCGATGCAGCTCGGTCTCTGGTTGCAAGCGGCGGCGCGTCAGGACGATGCCGCCTTTCGCCGCCTGTACGATGCGGTATCGCCTCGGCTGTATGGCTTTGCGCTGCGGATCCTCATGAAGCGCGAACTGGCCGAGGAAGTCCTGCAGGACAGTTTTGTCGCGATCTGGCACAACGCCGGTCGCTACCAGAGCCAGCTCTCGGCACCGATGACCTGGATGACGACGATCGTCCGCAACAAGGCCTTCGATCTCCTGCGCCACGCCCAGGCGCATGGGCCTGACGGCGTCGCCATCGACAGCGCGCAGTTCGACAACGAGGTGATGAATGCCTTGCGTGACCCGGGCGCGACGCCGATCGAGGCGCTGCTGATCAGCCGCGAGGCCAAGGCCCTGGCCTACTGCATGTCCGCGCTGGAAGGCCTGCACCGGCAAGTGCTGGGCATGGCCTTTTTCCACGAGCTGTCGCACAGCGAAGTGGCGCGGCAGATGGCACTGCCGGTCGGCACCGTCAAGACCTGGATACGCCGCAGCCTGGAACGTTTGAAGGCGTGTTTGACGAAGGGCGAACAGCCATGAATTTGCGCGACAAACCCGAATTGCGCGAAAAACTCGCGGCGGAATACGTGGTCGGTCTCATGAAGGGCGGTGCGCGCCGCCGCTTCGAGGCTTACCTGCACGACGATGCGGCCTTGCGCGCCCTGGCCGCCGAGTGGCGCAACCGGCTGATGCCGATGGCCGAATTCGCGCGCGCAGAACAGCCGCGCAAGCAGGTGTGGCGCGACATCGCACGCCGCCTGCACCTGCGCGGCGCGCATCCGGCCTGGCAGTTCTGGCGCAGCGAGTCGCTGCTGCTGTGGCGCTCCCTCGGTGCGGGGGCGGCCGTCGCGGCGCTGGCGCTGGCCGTGGTGCTGGGCACGAATGTCCTGCGCGCGCCCGAGCCGGCCCAGCCCACTTACCTGGCCACGCTGGCGGACGAGAAGGCGCAACCGGTGCTGCTGCTCACCGGCGACGAGCGCAGCGATGTGATCAAGGTGCGCCTTGTGCGCGACATCGCCGTTGCCACCGACCGCAGCCTGCAACTGTGGGCGGTGCCGAAGCAGGGCAATCCACGTTCGCTCGGCCTGCTCGGCGGCGGCCGCGAAACCACGCTGGCGGCCGGCGCCGCCGCCCTCGGCGGCGACGTGGCGATGCTGGCGGTGTCGCTGGAACCGCGCGGCGGCTCGCCCGATCCGAAGGGGCCGAGCGGTCCGATCGTCTACAAGGGCAACTGGGTGCGTGTGCTGTAAGCGGGTGCCGTCCGCGCCGCCGCCGCGGTGTGCGCATAGCGCGCCGGCGGCATGCCCACCTGGCGCGCGAAGGCCACGCTGAAGGTGCTGGCCGAGCTGTAGCCGACGCGCGCCGCCACTTCGGTAATGGCGGCGGCCCCGCTGCGCAGCAGCTCCTTGGCCCTGGCCATGCGCCAGGCCAGCAAATAAGCCATCGGCGCCACCCCCAGCGCCTGGCTGAAGCGCTCGAAGAAGGCCGAGCGTGAGAGGGCGGCTTCGGCGGCCAGTTCGGCCACTGTCCAGGCGCGTGCCGGTGCTTCGTGCATGCGCCGCAGCGCCACCGCCAGGCGCGGATCGGCCAGGCCGCGCAGCAGCCCGGGTGATGCATCTGCAGCGCTGTCCGCATGCGCGTCGCCGCCGTGACCGGCCTGGTCGGCACGGTTGGTGGCGCGCAGGGCTTCGATGAACAGCACGTCCAGCAGGCGCGCCAGGACCAGCTCGCGCCCCGGCCGCTGCGTGCGGGATTCTTCGCGCACCAGCTGCACCAGGGTGGCCAGCCGGCCCTCGCCGCGCACGTGCACCAGGCGCGGCAGCAGCGACACCAGCAGCGCCGTATCCGGGGCGCCGAATTCGCAGTGGCCGACCACGACCCGCACAGTGGACTCAGCGGCGGCCTCGCCCAGGTGGAATTCGCCGGGGCCGAGTTCGAGCGGCTGGCTGTCGACGCCCGCGGGCGGCGGCGCCAGGCTCGTCATCGCGAAGTCATAGGCCGCGGGAATCAGCACGAAGTCGCCCGCTTCCAGCGTGACGGCGGCGTGGCGCTCGACTTCCAGGCTGCAGCCGCCTTCGAGGACCGCGCAATAGAAAGGATCGCCGCGTTCCGAGCGGCGCACGCGCCAGTTGCCGGCGCCGGTCACGATCTTGGAAAAGGGCATGCCGGGCTGGAGGAGGGTGACAACGTCGGCAAGGGGATCGTGCATGGCTGGACTCCTGCAAAAGAATAACGGACTCCTGATTGTAGCAAGTCCGGCGACTCCCGCGTATCTTGGGGTCTCTGCCAACCAAGGAGTTTTTCATGAAAACCGTTCTCATCACCGGCTGCTCGTCCGGCTTCGGCCTCGAAACCGCACGCCACTTCCTGGCCCAGGGCTGGCGCGTCGTCGCCACCATGCGCACCCCGCGCGCCGCGCGCGCTGATCTCCTGCCGCCGTCCGAGCGCCTGCGCGTGCTGGCGCTCGACGTCACCGATGCCGCCAGCATCCGTGATGCGGTGGCCGCCGCCGGCCCGATCGACGTCTTGGTGAACAACGCCGGCTTCGGCGCCATGAGCATCTTCGAAGCGCTGCCGATGGAGAGCGCCCGCGCGCTGTTCGAGACCAACACCCTCGGCACCATGGCCGTCACCCAGGCGGTGCTGCCGCAGATGCGCGAACGGCGCGCGGGCGTGATCGTCAACGTCACCTCGATCGTCACCAGCAGGCCGCTGCCGCTGCTGTCCGTGTATGCCGCCAGCAAGGCGGCGGTCGAGATGTTCTCGGCTTCGCTGGCGCTGGAACTGGCGCCCTTCGATGTGCAGGTGAGGCTGGTGCAGCCGGGCAGTTCGCCGACGACGCAGTTCGGGGCGAATGCGCGGGAACGCGCCGCGGGCGGCTTTCCGGCGCCGTATGCCGATTTCGTGCAGGGCGTGTTCGACGCCAGGAAGCAATCGACGGCGGCGCTGACCGAAGCGCAGGATGTGGCGCAGGCGGTCTGGCGCGCCGCCACCGATCCGGCGGCGCCGCTGCGCATCCCTGCCGGGGCCGACGCGGTGGCCATGGCCGCCGCCGCGGTGTAGGGATCAAGCCGGCGGCGTGATCCCGAAAGCCTGGGGCACCGCCACCCGCATGATGTCGATGAAGCGGCGCAGGCGTGCCGGATAGAAGCGCGCCGGCGGGTAGATCAGGTGGATCGGCAGTGGCGTGGCTTGCCAGTCCGGCGCCAGCTGCACCAGCCGGCCGCTCTCGAGTTCTTCGCGCACCGCCCAGGTCGAGGCCACCGCCGCGCCCACGCCCAGCACGGCCGCGCTGCGCAGCGCGTACAGGTTGTCGGTATACAGGCGCGGCTGGATGCGCATGCGCACGGTCTCGCCGCGCACCGCATGGGTCAGTGCGACCTCGTCGCGGTAAAAGCTGCTGGCGGCGATCCAGGGCAGCTGCGCCAGCCCGTCCGGGTGGGTGGGCGGGGCGGCGCCGTCCAGGATGGCGGGCGCACCGACCACGATGCGCGGCACCGCGCCGAGCGGGATCGCCACCACCCCATCGTCCTTCAGGGTGCCGACCTGGATCGCGCAATCGATGCCCTCGGCGATGAAGTCGGGGGTGCGGTCGTGCAGCGTCCATTCCACCGTCATGCGCGGATAGCGCCGCAGGTAGTCGGCCAGCGGCGCCACCAGCTGCTGCTGGCCGAAGGCATGCGGCGCGATCACGCGCAGGCTGCCCACCGGCTCGTCGCCGGCGCCGCGGATCTCGCTTTCGAAGGCTTGCCAGCCGGCGATCAGCTCCTTGGCGCGGGCGTAGCAGCGCATGCCGTCATCGGTCAGGGTCATCGCGTGGGTGGAGCGCTGCAGCAGGCGCACGCCGAGCGAGGTTTCCAGTGCCTTGAGGCGGCGGCTGACGGTGGGCTGCGTGGTCTCCAGCAGGCGCGCGGCGGCGGACAGGCTGCCGGCGTCGACGATGCGCACGAAGGTTTCGACCAGCATCATACGGTCGGCGGTGGAAATACTGGACTGATCTTCACTATTCATACGCGCATCGTATAACAGTTCGACGCGTGCGGCAGCTACCGTGTTGTTGCGAGACTATCCATAATGCGCCCCATCGTCATTCCGCATCCGATGGAGCACCATTGAGCCTCACACCCACCACCACGGCCCCCGCCGAGGGCACACACATCCAGCCGCACTTGTCGACCGCACTGACCTTGCTGCTTGCCGGCGGCACCGGCCTCACCGTCGCCGCCCTCTACTACAGCCAGCCGACCCTGGGCGTGCTGGCCGGCGACCTGCACGCCAGCAGCCGCGGCGTCGGCTGGATTCCCACGCTGACCCAGCTCGGGTATGCGCTCGGCCTGCTGCTGCTGGCGCCGCTGGGCGACCGCTTCGACCGCCGCAACATCATCGTCATCAAATCCGTGGTCCTGAGCGCGGCCCTGCTGCTGACCGGTTTCGCGCCCAGCCTGGACGTGATGCTGGTGGCCAGCCTGCTGGTCGGCCTGTTCGCCACCGTGGCCCAGGACATCGTGCCGGCCGCCGCCACCCTGGCGCCGCCCGCGCACCGCGGCAAGGCCGTCGGCACGGTCATGACCGGCTTGCTGCTGGGGATCCTGCTGTCGCGCGTGGCGAGCGGCTTCGTGGCCGAGCACTTCGGCTGGCGCAGCGTGTTCGTGGCGGCCGCCGCCAGCGTGCTGCTGCTGGCCGGCGTGATGGCGAAGGGCTTGCCGCATTTCGCGCCGACCAGCACGGTGGCCTATCCGGCCCTGCTGCAATCGCTGGCCGGCCTGTGGCGTGCCCACCGCCGTTTGCGCCTTGCGGCCCTGGCCCAGGGCCTGCTGGCGGTCGGCTTTTCCGCTTTCTGGTCAACCCTGGCCGTGATGCTGCACGCAGCGCCTTTCCACCTCGGTTCGGCGGTGGCCGGCTCCTTCGGCCTGGCCGGCGCGGTCGGCGCGCTGGCGGCGCCCTTTGCCGGCCGCCTGGCGGACCGCCGCGGCGCCGAGTGGGTGACGCGCATCGCCGCCGCCATCACGGTGGTGTCCTTCGCCTCGATGCTGGCCATGCCGCTGCTGTCGACCACCGGCCAGCTGGTGCTGCTGGCCCTGGCCACGGTCGGCTTCGACCTCGGCGTGCAGGCCAGCCTGATCGCCCACCAGACCATCGTCTACGGCATCGCACCGGAAGCGCGCAGCCGCCTGAACGCCTTGCTGATGACCAGCGTCTTCATCGGCATGGCGGCCGGCGGCGCGCTCGGTGCGCAAGCCTTGGCGGCCTGGGGCTGGAGCGGGGTGGTGATGGTGGCGGTGCTGGCCAGCGGCGTGGCGCTGCTGGTGCGGATGCGGGCTGCGGCGACCCGTTGAGAGCGGGTGTTGTTGGACCGAGTTATTTCAGGGAGACAAGAGCGGCCTAGTGCGAACCATTCTGGCCATATACTTAAGAGCAATCGTCCGAAACGACCTCAACCAGATATGCATTGCCAAGCTTGATACCGATGACATCCTCGAAATTTCTCCGCGCCTGCGAAGGGCGATGTGAAGAAGCCAGCGCGTTTCCCGTCCGCTTGCGTGCTGCTGTCCAGGAGTCCGCCGCTGTGCTTGCGGTAGGGGAGTGGCATCCGCCCAGGCACGTCTTCGTCGTGAACCTGGACCATGAAACGCTGCACATCCCTTACCGCGTGTATTACAGCCCCTCGCTGTTACGCCGGGAGCTGAGCGGTGCGCACGGCGTCCACCGCTTGATACTGGCGTGCCTGGGAACGCGGCATTACGACGGCTACTTGCGTCAGGCATGCCTTGCCGAGCTTTTTCGAAGCAGCGAGGCATGGCTTACCCCCTACCTGATTCAACTTGCCGGCGAATACGTCATCGAGATTACGCATGACGTCGCCGAAGGCATCGTTCGGCGCGATATTGCTGTCCTTGGAGCGTTTGCCAAAGAAAATCCAGCCTACCTGGGCGCACTTCAAAGCCGGGTGACTAGCTATTGGAGCTGCCATCGCGATACCTACCCTGATCCGAATAATTACCCTGGCACTAAAGTAATAACGTACTTGCGGCAAGCGCTGGACTGACGCGACGCGCTTTCGACAATGCTGCCGGCCGAGCAGGCGGCAACGGAACTTGACACCCAGCCATGCCCGTGAGAGCCTGCCAGCTTGCATACCGCGAAAAACGATCGTCGGGATCCTGTATGAAGCATCTTCAGGCATCCGGATAGTCGCATACACGCCGCTCTGTCGTGAGCCGGCCAGCGTTTTCCGACACCCGTCGGCACCCTGACCGGAACACGCCATGACAGACAGTCTCAAAGTCTCACCCTTTGCACCAAACCCCCATATCGCCATCATCGGCGCCGGCCTCGCCGGCCTGACCCTCGCGCGCGTCCTGCACGTCCACGGCATCTGCGCCACCATCTACGAAGGCGAGACCTCGCCGGCCGCAAGAGCCCAGGGCGGCCTGCTCGACATCCACGACTACAACGGCCAGATCGGCTTGAAGGCCGCCGGCGTCCACGACCAGTTTCTCGCGCTCGCACTGCCCGGCGAAGACGCGAAACGGGTGGTCGACAAACACGGCACCGTCCTGCTCGACAAGCCCGGCTCGGGTACCAGCGCGAATCCCGAAGTCGAGCGGGGCGCCTTGCGCCGGCTGCTGATCGATGCCTTGCCCGCCGACGCCATCCAGTGGGATCGCAAGCTGGCACAGGCTGTATCGACAGGCGATGGGCGCCACCGGCTGCTGTTCAGCGATGGCGCCAGCGTTACGACCGACCTGGTGGTGGGCGCGGACGGCGCCTGGTCGCGGGTGCGCCCGCTGCTGTCCGCCGCCACACCACGGTATGCCGGCACCGCCTTCATCGAGACCCATCTCTTCAACGAGGATGGCCGGCACCGGGCATGCGCCGAGACCATTGGCAGCGGCACGCTGATGGCCGTGGCGCCGGGCAGGGCGATCCTGGCGCATCGTCACGCGAACGGCAGGCTGCACGTCTACATTGCCCTCAACAAACCCGAGACATGGATCGCTGCCCTCGATATCGGCCGCGGAGCGGCGGCGCTGCGCCAGGTCGCCGCCGAATTCGCCGGCTGGGCGCCATCGCTGCTCGAGCTGGTCAGCCACAGCGACACCGTGCCGGTGGTAAGGCCGATCCACGCCTTGCCGGTCGACCATCGCTGGGAACGCCGGCCCGGCGTCACGCTGGCGGGCGATGCGGCGCACCTGATGTCGCCATTTGCCGGCGAGGGCGCCAACCTTGCCCTCCTGGATGGCGCCGAACTGGCGCATGCGCTGCGCGATCATGCGGGGGATATCGAAGCGGCGCTGGCCGCGTATGAAGCGGCGCTGTTCACGCGCAGCGCCGCCGTCGCGGCCTGGTCTGCGCACAACCACCAGCGCTTTTTCGGCGCGGACGCGCCGCGCAGCGTGGTCGACCTGTTCAGCGGCCGTTAGCCAGTGATCAGCCGGCGGCGCGCTCCGCCCTCAGCGATGCCACGATGTTGGCAAAGATCGCACTCAGTAGCTCGATATCCACCGGCTTGGTGCAATGGAAGTCGAAGCCGGCCTCGAAGGCCGTGTGTTGGTCCTTGGCCTGGCCGAAGCCGGTGAGGGCCACCATGCGGAAGGGGCACAGGCCGGGCAGCGCGCGCAGGCGGCGCGCCAGTTCGTAGCCGTCGATGGCGGGCAGGCCGATATCGAGCAGGAACACGTCCGGCTGCAGGTCGGCGGCCAGCTCCAGCGCGGCGTAGGGGTGGTGCATCACGGTGGCCGTGTGGCCCAGCGCTTCCAGCAGCATGCCCATGGTGGTGCCGGCATCCTGGTTGTCGTCGACCACCAGTACCTTCAGGCCGGTGAATGCGGCAGAGAGGTCTTCCGCGGGCGCCGCTGCTTGCGTGGCCAGCGCCGCGGCGCGCGGCAGCAGCATCTCGAACTCGCTGCCCTGGCCCAGGCCCGCGCTGGCGGCGCGCAGGGTGCCGCCGTGCAGGTCGACCAGCCGGCGCGCCAGTGCCAGGCCCACGCCCAGGCCGGCGTCCGAGCGCTCGGTGGACCGTTCGACCTGGGTGAACCAGTCGAAGATTTTGGCCAGCATGCCCGCTTCGATGCCGATGCCGGTATCGCGCACCGCCACGCCCACCGTCGATGGCGTGGTCCGGATCGCCAGCGTGATGCGGCCGCCCGGCGGCGTGTACCTGACTGCGTTATTGAGCAGGTTGACGACGATTTGCACCAGGCGCTCGCGGTCGCCCAGCACCGGGCAAGCATCGACCGGCATGTCGATCAGCAGCGCGTGATGCTTGGCGTCGACCTGGGAGCGCGACTGTTCCAGCGCCAGCCTGGCCACCTCGCGCAGGTCGAGCACGGCATTGTCCAGCGTGACGCCGCCGGTGGACAGGCGCGACACGTCCAGCAAGTCGTCCACCAGGTGGGTCATGTGCTGGACTTGCCGCTCCATGATGGCGCCGGTGCGGCGGATTTGCTCGGGCGTCACGTGTTCGGACTGCCACAGGCTGGCGCCGGCGCGGATCGGCGCCAGCGGGTTGCGCAGCTCGTGGCCGAGCATGGCCAGGAATTCGTCTTTCAGGCGGTCGGCCTCGGCGCGTTCATGCGCCATGCGCGCCGCCTGCAGGCCGGTGGCGGCGAGCGAGGCGGCCGCGCGCAGCACGGCCAGCTGGGTAAAGGTGGGAAAGTCCGGCGCATCCGAGCCGAACCACGCGCCGCCACCCAGCGTGCTGACGCCGAATTCGAGCCGGATGATGCGCATCGGCCCGATCGGGGTCGGCTGGTGTTCGCCGCCGCTGGCGGCGATGTTGGCGGTGCGTGGCCACAGCGCCGAAGCGGCCTGCCAGGCGGGCAGCTCGGCCGAAGCGGCGTCGGCGCCGTCAATGCGGATGAAGGCGGAGGGGGCTTCGCCGTCCAGGATGCTGGCTTCGATCACGCTGAAGCGCAGCGGCACCAGGCGTTCCACCGCCTGCGCCATCAATTGCAGCACCGTGCGGCCATCCTTGCCCAGCCACGGGGCGGGCAGGGCGAGCAGGCCCATCAGGTCGCGGATGCCGCGGCCATTGTCTGCCTGGGTGGCGATCGCCTTGTCCACGTTCACCGTTTTGCCGTCGCCGCGACGCGCGCCCCGCCCAGCATCAGCCCTGCTTCCTGGCGCGCAGTTCTTCCAGCATCTCGCGCGGCGGCGTGTAGAAGGGGTTTTCCTGCACCACGCCGCCGACCAGGGGCAGCGGGTGGGTGCGCAGCAAGTCCATCATCATGGCACCGGACAGCTTGGCGACGTCGTAGACGCACACGGCCGGCTGCTTGTTGCGCTCCAGGACCTCGTTGACCTCGGCTTCGTACTCGAGGATGTCGGCGGCGCCCGGGATCTCGGTGAACACCCAGCCCATGTCGCCCATGATGCGCAGGCGGGCGTAGCCGGCATCGCGGCCGGCGCCGGTCAGGTGGTCGACCGTGGCCAGCATCTTGTCCTTGTTGAAGCCGCCGGTCTCGTCCAGGTAGGCCTGCTGCCATTCCAGCACCTCGAGCTGGCCGCAGGATTCGCAATGCGGCACGTCGATGCCGGCCTGCCCGAGGCGCTGGCGGTGGTTGGCGCTGTGTTCGGGATTGACGATGTGCAGGTTCTTTTCGCCCTGGTCGACCGCCTCCTTGAAGAAGGGCGACAACACCGCGTATTCCTCGTCGCGGCTGTTGAAGAAAGCGCAAACGTGGAAATAATTCAGCTCGGTGCCGGCCAGCGATAAACGGTTCATTACAGGACTCCAGGGGGGACAGGCCGGGTGGCCAGCGGGTCAGTATACCTTGCTTCGGGCCAAGGCATGCGGCAAGGTACATTTATCCAAATGTTTGTTGCGCGGCGACCCACAATGCGTGCCAGGTAGTGATGCGATTCAGGTGTTCCTGGCCGGCGGCGCCCCTTTCGACGTCATCAGGCTGGCCACCACCGAGATCGCCAGGATCAGCCCGACCACGCCGAGCGCGATGCCGGTCGGGATCTTGTAGATGTCCAGCAGCAGCATCTTGATGCCGATGAAGACCAGGATGCCGGCCAGCCCGTACTTCAGCAGATGGAAGCGCTGCGCCATGTCGGCCAGCAGGAAGTACATGGCGCGCAGGCCGAGGATGGCGAAGATGTTGGAGGTGAACACGATGAAGGGATCGCCGGTCACCGCGAAGATGGCGGGAATGGAATCGACCGCGAAGATGACGTCCGTGATCTCGACCAGTACCAGCACCACGAACATCGGCGTGGCGTAGCGCAGGCCCTGCTCGACCACGAAGAAGCGGTCGCCATGGTAATGGTCGCTGATGCGGATATGGCCGCGCATCCAGTGCAGGATGCGGTTGTCGGCGATGTTGGGTGCATCGTCGGCCGCGCGCAGCATGTGCACGCCGGTGTAGAGCAGGAAGGCGCCGAACACGTACAGGATCCAGTGGAAGCGCGCCAGCAGCAGGGCGCCGACGTAGATCAGGATGGCGCGCAACACGATCGCGCCCAGCACGCCATACAGGAGCACGCGTTTCTGGTAGGCGGCCGGGACCGCGAAGAAATTGAAGAGCGTGATCCAGACGAACACATTGTCGACCGCCAGCGACTTTTCGATCAGGTAGCCGGTCAGGTATTCCAGCGCGCGGGCGCGCGCCACGTCGGCGCCGACGATGTCCTTCAGGTACCACCAGAACCACAGGCCGAAGAGCAGGGCGATCGAGACCCAGACCAGCGACCAGAGCGCCGCCTCGCGCGTGCTGACGCGGTGTTCGCCTTCGTGCTTGAGAATGAAGAAGTCGACCGCCAGCAAGATGGCAACCAGCAGGGAAAAGGACAGGTAGAGGCTGGGCGTGCCGATCGAGTCGATCATGGAAGGCTCCCGCGATGGTGGCTGGCGGTAGCCACGACGAACCCACTATACTCCCGGGCGTAATGTTCAATATCCCCGTCTGGCCCTTCAGCACATTTATTTCGCACGCTCGCATGCACACACTGACCCGCACACTGCTCCTGCTGCCCACCTTGCTGTTGCCGGCCCTGCCTGCGCTGGCCGATCCCTGGACCATGCCGGCCTCGACGATTCCCGCACCGCGCGACCTTGCCTTCCCCGGCACCCTGCGCATCGATGTGGATGCCAGCGACACCACCCGCCGCATCGTCCGCGTGAAGCAGCGTGTGCCGGTGCCGGCGGCGGGACGCCTGACCTTGCTGTACCCGCAATGGGACAAGGGCAGCCACGGCCCGACGGTCGGGGTGTCGCGCCTGGCCGGGCTGGTGATCGAGGGTGGCGGACGGCGCCTGGCCTGGCGCCGCGATCCGCTCGATGCGCACGCATTCCACGTCGACGTCCCGGCGGGCACGCGCGAGATCGCGCTCGCATTCCAGTACCTGGCGCCGCTCGGCGCGCGCAGTCCGGTCAGCCCCGACCTGATCGACCTGCAATGGCAGAACCTGGTCCTGTATCCGGCCGGCTGATTCGCGCGGCGTATTCCGGTGGCGGCCTCGCTGACCCTGCCGGCCGGGATGACGGCGGGCAGCTCGCTGGTGCAGCGTCCAGGCGCCGGCGCGACCATCACCTTCGAGCCGGTCGCGCTGGACCTGCTGCTCGATTCACCGGTGCTGGCGGCGCCCCATGTGGAGCGCCGCAGCCTGGTCGCCGGCCCGGTGCCGGTACGGGTGAGCTACTTCGCTGCCAAGCCCGGTCAGCTGGACGGGGCGGCCGGAATGGATGCGCCGCTGCGCGCGGTGATCCGCCAAACCGCGGCAGTGTTCGGCGCGCCGCCTTTCCCCTACTTCGACTACCTGGTGCCGCTGACCGAACGCTTGCCCGGTCCCGGCGGGCTGGAACACATCCGCGCCGCCGAAATCGTCATGCCGCCGGACTTCCTGGCCGACCGCCAGGCATCCGCCGCGGCCATCGACCTCTTCGCGCACGAATACGTGCATGCCTGGAATGGCAAGTTCGCCCAGCCGAAGGACCATTGGACGCCGACGCCGAACGTCCCCATGCAAAGCAGCATGCTGTGGGTTTACGAAGGCCAGTCCGAATTCTGGGGCCGCGTGATCGCGGCGCGCGCCGGCTTGCGCAGCGTCGAGGACACCCTGGATGCGCTGGCCCAGGATGCGGCGGCGATGGCCAAGCGCCCGGGGCGCCAGTGGAAATCGCTGGCGGACAGCGCGCTCGATCCGATCACGATGCCGGGCGGCGCGGGCGTCGTCTGGCAGGACTGGCAGCGCCGCAAGGATTATTACGCCGAGGGCGTGCTGCTGTGGCTGGACATCGACGGCATCCTGCGTGAGCGCAGCGAGGGCCGCCATGGCATGGATGACTTCGCGTCCCGCTTCTTTGCCGTGCGCGGGCAGGGCGGGCAGGGGGACAGGCGCTATACGCTGGACGATGTGTGCGCCACCCTGGCCGCACTCGCGCCGCTGGACTGGCGCGGCTACCTCGAGGGGCGTTTGCAGGCGCACAGCGACGCCGGCCTGCCGGACGGTTTGACGCGCGCCGGTTACCGCCTCGTCTACACGGACACGCCCAGCGCTTACGTGCAGCGCGCCCTGCAGGGCGAGGGCGTGCCGGACTTCGGCTACAGCGTCGGGATCGAGGTCAACGACAAGGGGATGGTGCGCGCGGTCGGCTGGGACAGCCCCGCCTTCCGGGCCGGCCTGGTACCCGGCATGCGGATTGCCGAGGTGGCGGGCGCGCCCTTCAGCGTGGCACGCCTGGCAGCGGCGATTGCCGCCCGCGAGCCGGCAGGCATCGCGCTCGGCGTCGAATCGGACAAGCAGATGCGGGCTCTCGTCATCGCCTACGGCGGCGGCATGCGCTATCCCAAGCTGGAGCGTATTCCGGAACAGCCCGAGCACCTGAAGTCCTTGCTGCGTCCGCGCTAAACGAGCGTTGATCAACTGCTGTTTCGCCACAGCAATCGTAGTGCAAATTTGCCACACTCTTGTTTACTAAACCGAACTAAACTTTGTTCCAACTTCGAAAGTTTATTGAACCCTTGTAATTTCCTTTGTATAAGTTCTCCTTGTTGGAATGCGGGGCCGTAACGACATTGCGATCACCACCTTTGTCGTTTAGTAAATCGTGCCAAGACCTCGCCATCGTCATAAAAATAGCCCGCCATTGGGCACCACAGGAGACTTACATGAGTGCAAGAGCCCCTCACGCTACCCGCCAGCTGCGCTGCGCCGTCAAACCCGTCGCCATGGCGGTGAGCATCGCACTGCTGTCGCTGACCAGCGCGCAGGCACAGACCACCGACGCAGCCGCCGCAGCAGCAGCGCCGGCGCAGTCCGCCGTACCGGCCGGCGCGCAGGACAGCGCCGCCGCCGCCGGCCAGAGCAAGGTCGTCGTCACCGGCTACCGTTATTCGATCGAGAAGAGCCTCGACCAGAAGCGCGACGCCAACTCGATCGTCGAGGTCATCACCGCCGAAGACATCGGCAAGTTCCCGGATAAAAACGTGGCCGACGCGCTGCAGCGCGTGCCGGGCGTGGTGGTCACCCGCGAAGGCGGCGAAGGCAAGAACGTCAGCGTGCGCGGCCTGTCGTCGGAACTGACGCTGACCCAGCTGAACGGCAACTACATCGCCACCGCCGAATCGAACGGCGACCCGACCCGTTCCTTCAACTACCAGCTGCTGCCCTCGAACATGCTGGGCAGCGCCGAGCTGTTCAAGACGCCGGAAGCGCGCATCGACGAAGGCGGCATCGGCGGTACCGTGATCCTGCACACCCGCCGTCCGCTCGACGTGCCTTCGGGCAGCGGCTTCGTCAACGCCGAAGGCACCTACGCCGACACGACCAAGAAGGGCGACGGCCAGTTCTCGGGCCAGTACGCCTGGCACGACAAGACCAACCGTTTCGGCGTGCTGGTCGGCTATACCCAGCAAAAGCGCACCACGCGCACCATGGGCGCCAGCGCCGGCGGCTGGCAGTGGTACGGCGACGACTACACGGCGCATCCGCCGACCGACGTCAACGGCAAGCCGAACGACCAGGTTCCGACCTGGTGGGGCGAATCCGGCTTCAATGACCAGAACGGCAAGAACTACACCAACTTCATGATGCCGACCACGGTCAGCGCCACCGTCACCGAAGAGGAACGCGTGCGCAAGGGCGGCCAGGTGACCCTGCAGTTCAAGCCGGTCCGCAACCTGAACCTGACGGCCAACTACTTCCGCTTCGACCTGTCGCAGAATTCCCAGACCAACTCGATCGTGGTGCCGGAATGGAGCCTGGCGCGCTACAGCGGTGACGGCAACTGGGCGGGCGGGCGCCTGCTGGACGGCCTGAAATTCGACCCGAGCGGCACCATCGTCACCGGTGCCGACTACAGCCTGCATCCGAACAAGCCTTACTACTGCAGCGAAGCGCAAGCCGCCGCCAACGGCCAGAAGCCGGGCGGCTGGGGTCCGGACGATTGCACCCTGCCGACGCCCTGGCTGAACGGCAGCTACAACAAGGAGAAATCCTTGTCGCAGACCTTCGACATCGGCGCCGAATGGCGCGGCGAATCGCTGGATGCCAGCTTCAAGGCCGGCCGTACCTGGGCAACCGGTGGTCCGTCGCTGCAAATGTCGATGCCGATCAAGCCGCGCCGTCAGAATGCGGATGGCAGCTGGTCCAACGGTAACAGCATGACTTCGTGGGACCTGAGCGGCACGCCGTCGTTCAACTTCTCGCCGGAGTTGCTGCAGAACCTGCGCAACGGCATCGGCGAGATCGACCTCGGTTCTACCGCGTCCTCGTGGACCCACAACAGCAACAAGCAGAACTACGGCCAGGCCGACTTCACCTGGCACACCGACTACAAGTTCCTGGATTCGCTGCAGTTCGGCGCCAAGTACCGCGACGGCGGCATCCGCCGCAGCACCGGCAACAACTACTGGACCTGCCAGGGCACTGCCGGCGGCTACGACGACCGCTACCAGAACGGCTGCGATGTGAACGCCAACAAGTTCGATCCGTCCTACCTGAACGCCGGTAACCTGGAGAACCTGGGCGGCGCCTTCAACACCAGCGCCTTCCCGTCGATTAACTACCCGGCCTACATCGATCACTTGAACAAGACCTACGGGGACATGAAGACCCGTACCGAAGACAACTTCGTCTACAACGTCAAGGAAAAGATCTCGTCGTTCTACCTGCAAGCCAACTACAAGACCGAGCGCATGCGCGGCAACCTGGGCGTCCGGGTCGTGAAAACCAAGCAGCACGCGGATTCCACCGACCGTGTCGATGCCTACAACGACTACTTCTACAACGTCAACGGCGCCCCGGCACCTTGCCTGGCAGGCGGCGCACCGGCTGCCGGCGCACCGGCGGGTTCGGGCTGCACCAGCGGCTTCACCGTGCTGCCGGACAGCCAGACCAACCCGGCATCGGGCCACAAGTCGACCTTCCTGGTCAATTCGCTGGACCGCAGCTACACCGACGTG
>Ga0308168_1001993_pt1 | contig 17432 bp, 19 predicted proteins | sample PhyCR2_FD_202133 | JGI IMG/M metagenome (GOLD analysis project Ga0308168, IMG submission 202133) | Phyllosphere microbial communities from UC Gill Tract Community Farm, Albany, California, United States - DLSLRC.R2 | ecosystem: Host-associated > Plants > Phyllosphere > Unclassified | place: USA...
CCGTAGTTGTCTTTGTCGAATAGTGGGCTTTCATCAAGTAGCATTTTCATCTTAGCAAGACTGATATCACCAAGTGATGTTATAAGGAACAGAATGTTCTTCCTGACCATTCCCTTCTTACTTCCCTTAGCCTCTGCAAGCTCCGCTATAGCATCCTGTATAACTTTACGTGCTGCTGCAGTAAGTTGATTCAAGTTCTTAACACCGGCTAAGTGGCTGCGTAGATCGTTATTCTGATGTACTGTTTCTTTCCTTCCACGTTTCTTTAGTTCATGTTGTTCTTTCTTTTTAGTCATAAATAACCCTATAGTTTAGTATTCCGTATTGGCCTTAGTAATTCCCGTTACCAAGGCCATTTTTATTATTACTTTCTAACGATATTAGTATAACTTTGACGAGAAGATGTTCTTCTCCAAAGTGCGTTACAATGAATCGTTAATTTTATGAGTGACATACCATTAGCATACAACTTTTTAATCTCTGCTTTTTGTACATCAGTAAAACGTGGATTCTTATTAACACGATTTGCCTTTGTAGTATTAGCACTTGATGTGATCCACTGTAGATTACTTTCATCATTGTTTAGTTTGTTACTATCGATATGATCAACCACTAACTTTTGATTAGTTTCATTCGGTTTGAATGTTTCTGCTACAAGACGGTGTACTTCTATTGGTTTTGATTTTCCATTTACTGATAGAGTTACTTTGTAGTATCCATTACTTTTACTTAGACTGTTTGTTAGTATCTTACCTGTCTTTATGTTTCTTACATTTCCTAAGTTACTTACTTCATAATTTAAATAACTTGTTTTTAGCCATATTTCCATTTATCTCTTCCGTGAATATTTCAGGTAACATCCTGTCACCCGTCCATACTTTTCTAATGTGAAAGTATAAAACCCATATACTTAATCCCCTTTTGGATTTAGCAGTATTGCTTTAGTGATTATGTACTGAATCGCCGCCGGTTTAGTTTTCACTTTACCTTGTGCGATTAACATATCTAAATATTCTTCCTGTACTGTGGTAATGCGTGTTGTTACTACGGCAGACTTTAGCTTATCTTCAGTTTTATAGGCACCGCGTTTTTTTTCCATAATTGTTGTTATCCTTTTAAAGGATTTCTTTTATTGATTTATTGATTTATTGATTTATTGAATACAAAAAAACACCCTAATGTCACTTAGGGCATTAAATGGTGATTTTATACGAAACTATTAATATTATTTGGTGATAATCAGAGTTTACCTCCAAGATTATACCAGAACTTTTTTATCCGTTCCGTTTTTATTATCTATTTTATTTATCATCTTCGTAGAATACCTTTAAGATATTAAGTATAAATTCTGAAATTATTGAAAGGAATAACACCACCAAGAAGCATATAAACACATACGGTAAAAAACCGAGTATCATTACCATCCATCCAATAAGTAGTACTATTGTTGTAACTACCCAACCTATCATAAGAACCTCCTGTTCATCTATGATAGTATTTAGTAATTATCTTTAGAAATGGGGATTAATCATTTTCAATAATTCGAGTTCATAATCAGTAGGTTTTGAAGGTACTGAATCTGACTTACCTTCATACGCTTAGTAGTACTGACTTCTTAAAGAGATAGTTATTAAACCTCAATAAAAATTTTTCAATCAATCCATTCAATCTGATCTTCATTTAGTTGGTATACGAATCCCTCTGGCTCTCTTCCTACCATCATCACGTTTATGTAGGTGAGTAGATCATCAATTTTTTTGCTTCTACTTGCATTCAATACCCATGCATTTCCATCTGACTCTACTTTGAACACGGTTTCACCATTTTCTCTAACTTGATAGATACGTTCATTTTCTTTTTCGGTTATAGTTATCTCACTAATCAAGCTACCACTATTATTCATAATAAGTACGTGTTTTAGAACATCAGTGTAGTATTGAATATTTATAAGGTAGAGTACTTTTTCATCACCCCGTCTTTGCACTTGAATTTGTTTTATTATTTTTTTTAATTCTATATTAGCTTTCTGCCTCAACTCCCGGTTCTCTTGATTCACTATTGATTCAATATCATAATCTACTTTTTCATAACTGGTAAGATTGTGTCCAGCAATCTTAGATGCTAATTCATCACGTTCTGTATTGAGTTTTTTTAGTACTCGAGCCAATTGCAACACAACAATATCATCAGCACCTTCCAATTCTGATTGATATTCCTGTATTGAATGATTAAGTGATGCTAATTTGTTATGTAGTTCTCCAATAACACTTACATCATTTCCTGAATTATAAATTCTCGAGAGATCTAATTTATTAATATGATTCAGTAAGATCCTCTCAACAACAGGATACCTTATTAATCCATTCTTGCAACCATTCTGGCTACGCTCCCCAATACATCGAAGATACAAAATTCCCTTCCCTGTAGAATGAACAATCATGCCTGATCCACAAAGTGCACATTTCGTTATACCGTTAAAAATACTTCTCTGATGTTGGGTGGTTTTCTGACTTTTATTAGAACTGCCAATCATGCTTTGAACGCGATTGAACAGTTCTAATTCAATAACTGCGGGGTAATATTTTACTTTATCAATATATCCAATCAAACGACGATTACGGAACATATGATAGATGCTCATAGTGTTCCATTTACGATCGTTGATCAGCTGATTACTATCATTCATAAACCGCACAACAGAAGCAGCACTATAACCTTCAGCAAAACGTTCAAAGGCTACTTTCATTATCGCTACCATTGCTTCATCTACTTCATATTGTTCATTCCTGATTGATAACCAGTTAGGACAATTATTTTTCAATGCCTTCCCTGTTTCAAGAGCATTCCTTTTCATCTTTTCCCAATTACGTGTTGTCAACCGAGCCTTACGTTTACTCTCTTGATGCGACCTTTCAATTGAAACAGCAAGCTTAGAAAGTGTTCCATCAAGTTTTGTACTGAATACTTGTCCGCTTTCAACCTCAAGCACGTCAATACCACGTTTGATCAAAGCATTAAAATGTTCGATAGCCTCGTAGTCAGGTAATCTGGAAAACCTATCAACGTTCTCAATTAGTAAAATCCCTTCGGTAATTTCACCTTTAATTACCTTTTCTTTGAAACGTCCGAGTTCCCCCTTAGTGAAGTTGTGTCCCTTATAGGCTGACTTCCCTAAATCACTTTCCAGCAATTCGTAGTCATTTGGATCAAGCTCATAACCCAAGCCAGCAGGCAGGGACGCTTCAGAAAGAAAATCCATTACAGTGTTAATCTGACGCTCAATCCCATAACCCGCTTGCTGCTGCAAGCTACTGATACGAGTGTATAAATAAGACTTAATTTTTTTTATCGCCATTTTTTTTACCCTCGACAAACTTGGTCTATCCTTCACTAATCATACAAAATGATCACAGGAGAAAGTATGTCATTATACGCAACGCTTGAAGAAGCTATTGATGCCGCCCGCGAAGAATTTCTCGAAGCTGCGCAAGACAGGATCCATGGTGATGAGGAGCCAGTTCCTGATCAGTTCAACCTGCAAAAATACATCATGCAGGATGGCGATATCATGTGGCAGGCAGAATTTTTCACCGGTGAAGGCGAAGCTGTCGACGCACTGACTTTCCGCAGCGGCGCGGCAGCGCAGGCTATCTTTGACGAGGACTATGATCAGATAGAACTCGAAGAAGAGTGGGATGACGAAGCCACGTTATATGAATGGGATGAAGGCGAATTCCAGCACGAGCCGCAGCTTGATACCGAAGAAGGTGAAGCCGCAGCGGAAGAATGGGATGATGAAGACGAATATCCCGGCCGCGATATCGATTAAGGGCGCGGATTAAGACTCATTCATAAGGCCCGTGGCGGGCATCAATCGGCAACATAAAAGTGTCGACAATCATTGATAAAGGGACGTCAATGACGGTGACGTAACGCCACGGGCTGTCACGCAAATCCCACTGCACGCCGGGATAATACTGATTGCCATGTCCCTGCCCCGGAACGGTACGGCTGATAATACTGCCACATCCGGCAAGCACAGTGGTCAGTAACGCCAGCACACATCCACGTAAAACAACCCGTTTAATCACTCACACAACCTGTCGAATCAAATCAAAAGAAGCACGCTTTTTAGCGCAAAATTGCGCTCTGAGCTTAGCACGCGCGTGACACTTTCAATGTTAAGGGGAGGTAAAATTTACACTGTAATCCGCTAAAGATTACCTGTCTTCACGCATAAAGAAAACGGGCAGTATGTTTGCACATACTGCCCGTTTTTAGCCCTGCACTGTCAGTCAGGCGGGTTTTACTTCCAGCGTCTGCGTAACAGGGAACGCCTGTACGTTGCGAGGCAGCTGGTTGTAGTATGCACCCCATGCCTGCTGATCCGGTTGCGTCCACACCGCAGAGTGTAAACGTGCCATCAGCACCGGATCACTGAGCAGAATCAGACGATCCGCTTTACCCAGATCCTTCGGACCGGTTTTCAGCGCATGTTCCAGATGAGCACGACGGCCGTTTTCAACGGCATCACGCAGCAGGTGGCGGGACGTTGCCATCGCCGTTGCCAGTGCGTTGAAGCCCGGATCAAATACCGCGTGCATGAAGCCATTCTGCAGCTTACGTTCGCGGTTCAGCGTCAGGTATTCTTCAGTCGCTACCAGTTCACGCGGAGGATTGTACTCTTCCGGGATCAGGAACAGTTTGGCTCGTTTACTCTTAATCCCAAGCGTTGCACGGCTCGACAACACCGAAACAATAGGCGACAAGATCAGAGAGAAGACGATTGGCGCCAGCCACCACAGGAAACGCAAGTCCAGCCATGCCATACCGGCAGCCCAGACAGCACCCAGCAACAGCTGAGATCCATGACGCTTGAAGGCTTCGCCCCATGGCGTGTCATCATCATCACGCTGCGGTGAGTTCCAGACCACTTCCCAGCCAAGGAACGCGCTGACCACGAAAACGGTGTGGAACAGCATACGTACCGGCGCAAGCAGTACCGAGAACAACATCTCGAGGAACATCGAAACCAGCAGACGGAATGCACCGCCAAACTCTTTCGCGCCCTTTGCCCAGATCAGCACAATACTCAGCAGCTTCGGCAGGAACAGCAAGACCATGGTGGTCGAGAACAGGGCTATCGCCAGTTCAGGACGCCACTGCGGCCACACCGGGAACAACTGACGGGGTTGCAGGAAGTATTGCGGTTCCATCAGCGTATGAACGACCTGCAATGCGGTAGACAACGCGAGGAACGTAAACCACAACGGAGCAGAAAGATAAGACATCACGCCCGTCAGGAACACCGCACGGTGAACCGGGTGCATCCCTTTAACCAGGAACAGACGGAAATTCATCAGGTTACCATGACACCAGCGGCGGTCGCGTTTCAGCTCATCCAGCAGGTTTGGTGGTAACTCTTCGTAACTGCCCGGCAAATCATAGGCAATCCACACGCCCCAGCCTGCACGGCGCATCAGCGCGGCTTCCACAAAGTCATGAGACATGATGGAACCGGCAAATGAACCTTCGCCTGGCAATGGCGCCAGCGCACAGTGTTCGATGAACGGCTTCACGCGGATAATCGCGTTGTGGCCCCAGTAGTGAGATTCGCCCAGCTGCCAGAAGTGCAGACCGGCGGTGAACAGCGGGCCGTAAACGCGGGTCGCAAACTGCTGGCAACGCGCATACAGCGTATCCATACCTGACGCTTTTGGCGCAGACTGAATAATACCGGCGTTCGGGTTAGCATCCATCAGACGAGCCAGGCCGGTCAGACATTCACCGCTCATGACGCTGTCGGCATCGAGAATAACCATGTAGGCATATTCCCCGCCCCAGCGACGGCACCAGTCATCAATGTTTCCGCTTTTACGTTTAACACGACGGCGGCGACGGCGATAGAAAATACGCCCGTGACCTTCGACGTCACGGCACACTTCCATCCAGGCTTTTTGTTCCGCTACGCAGATATCCGGATCGTAACTGTCGCTGAGCACGTAAATATCGAACTGATCCAAGTCACCCGTGGCTTTGACTGATTCATACGTTGCACGAAGACCCGCGAAAACGCGCTCCACGTCTTCGTTACAAATAGGCATGATCAGCGCAGTACGGTTGTTCGGATTCAGCGGCTCATTGCCTTTAGTCGATGCCGTAATGCTGTATTTGTCACGACCAATGAGCAATTGCAAAAAGCCCATCAGTGCGGTCCAGAAACCCGCCGAAACCCAGCAGAACAGAATCGCAAACAGCACCAGAATCCCGGTCTGTAAGACATAAGGCAGCAATTGCAGAACCGACTGTTGCCAGTCCTGATTCAGCATATCGCTTGGGTCGATGAGCGCCCAGCCCTGATAAGGCAGGATAGTTTTCATGTACCAGGTGGCGATCGCCGTTTGAACCAGCATCAGGATAAGCAGGATATAACGACGAACAGAACCGGCATGACGCCAGCGCTTTTCCGACTCAGGCATTTCTGAGGCACGATGGCGGGAAGCCGCACTGCGCCCCATCAGGTTATCCCAGAAACGACCGACCGGGTTGGTGCGCCAGACATCAGGGAACATGCTGGAGCGTTTAACCGGTGGCATCGCGCGGGCGATGGTACGGCCTTCGTTATCGACTTCGTCCAGAGTGCCCTTCTCCCGGGCATCTGGCCAGCTTGCGCTGACACGTGCTTTGACTGACACCAAAGGGGCATCAGGATCCGCAGCATCAACGATGGCCGACACATCACCGCCTAAGCGGTGATGGACGGTTGCAAAAGCCTGCTCTTCAGCAACGGGAAGCTGCTGAGTGAGCGCCGCTTTCTGTTCATCAGTAAGCGGCAAAGCTTCTACATAATCTTGAGTAGAGTGCGTTGACTTATTCATTTGCAGGCAGCTGATAGCTCCAGGTTTCACTCAGAGTTTTGTCGCCATTGGCCAGAGAAGCGCGCATTTCGATCGCTTTCTTCGGATCCTTCACTTTAAGGCGCAGCGTCAGACGCCAGCCTTTAGTGACAGGATTATAGCGGACGGAGTTTTCAACCAGATCACCGTTGTCACCAACGCTGACCTGAGACGCCACCGGCGTATCGCTCTTCAGTGCTTTCAGATTCGGACCGACGAAATCAATCAGGAAAGCAACACTGCCATCTGGCTCACGGATCAGGTTCGACTGTTTCACATCACCCGTAGAACGCATTGTCCGTTCAACCCACGCCAGATCAGGAGAATGTAATTTCTCCTCTTCACGGGTGAAGTGTAGACGATAGTTCAGACTCAGCGGTTTGCCTGCATCAGGCAATTGCTCCGGCGTCCAGAAAGCAACGATGTTGTCATTGGTTTCATCAGCCGTCGGAATTTCGACCAGCTCAACTTTACCTTTGCCCCAGTCGCCTTTGGTCTCAACCCAACCGCTCGGACGCAAGTCGTAACGATCGTCCAAATCTTCGAAGTTGGAGAAGCTGCGACCACGTTGCAGCAGACCGAAGCCTTTCGGGTTTTCCATTGAGAACTGGCTGACCGCAAGGTGTTTCGGATTGTTCAGCGGACGCCAGATCCATTCACCGTTACCGGCGTGAATCGACAGACCGTTGGAATCATGCAGCGCCGGACGGTAGTTCAGTACCGGTGAAGGCTGATTTGCGCCAAACAGGAACATACTGGTTAATGGTGCCACACCCAGCTTGCCCACTTTGTCGCGCAGATAAACCTGAGACTGCACATCCACCGTCGCTTCTTTACCCGGATAAACGTCCAGACGGTAAGCACCGGTTGCACGTGGAGAATCCAGCAACGCATAAATGACTAAATGTTTTTCATCCGGATTTGGACGCTCGATCCAGAATTCACGGAAACGCGGGAATTCTTCGCCGGAAGCCAGTGCCGTGTCGATTGCCAGACCACGCGCGGATAAGCCATAAACCTGACCTTTACCGATGACGCGGAAGTAGCTGGCACCCAGCACACTCATAATTTCATCATCTTTGTCGGCTTTATTGATCGGGTAAAGCACTTTAAAGCCGGCAAAGCCGAGGTTTTTCACTGAGTCAGCGTCATGTTTGACGTTGCCAAAGTTGAAGTAGTCCGGGCTGTATTTGATTTCTTTAACTGAGTTCGCCGTCACTTCGTTGATTTTAACCGGCGTATCGAAGTACATACCCTGATGATAAAACTCAAGCTTGAACGGCGTATTCAGGTTTTTCCAGTACGCTTTATCATGATTGAATTGAATTTGTTGGTAATCTGCGAATTTGAGATCGCGGAACTGAGACGGAAGATTGCTTTTCGGCGCTTCGTAACCTTTATCGGCTAATGCCTTCGCTTGTTTGGCAACATCATCTATAGAAAAAGCCCAGGCAGATGAGGTGAACATGGTCATCAACACTGCGGCACTTAGCAAACGGACTTTGATCATACGTGACCCTATGGAAAAATTTTTATCCGACACCTTGTCTCCTTTACGCGCGCTTAACTCGTTAACTGTAACTATTTTAAGGGAAGTGTCAGGTTTCCGACAACTTGAGCAGTCGATGGTTCAGCCATTGATGAACCGTTTAAGCGCGACAGGATACAAGGATATCAATTCGTTGAAACTCCGGCTATGGAAACTTGTCCTATAACTTGTCCTATAACAAAGCATGTTTTAAGGTTAGAAACTAAACTAATGTCAACGAGGGTCATTTTTGCTTACCGGTAAAATTAGGCCTTAAGACAAATCACGCTCTAAAATTAGGATGAGCTCTCTACCACGGATACGTAATGAAAGAACAAAAACCACAACGTGAGTTCTTCTTAGACTCCATCCGCGCATATTTGATGCTGCTGGGTATTCCTTTCCATATATCATTGATTTACTCCAGTCATATCTGGGCGGTAAACAGTGCAATACCCTCTCACGGCCTGACAATATTCAATGATGTCATTCACGCCTTCCGAATGCAGGTATTCTTTGTTATCTCAGGGTATTTTTCTTATATGCTCTATGAGCGCTACAATCCCCAGCAATGGCTGAAGGTACGTCTGGAGCGCGTCGCCATCCCGCTGGCGGCGGCCTTCCCGCTCATCACTATTCCGCAGTTGTATTTCCTGATGAAATTTACCGATAAATTCTCCGGCTGGGACAGCATGGGTTTTTATCAGAAAATTAATGCCACCGTCTGGGAGCTGGTCTCACATTTATGGTTCCTGTTAACGTTATTTATTCTTACCAGTATTTGTTTTTACCTGTTCAAATTCATTAAAGAAATTAAGAGTAGTCGTATTCAAATTATAAAAAGCCGGACAAACAGCTTAGGAAAACTCTCAATTATATTTTTGTTCATCGGATTAATTTACGCGGTATTTAACAGAAGCTTGTATCTTTTTGCGCCTGAGCTACTTTCAAACGGTGCTTTTAATTTCATCGTTATGCAGACGTTGTTTTATCTGCCATTTTTCATCATCGGTGCGTTTGCTTATAAATTCTCCTGGCTGAAAGAGTTGTTCCTGAAACCTTCGGCAACGGCGGGCGTGGTCAGCATCTTCCTGTTCGTGGCATACATGTTCAATCAGCATGTAAATACCCCGCAGCTGTATTCGATGGAAATTGATGCCATCATCACTACCCTGCTGGGCATCCTGATGGTTAACGTGGTGTTCTCGTTCAGCCATTACCTGCTGAATTTCCAGGCGCCGTGGATAACCTATCTGGTAAATTCATCACTGTTTATCTATCTGATCCACCACCCGTTAACGCTGATTTACGGTGCATTTATTACGCCGAAAATCCACAGTGACTGGCTGGGCTTCTTCCTGGGACTGGTGTTTGTGTTTGGTATCGCGTTCTTCCTTTATGAGGTTCATAAACGCATCCCGATCCTGCGTTTCCTGTTCTCAGGGAAACCACAGCACCCGGCAAAGAAAAACGCATCTGAGCCAACGCCTCCTCAAAATCAGGCATCCTGACCCCTTTTGCGAAGCAGACATAAAGAAAAGGCGGCCCTGCTGATGCAGAGCCGCCTTTTTAATTGCTGAGCAGGCGCTTTATCAGCGCGCTGTCTGAATCGACGGGATCACCGACATCCCCACCTTCAGACGACTGGCATCAGGCTGATGCGCATCCAGCACAATTTTCACTGCCAGCCGTTGCACCACTTTAGTGTAATTTCCTGTCGTGTTATCAGGTGAAATCGGCGAAAACGTCACGCCGGTTGCAGGAGAGATGCTGTCCACTTTGCCTTTCAGCACCACGCCCGGCAGCGCATCAACTTTAATTTCTACCGGCTGCTGCGTCTGCACATCACCCAGTTGAGTCTCCAGATAGTTCGCCACTATATAAGCGTCCTTCAGCGGCACAATCGCCAGAACGCGTGTGCCCGCGCTGACATATCCGCCAATACGAACCGAGCGCTGGCCGACCACGCCGTCAACCGGCGCAGTAATTTCAGTATAAGAAAGGTTCAGTTTAGCCTGCGCCAGCGCAGTCGCCGCTGAATCGATTCCGGCTTTTGCCTGCGCCTGCTGTGCTTTCAGGACATCCACCTGCTTTTCAGCACCCAGTGCCGCGGCTATATCACTTTGCTGCGACGCCAGTTTCGCACGTAAATTGGCATCGGATTCGTCACGTGCATCGGCAGTGCCAGAGCCATTTTGCAGCAGTCTTTTGTAGCGGTCCGCACTCTGGCGCGCATAGGCAATGCTTGCGGCATCCGAATTCACCAGTGCCTGCGCCTGCAAAATAGTTTGTTGCTGCTTAGCCAGTTGTGCGGTCAGGCTTAGCATCTGCGCATTGGCTGTTTCCAGATTAGCTTCCGCAGTCTGCACAGCGTTGCGGTAATCCCGGTCGTCTATTTTTGCCAGCACATCCCCCGCTTTCACGTTCTGGTTATCCTGCACATAAACCTCGGCGATAGTGCCAGAAATCCGCGGTGCGACCAGCGTGGAATCAGCAGATACAAAGGCATCATCGGTAACAGGCCGTGAGATGCCGCTGAGGATCCAGAAAGCGACTACCGTCAGAATGATCACCACCACAGCGGCAATCAGCCAGCTCAGGCGGACGGATGAGGTTTTCGTCATGATTCTTATCTCTCGTTTTTTTTATAGTAAATTCAAATAGTCAGGTGATGCTGCATTCAGGGACGCTTAACCAGCGACTGAGGGGGATAAGTCCTTTTCGGCAAAACGGCGACCAGCAAAACCAGGAACAATGCCAGCCCGATGATGACCATATAGGTGTCGGATATCCCCATCACCAGCGCCTGTCGTTTCACACCTTTGGAAAATTGAGCAAGGATTTCTGTCGAAATCGCTGCACCCGTGCTGTTCAGCGGCGCAAGGAAAGTGCTGTCGCCGGCATAAGGCTGGGACAGCAGATAACTCACACTGCCGGCATGATTAAGTAAAATGTTGGAATGGAATTGTTCACGATGGCTGACAAAAACGGCCACAAGGGAACCGCCCATGACACTGCCCAGCCCGCGGGTAGTGTTGAACATCGCTGAAGCAAAAGGCCCTTCCTGAGGCTGAACCACGCTGGTGGCGCTCATCAGAATTGGCAGCACCGCCATCGGTTGTCCGAAAGCCTGCATTATCTGGATCAGATAAAAGTTTTCGCGCGACCAAACACCGGTGATCTGCGTTCCCAGAAAACAAGAGAAACCCACCAGCCCCAACCCGCAGGCCAGCACCCAGCGGCTGTCTATCCAGCGCATGGTCAGCACGAAGGCCACCAGCGGTGCGAGCAATAACTGCGGTACACCTATGGTCAGCGCCAGCGGCCCGACCTGTACCGCGCGAAATCCGCCAGCTTGCTCCATATAGCTGGCAGGCAATACCGAGCCGGATAAGAAGAGAAACATCAGCGCGAAGAGCGTGATCAGGCCATGCGCCAGATTATGCCGACGCAACATCTGTAATTTGAAAAGAGGCAACGGATGGTGCCATTCGTTCACCAGGAAAAGTGTCAGCAAGCCGAGTGCGCCAAAAAACATCAGCGTGATAAGAGGAGAGTTGAACCAGTCCAGCCGTTCGCCCTGCTGCAACGCCAGAACTAACAGTGTAATCCCGGCGGGGCCGGTCAGCATTCCGACAGTGTCCATCTGTTTAAACCGCTCAAGCCGCAACGGATCCTGCGGCAGACCGTAAGCAACCATGGCGAAGGCCAGAAGACACGGCGGGATCACCTGCCAGAATACCCATTCCCAGCCAACGTAATCCGTCCAGATTGCCGCCAGTGACGTGGCCATATTGGGTCCGAATGTTGCCGTCAGCGCATAGGCGCTCAGCCCGTATAACTTGAGGTGCGGTGGCATAAAACGCAGTGCCGCAGTCATCAGCAACGGCGGCAACGCACCGCCAAAAATCCCCTGCACAGCACGCATTGCGATAAACACGGGCAAATTGGGGGAATAAGGCAGAACCGCGGCCAGAACCAGAAAGCCCATCGTGACGAACAGAGTAAAACGACGCAGCGAAAATGTCATAGCAAACCACGGTGCCAGCATCATGGCTGACACTTCCGCAGCCTGATAGGCACCGATCAGCCAGGAACCCTGATCAGAACTGATACTCAATGCACCACGCACATCCGCGAGCGCGATATCAGTCACACGGTCATTAAGACCTGAACAGAGCGAGGCGATTAATACGCCGATTAGCCCGATCACCAGTCTCAGGGTGAAAGGCTGCGGAACAGGCATCGTGGCGGCAGGTGCCGCCGTGACTGACTGATTCATAAATTCATCAACTCGTTAACTTCACTGCTTTATAAGTGCGGTGAGAGGAAAAGGCAGGTTTGTATCCTGTGAGCTTCAAACATCGGATGGATCACATACATTTCGATGCAATGCACCACATTGCGATACAAGCAGAAATACTATAATACGGTGCAGTGTATTGCAATGTGATTAAAAATTGTTTTTAACCCGGCGAGCCATTACATTGACTGCTCAGGATCCAGATTGGGATCACCGGTGGGGGAAAAGGAGAAATGATGGCTCAGGACATTCCGGCAGACGAAGAACGCAGCAGTGGGATCCAGGTTATCTCGCGCGCAGCGACCATTCTCAATGCACTGGGAAAACACCCGCAGGGCATGAGTCTTGGCGCAATTGCCAATGAGGTAGACCTGCCCCGTTCGACCGTGCAGCGCATCGTCGCGGCGCTGGCCGAAGAAGGCTTAGTGCGCTCAGAAGGCAGCGGCGGCGTTCGTTTAGGCCCGACGCTGCTGAAACTGGTTTCCACCGTGCATACTGATGTGATTGCCATCGCCTCCCCTTTCCTGCGTCAGCTTTGCGATATCACGCAGGAAACTGTTTCACTGGGGCGTGCGAGTGGCCGCCAGATTGCCAATATTCACAGCATCGTGGCCGAGCGGGAATTACGCGTGGTTCCCCGGGTCGGTTTGAATCTGCCGATATACAGCACGTCCGGCGGCCGCGCCCTGCTGTCGCTGAAAACGGATGAAGAAATCCGCATTCTGGTGGGCGAGGTTCTGGAACCAGCAACCGAAAATACTGTACGCACATTTGATTCCCTGCTGGAAAAAGTTGCCGCTGTGCGTGAAAGCGGAATCGCGATGGAAGAAGGCGAAACGGTCAGCGGCGTCACCACCCTTGCCGTAGCAATAGATACTATTCTGGGGAGGTATTCCGTCTCCGTACTTTTCCCGACGGCCCGACGCGCAGCCAAAGAAGCACAAATCCGCGAAGCGTTGCTGGAGTGCAAAACCGCCCTGATTGGTGAAATCGGCAAGCTGAGTGAGAACAAATAACAGCCCTAAAAATGAATAAAGGAGTTCCCGTGTTTGATGTCATTTTGTTGGCGGTGGACGGATCAAAGCAGTCGCCTTTTGTCACAAATCTTGCCTGTCAGCTGGCTAAAGGTCAGCCTTCGACCGTTTATGTTACCTGTTGTATTGATGAATCTTATGCTCTGGAAGATAACGGAGATGAACCGGGTGAAATTGTTGATTATCCGCCGGCAGAAGTAGAGCAAAACACTGCCCGGGCTGTCGTCGGTCAGGCCATGGCAACACTAAAGCAGGCGGGTATCCGTGCCAAAGGTAATCTGATTGTCGGGCCTGCGGGTGAAGCGCTGGTGGCGGAAGCCGCAAGGATCAATGCTTCCGTGATTGTTATCGGCCACCGCCAGCTTTCCGCTTTTGGTCGCATGATGAAAGGCTCGGTCAGCGCCGACGTGATCGAAGATTCGCCCTGCCCGGTGCTGGTTGAAGTCCGGGGCAATTAAGCCTGTAGTTATAAACTTGTAGTGATTAACTCATCCTTATAAAAGCAAAAAGCGCCTGACGGCGCTTTTCATTATTCATAAAGAAAATAAGTGTTTAGCAAAAGTATTACTTGGTATTTATCAGCCCCATCGATTTTGCCCATTCACTGATATGATCCCGATAAAAGAAAGTGATATCCAGTTCCAGCGAGCTGTCTTTCGACGGCGTTACTGAGCCTAAACATGGATATTCCTGTGGCCGGTATTCAAAGAGAAAATCATCCATTTCCTCATCGGTCAGCAGTTTATCCCCCTCCATATCATCTTGATAAAAATAGGCATTCAGCATCCAGACCCGGTACTCATAATCATTTTTAATAAATTGCATAGGGATAATCTCGGTAAAAGACCTATTGCGTACCTGAAAAAATTCTCCCTAAAGTGCAGTTATCAAGTGCAACTATGACATCAGGCACGCGTCGCGTTCGAGCCATCCATTGCTGATTTCATATAACAAGAAATTAACATATCAATGGCCTTTAGCAAGCAGCAATTACTCTGAAAAATTCATTTTATGAACATTTAGTTATTAGATGGCAAATGTTTGAATTAAATATAATTTGAACAAATAGATTAAATTTTATTATTAATGACGTGATTAATTCATAAGAAGCATTTTAATAAAGAGAGGAGAACTGAGAGAAGAACTGAGAGGAACAGAACTGACATTGGGGATGCCTTCGCATCGCCACTGCCAACCCTGTTCCCTAAATTTGTTTAACTGTGTTTACCCTGACTATCTTAAACTGTTACCAGCGTCCCGGAGGCGGACCTTCGCGCCAGTGTCCCGGAGGTCCATCGCGCCAGTAGCCTGGTGGCGGGCCTTCATGCCAGTGCTCGTGATGCCAGTAATGCGGCGGTGGTGGTGGCGGAGCTGGCTCGTAATACACCCAGTGACCACGCCCTTCATCACGATAATGATGATCCCACCAGCCTGGCGGACGCCAGTCCCCCCCATCCCAATAGTACCCGCGGTTGTCGCGATCACCGATGTGCAGTGACAGGCCAGGCATATTAACTCCGAGCTCGACGTCTGCCTGTGCGATAGCTGGCAAAGTTAGCAAAACGGCGAGAACTAAAATCAATTTTTTCATTGTGAACCTCACGACCTGCTTATCAGGTGGTGACAAAGTACCGCCAGCTATCTTCCTGTTCTATAGGAATTTATCCCAAAAAAAATCCCTTAACGCTACCCTTACATTTGCGTCAAAATGCCATTGCGGATAACCGGTTGCAACGCTATGTCAGTAAAGGATATTCAGCAAAAAATCGGCAAAGAGAAAGGAATGACAGATACAAAAAAACCGCCGAAGCGGTTTTTTGTTTGCTGCATAGTTGTACAAAATCAGATTTTGCAACCTTCGCAGTCACTTTCGTCCTGAACGGCCTCAGGCACTTCCGCTGCTTTTTCAGCCGCTTTGACTTCAGCGGTTTCCAGTGCGGCATCAATGTCAAAATCAAAAATATCGTCGCTCATTCTCATCACCTTAATTGTTCGAAATCGGCCTAAGTATAACGACCCGCCTCGGCAGATGCCGGTTTTTTTGTGCCCTGAAGGCGTATAAAAGGCTACAGACACGCCACAAAAACCCGCAGGATTTGCATAAACACCTTTCGGAAACCATAGTTATAGTGAATATAACGGTGTCACGGAGACACTTTTTGCTGATAAATACGAGGAGAACCGGATGACGACGTCAAACATCAAAGCCTGGGCAAATACCCGTGAAACGTCTCACGAAATCGCTGAGGCTATTTTCGAACTGGCTAAAAACGACGAGAAGCTGGCGCAGAAAATTTGGGAAGAAGGAAACGATGAGGTTCTGCCTATCGCCTTCGCTAAAACCAAGGACGACTATCTGTTCTGGGGCGAAGAGAAAATCGACCGGAAAAACGTCTGATTACGTCAGGCCTAAACTGGTAAGAGTATACCGGTAACAGGAAGCCCTGAGTCCCGCTCAGGGTTTTCGCATGAGTGTCCCACAGCCTTCAGCTGTCGAAACCAAATCCCATTTTATGCGCCCACTCAAAGATTTGCTCTTTGTAAAAGAAGCGCGGCTCACAAACGCCCGGCTCTCCCGGCGTCTGGATCATGACAGCCACACACGGATAAGCCACCGGTCGCGCATCAAAGATAAAGTCATCCACTTCCTGATCGGCAAACTCAGAGGTCTCGCCTACCGCACTCGCCTGGAATATTTCATCCATAATCCATTTACGGTATTCAAATTCATTGTTGATAAATTTCATCATGCACCTCTGTTCGGCTTTTACTCTACATGTGGACAGTGCCAGGTTAAATCAACCGTGTAAGACGTCACCGCCACAGCAGGGGCATACTTCGGCGCGGGAAACTGACATTTCAGCGCTGCCGTCGCTGTCCCATTCAACGCGTAAAGGTTTGCCATTATCGCGTTCAGCTTTAATTAAGCGATCAAAATGCGTCGCCTGCCCGGTCATCGTTTCAGTCAGCAGCAATTCGTCCCCGGCATAAATGCGTGCGGTCGCCTGAGCATCTTGTTTCTCGCCCGAAATGATTTTGTGCAGATGATGAATAGTCAGTTTGATACGTTCCACAGTCGCTCCTGTCACGGCTCAACATCTTTTTCGCTTGTCAGATTCATTCACGAAAATGATGTCCAGCCGCTATTTTATCAGAGCATACAGGGTAACGTCATGGCCTGTGGCCATGTTTACACGCGGGATTAATGAGCTAACTGTGCTGTTCCGGTGGGATCCGGCAGCTGTTGTTGTTCGAGACGAGCCAGATCGTACACATCGTAAAAATCGACAAAACCTTTATGGCTGACGATCGACTGAATGCGATTTTTGATCCGTGCGCTTACGCTGTCGGAACTGAGAATTTGTTGCACGGCATCCGAAGATAATTCACGGCTGAAATACCATTCACCGTTGTAGCAGACGCGTAAGTCCAGCACGCCGATATCTTCATAGCGATAAACCGGTTTGATTTCCAGCAGTAACATTGCCGACATGAAGACCAGAAACGCGGTGAACCCGATGAACCAACCGATGCCCATGTAAGGCGAAACGTACATCACGATGCCCACCGCGATATACCCCACCAGCATGGCCAGACATAACCAAGGGTGATTCACAAAAAATTCTGCGTTAATGCGTGGTTTCCCGTCGCGCCCTTCCTGATGGTTGATA
>Ga0308168_1002001_pt1 | contig 17392 bp, 19 predicted proteins | sample PhyCR2_FD_202133 | JGI IMG/M metagenome (GOLD analysis project Ga0308168, IMG submission 202133) | Phyllosphere microbial communities from UC Gill Tract Community Farm, Albany, California, United States - DLSLRC.R2 | ecosystem: Host-associated > Plants > Phyllosphere > Unclassified | place: USA...
CGCCAGCTCTCGATCACCTCGGCACTGGCCAGCTCGGTGTGGCTCTGCTTGCGCTGCACCTGCGCCGGGCGGGCGTTGACGTAGGTGCCTTTGCCGATCACGCCGGTGAGGAAGTTTTCGTAGGTCAGTTGCGCATAAGTGTCGGAAATGGTCTTGCGCGAGATGCCCAATTGCTCGGCCAGCAAGCGGCTCGGCGGCAACTGCGTACCCGCCGCCAGTCGCCCGGATTCAATCGCCGCGCGCAACTGCTGATACAACTGACCGGCGAGATCCTTGCGGCCGTTGATCACGACATGAAGTTCCATACCGACGAGGCTCCCGGGTGTTAAGTGAAGTGTCGGTCAGATTAGCGTTGTTGGGCTTTTGGCAGTAGTTGCGTGGAGTAAAAACCGCAAATTGGCGCAAGTCCCTGTGGGAGCGAGCCTGCTCGCGAAAGCGGTGGGTCAGTTACCTGATCGTTCCCACGCTCCGCGTGGTAACGCCTCCCGTGACGCTCTGCGTCACAGTGGACGCGGAGCGTCCATGGCTGCATTCCTTTGCTGCGCGTGGGAACGATCAGCGCGTAAAGGTAGGGTGGCAGTGGTGTAGCCGAAATTCGTGGAATTGGGGCTGTAACACAGCCTGCACAGCCCGTACCGTGAACTCATCATTCCGCCTGCCGAGAGCCGCGCCATGTCCCTGCGTCTGGATTACTACAACGCGTCGCCCAAGGCGATGAAAGCGATGATTGCCATGGAGGCGCTGACCAGCAATCTGAGTATCGAAGCGCCGCTGCTGCAATTGATCCGGATCCGCGCTTCGCAACTCAACGGCTGCGCCTTCTGCACTGACATGCATTCGGTGGACGCGCGGCGGGCCGGGGAGAGTGATCGGCGCCTGTATGCGGTCGCGGTGTGGCGCGACAGCAACTTCTTCAACCCCCGCGAACGCGCGGCTCTGGCCTGGGCCGAGGCGGTGACGCTGTTGGCCGAAAGCCACGTGCCGGATGACGTCTACCAACAGGCGCGCGAGCAATTTGATGAAGGTGAACTGGTGGACTTGACGGTTGCGGTCAGCACGATCAACAGCTGGAATCGCTTGGCCGTGAGCTTCCGCCAGACCCCGAGTGACTGAAGATCACCCATCCCTGTGGCGAGGGGATTTATCCCCGTTGGGTTGCGCAGCAGCCCCAAAGCCGCCTGACTCTGATCTGTCAGATAAACTGATTTAACCGTTTTGGCGTCTGCTGCGCAGCCGAACGGGGATAAATCCCCTCACCACAGGCGCTAAATCCCCTCAGCACCCACAGCGCGATTCAATTCGCCGGCCGCTGCGGTTTCACTGAGGTGCCAAACGTATTCCCCATCCGCGTACTGGTCGCCGCCGGTGTAGCCAGCCCGACCTGATTCGGCGGTCGCTTGCCCACCGGCACATTCAACGCTTCCATGTTCTTCTGCGCCGCCGCCGCGCCGTCGGGATTGTTGCCCATCTGTTGGCTCAGGCAATCGTAATTCGGCGCCTTGTAACCGCCGACCGTGACCTCGACACAGCCCAGCGGCTCCGCCGCCTGCGCCGCGCCCACCGTCATCAGCAAGACCCACATCCACCGCGTTTTCATGTCCGCCTCCTGGCCCGCCCGAATGGGCCGCTCTGGGGTTTGAGTCTAGTGCAAGCGCGGCGTAAAACCCGTGATGGTTTTTTTGCACCGCCCGTCATACCAGAGTCATAAATGCCCCGCAGGATAGCGATTTTCAGGGGTGCGCCAGTCGTGCAGCGAGGCAGTTCGCGGATCAGTCTTCAGCGCTCGGCGCCGCTTGTGCGCCGCGCGGGTCTGGGGTGGCTGCTCGGTCTGCTGGCCTGCGCGGCCAATGCATATCCGCCAGCGGCGGACATGCGCATGACCTTGCACATCCCGGCTCAGGAGCTGGCCCGGGCGCTGGATCAATACAGCCGCGCCACGGGCGTCGCGGTGTTGGTCGACAGCCAGTTGAGCCGGGGCCGTCGCTCCCTCGCCGTGGATGGCGAATTCACCGCCGCCGACGCCTTGCGCCATCTGCTCGGCGGCACCGGGTTGATGGCGCGCTACGCCCGCGCCGACGCGTTCACCCTGCAAGCGGCGCAGGTGGAAGACCTGCCAGTGCCGACGGACAAACCCACGCCGGCTGCTGTCGCGGTCAACCGCAGTTACGCGACGGCGGTGCAAGCGGCGATCGAGCGCAAGTTGTGCGGTTCGCCGCTGACCCGGCCGGGCAGTTATCGCGCGGTGTTGCAGGTGTGGGTCGGGCGCGACGGCGTGGTGCAGCACAACCGGTTGGTCACTTCGACCGGCGATGTACGGCGCGATAACGCGCTGGTGGAAAGTTTTCGCAACCTCACAATCGATCGGCCGACGCCCAGCGCCTTGCGCCAGCCGGTCACGTTGCTGTTGTTACCGGAGTCGTCAGGGAAACGCATGGAATGCACGAGATGGGAAGGAGTTTCCGGGGGATGAAAGACGCCGGACAAAGCGTGATGGGCCAACTGTTCCTCAGCTCCTACGAGGATTTTCGCGTGCGCCTGCGCCGCCGCCTAGGCTCCGAGGACCTGGCCAACGACGTGCTGCACGAAACCTGGCTGCGGGTCGATCGCATGGAGACCCCGCCAAACCTGCTCAAGCCCAACGCTTACCTGTATCGCATGGCCCTGAACATCGCCGCCGACCGCCGTCAGGCCGATGCGCGCCTGCTCACCGGCACCGAAGTCGAGGAACTGCTGCAACAGGGCGACGAAGCCCTCGACCCGGCGCGGGTGGTCGGTGGGCAAAAGGAGATGCAGGCCCTGCTCAGCGCCTTGTACGAACTGCCCGCACGGCGTCGGCGGATCTTCATTGCCGCGCGGCTGGAAGAGGCGCCGCACCTGGAAATCTCCCAGCGTTTCGGCATTTCCACGCGCATGGTCGAGAAGGAAATCAAAGCCGCGTTGGGCTTCTGCGCAGCGAAACTTGAAAGAAAAGTGTTTCAGCGGTTCGGTCGCGGGGCCGGAAAACCGTCTAGCGAATAGTGACCCGATTAATCCGTTGAGAATTTGCGCGTTTGAACATCTTTCGACTGAAACCCGCCGAGCCTTCGGCCACCGAGTTTCTGCACAGCGAAGCCCAAGATTGGCTGATCCTGCTGACCTCGGGCCGCGCCACCGTCGCCGACGCCCGCGCCCTGCGTGAATGGTGCGCGCAGAGTGGCGAACACGCCCGGGCCTTCGAAGAAGCCAAGCGGCTATGGCATCACCTGCAACCGGCAGCCGAAGCCGTGCAGGGCCGACGCAACTTCGGTCGACGGGCATTTCTCGGCGGCGCGATTGCCGCATCCGCCACGTTCCTGCTGGTGCGCGGCACGATTCCCGGTGGTTTCGAAGGACTGGGCGCCGACTACATCACCGAAGTCGGCCAGCAGCGCCGGGTCGAACCGGCGCAAGGCGTCAGCCTCGAACTCAACACCCAAACCCGCATCAACCAGCGCAGCGTCGAAAACGGCGTGCAGGGCTTTGAACTGGTCAGCGGCGAAGTCGAAGTGCAAACCGCACGCCTGCCGCTGGCGATGCAGGCCGGGGCAGGGTGGTTGCACGCCAGTCAGGCGCGCTTCAACCTGCGTAACACCGACCAGCAAGTCTGCGTGACCTGCCTCGACGGCGCGGTCGACGTCGCCATCGACGGCCGTAACCTGCGCCTCGAAGCCGGCCAGCAAGTCACCTACGACGCACGGCAAATCGGCAACGTACAAACCGTCGACACCGCCGCCGTGATGAACTGGCGCCAACAAGTGCTGGTGTTCAACGGCGCCACCCTCAGCCAGATGATCGACGAAATCAACCGCTACCGCCCCGGCATGCTCCTGCTGCTCAACCGCGAACTCGGCCAACGCCGCGTCCAGGCCCGCTTCAACCTCGACCAACTCGCCGGCGTCGCATTGCTGATCCGCGACGCCTACGGCGTCAAATGCACCGAACTGCCCGGTGGCGTCGTAGTGCTCAGCTAACTGCCTGCCACACACAGATCCCCTGTGGGAGCGAGCCTGCTCGCGAAAGCGGTTGCCCAACTGACCAATATCTTCCGGCCGCACTCAAACCCTGTGGGAGCTGGCTTGCCAGCGATGACGTCTAACAGCCAACCAAGCTAAAGCTGACTGCCCCTAATTCAATTGTGGGAGCGAGCCTGCTCGCGAATGCGGTTGCCCATCTGACCAATATCTTCCGGTCTCACTCGATCCCTGTGGGAGCTGGCTTGCCAGCGATGACGGTCTAACAGCCACCCAACCTGCAACTGACCGCCCCCAACCCAATTGTGGGAGCGAGCCTGCTCGCGAAAGCGGTCTCCGCTCAAACTGCCTAAACCCAGTCCCATTGTAGGAGTGAGCCTGCTCGCGATGACGGCCTAACAGCCACTCAATCCTCAACTGACCCACCACCCATCTACTGTGGGAGCGAGCCTGCTCGCGAATGCGGTCTACCAGTAACAACAACATTGACTGACCCACCGCAATCGCGAGCAGGCTCACTCCTACAGAAAACTGCGGTGATCCCGGCTATTGCAACAACCCAATCACCTGCCGATACCGCTCAACCCCCTGCGCCGTCTGCCGACTCAAACGAATCTCCAATCCCAACGGATCCTCCCGCCGATTGCCACTCAACTGCCGCCACCCCTTGTCCACCTCCCAAACCCGAACCTGCACATCACTCACCTCACTCAACACCGCCACCCCATTCCCAGGCGCCGGCAACGGATACCGACTGCGCGCCTCAGCCACCGCCCGATACAACGTATCTCCCTTGACCCACCACCGAACCCGCTGCAACGCCCCCGGCTGATCCGCCGCGCTGCGAATAATGTCCAGCCGAAACCCCTTGCTATCACTACTGCGCACCGTCACCGCCGGCGGCGCAGTCTGCGCCTCATCCTCAGCCCCGACCTTGCGCGGCTCGCTCAACTCCACCCCCGCGCGCATCTCCACATCCCGCTGCAACTGATTCAACACCCGCAACAACCCATCGCTCTGCTCACTGCTGGCCTGCAAATGACTGTCCGCCCGCGTCACACTGTCCAGCCCGCGCCAGGCAATCAGACTCACCACCGCCATCAGCAGAATCGCGACCATCACCTCGATCAGAGTGAACCCTTGCTGAGTCTTCATTGAATGCTGATCCGCCCACTGCCATCGCGCAGCACACTCAGCCGATTGGCCCCATCAGACAAAATCAGCCGCAACGGCGGATTGATCCACTCGGCATTCAGCACCACCGTCTGCCGAGGCTCCACACGCACCTCCACCTTCGGGCTCTGCCACGCACGCGGGCGCAACTGCGCATCCTCCTTGAACGACTCAAACCCCACGCCATCATCCCCACGCCGCCCAAACCGAAACCCCTTGGCATCCGCCACCCACACAATCGGCCGCCCATCCGCGCGAGCCTCCGCCTGCGCCACCTGCAACAACTGCGCAACCCGCTCGGCATCCTTGCGCAACAACTGCAACGGATCGGGCCTGATACTCAAACTGATCGCCGCACTGGCAATGCCAATAATCACCAGCACCACCATCAACTCGATCAACGTAAAACCCTGCTGCCTGCTCATCACCCACGCGCTCCTTGGCGTCCCACCCCATCGTGCCCGGCGAACATGTAAGGCATGTGAAATAAAACGGAGAGAATTGCCGCGTAGGCTGGCAACAGGGACAACAAGGAGCGACAACCCATGAAACTCACCGCACGGATTACCCCAGCGCAAACCGTCCAGGCCCTGGCCCTGCTCGCCGCCCTGGTTGGCGTCGCGACATGGTCGTCGCTGCTGCTGACCACGGCGGAATCCCACACACCCGCAGCCGCCCCGCAAGTGCTCGCGGCGAGGAGCGATAGCCCGGCGTTGCAGTGGTTCTCCAATGAGACCGCACCGGTGGATATCAAGGTGAGCGGGGTGATCGCGGGGGGGAGTGGGACGGTGGCGATATTGAGTTTGAACGATGGCGCGCCGAGGAGTTTTTTGGTGGGGGAGAAGGTTGGGGTTGGGGTGAGGTTGGTGGGGGTTGAGGGGGATGGGGTGGTGATTGAGCGGGGTGGGGAGAGGGTGAGGTTGGGGGTGGAGAAGTTGGGGGAGGGGGTGGTTTTGCAGCGATTGCTAAGCCGATGATTTTTCGAAAAAGTAGTTAACGAATCGTCCATGCCATGAATTAGGTTTCTCCACATGCTGCGTGTTGGCTGTCGAGTGGGTTTAAAAGGAGGTGATAATCTCAGAGTTTGTAGTCGCCCCTAAGTAGAGACGACATCAGCAGCTGGTTAATGATCAATAACGACTAACTAATGTCTATATATTTTCGGATTTCAAATTGAACGAGATCGTCTTGTAATCTGACGTAGTCTGAAAAATTTTGGTTGTATTTCACCTCGCCCAACTCACTTACGGAGATGTTATCGGTCTGCTTGTCTCGTTCCAGTTTGTTTATCAATGAGCCGCTAATTCCAAGTTTCACAAACTCGGTGTTTGATTTTTTGGTGGTTCCGTATATATGGAGGTTGTATTCGTTCTCGGTAAGGAGTTTCAAGTCATATAAAGCTTTCACAAACTCATTTAGCTTGTAAGAAACGAAGTCGCTTTCTATTTTAATTTTTACCAAGGCCAAGTTTACGAGTTCTTTGTCCGTCTTCGTTGATAAGTCGATATATACGCTGCTTCCGTATATTCCATCGGCACTATTTTTAGCAAACTCCCCGTACGAAGTTCCTATGAAAAATTGCTTTCCGCTATCATTTGCTTTAATGCTGTGGAAGTATGCCACGGTGTCTGATAAGTGGTCTTTAAGATTCAGTCGGTGCAAATTTCTAGTAAATGCTTTATAGAAGTCTCTTGCTTTGGAATGCTGCAGACGGAGGAAGGAAAAATCTGAAATCTGATCTTCAAGACCTTTAATGAAATACAGGTACACCTTGTCGATAACTTCGGCAGCCACCCATTCCTCAGTGGCTTGGATGGTCTGGATGCGTTGTTCAAGCAAGCTAAATATTGACTCAGGATGGGTATACCCCGATGAAATTCCAGACTCCATAAGCGTGTGTTTTACCTTGCTAGACTCGACGCCTTCACCATATATCAAAAAGTCCTCTTTGCTTTTCAAGTGCTTCAGCTGATTAATTTGACGTTCTAGAATGTCTATCTTGTCAAATTCTTCAGGTGTGGGATTTTCTCGTGCTGCATCTAGATCACTAATGATGCGATCAATGTCAAAACTAAGAAGTAGCGGGTTTTCAATATCGTCCTTAAATACTCCATTTCTTAAAAGTCTGATTTTGTTTTCCATTTTTCCACCTTTTCGATTGAATTCGGCGGAGTTGACAAAATGTATAGGTGGGAGGAGTTTCGCAAGCGATTTATAGCGGTCATCGAAAACTTCATTGAGTCTATTTACTCTACCAATTAGGTTGGTTAGTGACTTCCCATTTAGGTCGTATGTGTTCAGAATGTAAAGATTGTCAATGGGTAAGTTGACGCCCTCAAGAATCACAGAGTTTGCAATGAGATATGTTAGTTCTTTGGTATGTGAAAACTTATGTTCTAAATATTCCTTTATTAGGTCTGGAAGCTTTCCGTGCAGATAAATGAGTCCTTTCTTAATGTGTTCAACACAGTAAAAGTCATTATGGACGTTGTTAGATATGGTCTCAGATAGTTCGTTCAGAAGATCTGAGCTAATATAAGCTAGCTCTCGATTGAGTAGCATGGAAAGCTCCTCAACCTTTTTGGGAGCTCTCAGATAGAGAAAATTTTTCTCTTTTTTGTTTTTTGTTATGTAGCTAATTAGGTTTGACTCCTGCCCAGACGGATAGAACTCGTTCAAGAATCTATTGTATGCATACTGCTCGCCGTCGGCCCTCAGTTCGTAGATTTCGGGCTCTTTGATATTGCTTGCTATACGACGCTCGAATATTTCCTGATTCTCATGCGTTTTAAGGTTTTCTGAGTTAGATATTAAAGGTGACAAATAATAATTTTTCGATTCCGGATTCCTTAGCCTATTTCTACGAATCAAGCGTGTAAGTAAAATGCTACGTCCGTCCATTTCAAACAGATTATGAGCTTCATCTATTATTAATAATTCAAAAGAGATATCTCTGTTCTTCAGAAGTCTGAGTGCGCGCTCTTGTGTGAATATAGAGATGAAGTTGCTGTTGCCATCGTACATCTCGTCGTGGAATATAATGTGACGGGAAGGGAAGTGAGCTTTAATTAGCTTGTAAGTTTGGATTAATAGCGATTTTGTAGGTACTATGATTGCGGTGGTCTTCGGATTGATCGATTTTATGATGTCGATAATGAGCGTGCTTTTCCCAAAAGAGGTCGGGGCAATATAACAATTCTCTTTGCTTTCGCTTTGGATTATCTGTTCGCGGTATTTTTTCTGCTCATACGTTTCGGTTATGTTGTTCTTAGTAAATCTGTCGAGTTGATAGTCTAGAGCGAAATTGTTGCTGGTAAGCTTATCGGTTAGCTTGTTTTTCGATATGTAGCGTGCTACTGGATAGAATCCAAAGTTAGAGCTGGCATCTAGTAGTGGTTGATAGTAGTTGTTGTTAATAGCGCACTTTAGAGTGATGTAATACGCAATTTCAAAGTACGTAGATTTTCTTTTGTCAATACTGTATTCATTGAAGAAAATGATTGCGCAACTCAGAATGAATTCAAGTTCTTTTTCGTCGAGTTTTATGTTGAGAGTGGTTTTTCTCATAATTCGCGAAAAGAGCTCATTATCTTTAAGCCAAGTCAGGCTGATAGTCATTCTATTCCTCCAGGTATGCGATAAAACTATTTAAACTGGTTTTAGTCAGGCACATGGCTTTCGTCGTTTTCCCTTCGAATTCGAGTACGAAATTGTTGTCGATCGAGATGTCAGAGCTTGCTGTTGCGTCCCATGTTCCACTTAAGAATATTGTGGAGCACGTGATTATATTAAATTCATTTATATTGCTGAAAGTTCCTCTGTCAAACATGTCTTGAAGCGCTTTTATTTTTTTTCGTATTGAGGTTTCTGTCCCTACATCGATGTGCGATGCATGGTTGTAAGCGTTTTTCCATGGGTTGTTTTTACCCTTTTCGCTTTTGCCTGCAACGTATTTTTCCAAATCAGAATAAGCATTTTTTAGCTTGTCTTTATGGCTTATTTTTTTTGTTGTGATAGACCCAGATTTACTTTCGAGTAAAAAGGTTTGCGAGTTTTTAGAGAAAAAACCATCAAATCCTTTTTTTATTGAGCCTTCTTCGAGATTGAAAAAAAGAAACTCCTGCTTATAGCCTGTGGCTCTCAGATATAAATGGGCGAATAGTTCAGCTGTTGCTCCCATTCGTGTTCTTTCGTCTTTGTCTGCGAGAAAATTGCTCAGCCTTAATTTTACGAGTTCCAATTCGCTGTCAGAGCTTCCCTCGCATATTGAAACGAGGAAGTCATCAAGGTACTTCCTTGTCTGGATGGTTAGCGACTCTATATCGATAACGTGTAGTTCGTGCGTTGGAGATATCGCTTTTATCAAAGCAGGAATCATGTTTATAACCCGGGTTTGGTTGCTATGTAATTTAGGGCAAACTGCCACAGCCTCGTCCCAAAAAAATCGCAGGTCAGTAGTGAGTTAGCAACAGAATTTAAAATAAAACGGTGCGGGTTTTTATTGACCCGCCGGCAGAGCATTCGATTGAGTCGCTCCAACGAAGCTTTGCCAATGTGGTTATGGTTTGGCTGCTGCAGCCGGGCAATCAAGAATGGTATCGGAGAACTCCGATCTAGCTTGCCGCGGATCTGGCGAATGACTGGGGTAAATCCCATTTTCTAATCCTTCAGAAATTTCTTTTACGCCCACATTGTAGCGAAAATCCGAATAGTGGCACGATAATATTGTCTGCCGCGCGGGGAGTGTTCCGCCAGTCATGAGATGCCCCCGTGAGGACTATTTCTACCGAAAATCGGAAAAATTATTCGCTGTGGTACGAATGCGCAATGCACACTGCTAGAGCTCACTTGAGTGGTAGCCCGATGGATGATGAGGAATCATTAGAACGGCCAGCAGCGGCTCTGACCATGCTGTACGTCAGCGTCGACAACCATTGTCATCGTTGATATGCGTCGACGCTCCACAAGTATTTTTAATACGATTAGTAGCTGGGTGAAGGGGAGGGTATTTAGCATGGCTGTTACCTCAAGGAGCCGGACCTATTCAAGGTGAAATGAGGCAACGAGCACTCGATAAACACAAATGTTTAAAAAGCATCTCCAGTCACGCTCCTAGGCTACATATCCTTGCGCTTTTGCCTACAGCTACGCCAGAATCCGCCGGCTTGTGCGCCTAGGGAGCGGGTTCTATCGTGGTGCGGTCGCTGACGAATCAGCGATCGGATTTGACCGTCCGCCCAATATCAAGGCGCGCCAGCGTTCTGCACCTGTTCAGGCATTGTCTGAAATTCTGTTGCGGTGGCTGTGCGTGGGACACCTTCGGGTGTGCCGGATTCCTTGATGTCCGGTCGGTCAACCCGCGTACAGCTGCCACCCTGTTTGTTTGACCGCGAACGGTGGCGGCTCCAGTCATCAAGGAGCTTCACCATGATCAAACCCACACCCAACCCACCCGAAACCGATCCCACGTCTCCCTACGAATCCCTAGATTCCAACAAGCTCCACGAAGCCGCCGACCGCGCGCTTGATCATTACCTGTCGCCAAACAATCTCCTGCCTCCGCCGCGTAAGGCGCGAGGGATGTATGCGGTGACGGCGGATACCAAGAATGAAGAACTGCTGGCTGATGCGAGTGAAACGCTGGCTTCGGCGAAGACGATTGCTCAGGACATTTCCAGTCTGTTGCCGGCCCCGCAGCGGCGGGCGCTGTTGGGGGTTGCTCAACTGATCATGCTGGGGGAGCTGGCGGTGAATCGGGTGATGGATAATTTGGAGGTGGCGGGGTGATGTGATGTGCGGGGGCGCCAGCGGGTTGATTTGTTGTTTGGGCTGGCGCCTTCGCGAGCAGGCTCGCTCCCACAGGGGGATTTGTGTTTGTTGCGGGAGGGAGGATCCAAAGATCGTCCGATCGCGGCCCGAGCCTTCGGCAGCTACTGGGGGCGGGTCAGTAGGGTTTCCAGTTTTGCGAGTGGCGGCGCATCCTGGTTGCGGTCAAATACTTGGATTCCAACCTTGAGCAACCGTCCATTCTCTGCGCTGGCGATCACCTGTTCGCAGCGCAACATAAGCCGCCCTTGATCACATTCAACAACCTTCACCCCATTTGGCAATCGCCCCTCCAGGCGCAGCTCAGCCATCCGGCTCTGCCCGGCAATCAGCGCGATCGATCGATCCCTTAAAACCCCACTGCTCTGCGTCATCAACCCCGCCACCCGCACAGCGGCTGACATGGCGACGGCGATGATCGCCAGTGCCACCAGCACTTCAATCAGGGTGAATCCTTCCTCTCGCGTTCGCGCGCGCATACATGGCCCAAAAGCAAAACCCAGCCCTCGACGCTAACCCCCGTCCTTGACGGCTTGACGACGGAAACACCCGAGGATTTTCAACATCCCTGACATATCTTCTTGCAACACTGCGCGTCGAATTCGGATCAAGCCAGGGAATGTCGAGATGGATATCGCACCTTTGAAAACGCTCAGTCAGTCGCCGCGCATGCCGCGTGGGCAGCAGGGTTTTACCTTGATCGAGATCATGGTGGTGGTGGTAATTCTGGGGATTCTGGCGGCGATGGTGGTGCCCAAGGTGCTTGACCGGCCGGATCAGGCGCGGGCGACGGCGGCGAAGCAGGATATTGGTGGGTTGATGCAGGCGTTGAAATTGTATCGCCTCGATCACGGCACGTATCCGAGCATGAATCAGGGGCTGAAGGTGTTGGTCGAGCGGCCGGCGGATGCGAAGAACAGCAACTGGCGTTCGTATCTGGAGCGTTTGCCGAATGACCCGTGGGGCCGGCCTTATCAGTACCTCAACCCGGGCGCGAATGGTGAGGTCGATATCTTTTCCCTCGGCGCCGATGGCCAGCCTGACGGCGATGGCGTGAATGCCGATATCGGTTCCTGGCAGTTGTAAGGCCGGCCGTGAACACAGGTTCGCTCAACGGGGCGAAGCAACGGGGCATGGCGATTATCAGCGCGTTGTTGATTGCCGCCGTGGTGGCGGTAATTGCGGCGGGGATGTTGACGCGCCAGAGCGTGGCGACCCGGGCGCTGGAGGCCGATCAGCAGCGGGTGCAGGGGCGTTGGGTGGCGCAGGGTGGTCTGGAGATCAGCCGGCAGTTGCTCTGGGATGCGCGCCTGCGTGATCCGTTGACCCGGCGTGATCAGCCTTGGGCGCAGCCGTTGCTGGCGGCGGGTTTTGCCGGGCGGCTGGAGGACGAGCAGGGCAAGTTCAACCTGCGCAATCTGGTCGCCAATGAGCGCATCGATGAGGCGCAGGTGCAGGCGTTCGAGCGCTTGTGTGAGCTGATCGGCGTGAGTGCCGTTGTCGGCCAGCGCATCCGCCAGCGAGTGATTGCCGGTTATCCGCATTTGCTCAATGCGCAAATTGGTGCGACGGGCAAAGCGGGTTTCGACAGCGGCCGCGCGACTTCGCCCGATGCCGATCACAAACCGTCACCGCCGAAGGTGCCGATGCTGCGCACGCTGGATGATTTGCGCAGTGTTGAAGGCGTGACGGATGCGCTGCTCGGCCAACTGGCGCCCTACGTGACGGTGATTCCGGCGACGACGTGGATCAACGGCAACACCGCCACGGCGCAGGTGCTGGCGGCGTATGTGCCGGGGCTTTCGCTGGAGCGCGCGACGGCGTTGATTGCCGAGCGTGACGCCGGGCGCTGGTTTATCAATCGCGGCGATTTTGTGAACCGCTTGCGCATGCCGCAGTTGGAAGTGAGCAGCATCAAGGTCGGCATCACCAGTGACTGGTTTCGTTTGCGCGGTGAGGCACGGCGTGATCAGCGGCGGGTCAGCCTCGACGCTTTGCTGCACCGCAGCGAGGATCGGCTGCCGCAGGTGATCTGGTCGCGGGTGGGCGCATGAGCCAGTTGCGCGTTGCGTTGCCGCCGCTGGCGGAGCTGGAGTTGCACAGCGAAGTGAGCTGCGCCTGGCTGGATCGTCATGGGCAGGTCAGTCGTGAGGAGCGGCTCACCCTGCGCCGGTTGGGGCAGCAGCCGAAACAGCCGCCATTGCTGTGTTTTCTGCATCCGGCCGACAGCCTGCTCGCCAGCATTGATCTACCGCCGCTGCCCGCTAACAAAACCGCGGCCGCTGTGCAGTGCGCGGCGCAGGCGTTGATGCTCGGTGATAGCAGCCAGATGCATATCGGCCACAGCCCTCGTGATGCGAGTGGGCAGGTGCAGATTGCCTGGGTTTCGCGGCAGCATTTGCAGCGATTGGCCGCGGTGCTGAAGCAGGCGGGGTTGAGTCTGCGCGGTTTGTATCCGGCGCCGTACAGCCTGCCGGTGCTGCCGGGGGTTGTCGCTTGTGTGGCGGACGGGCATTTGCTTCGGCGCGAGAGTTTGAACAGTGCGCAGGTTGAGCCGTTGCTCGGTGCTGAATTTGATGAGGCATCGTTCGCAGCTGACGCGACACAACGCTGGATCGGTCCTTTGCCCGGTTGGGGTTTGCACGGTGGTCTGCAGCAAAGCGGCGGCGAGCAACGTGGCTGGGGGCGTGCTGTCGGGTGTGTGGCTTTGGCCGTGGCAGTCTGGGTGGTCGGCCTGAATCTGTACGCCGCTCGCGAAGCGCGGCAGGGCCAGCAGCTCAAGGCGCAGATGAGTCAGCGGGTGAAGCAGGCGTTTCCCGAATTGCCGGTGATTCTCAACCCGCTGCAACAGACGCGTCAGCAATTGGAGCAGCGGCAAAAAGGCGCGGTCGATGACCCGGCGCAGAACTTCAATCGGCTGGTGTTGCAGGCCGGCACGGGCATGCCGTTCATGGCCGGCAGTGTCGAGCGCCTGAGTTACCGTGACGGCGCTTTGCAACTGGCCTTGCTCAGCGATGCAAACCGTGGCGGCAACGAAAAGAACTGGCAAAGCACCTTGGCCCAGGCCGGCATCAGCGTCACTGCCGATGACGAAGGTTGGACGCTGCGGCCGAGCGATGAGTCCAGCGCAAACACCAACGAAGACGACAGCGGAGCAGACGATGAGTAGGGCGACGCTGGCGATTTACCGTGCGCGCTGGCAGCGCTTCAGCAGTCAGTTGCAGGCGCGTTGGCAGCCGTTGGCGTTGCGTGAGAAACGCATGGTCGCCGGCATGGCGCTGGTGCTTGTCGGTCTGCTGATCTGGCTGACGCTGGTCAAGCCGCCGCTGGCCAGGATCACTTTTTGGCAGAACGAAACGCCCAAGTTGCGCGCACAAACCGAGGCGCTGGAAGTGCTGTTGCGCAGCGTCACTGTGCGGCCGCAGGGGCAGAGCGTTGACCAGTCGCTGGAGCAAAGTCTGCAAGCGGCGGGGCTGGCCGGGCATTACCAATTACAAGCGGCGGAGGGTGGCGCGTGGCAGTTGAATGTCGACGCCGCGCCCGCCGATGCGCTGCTTGACTGGCTGCTCAGCCAGCCGTCACAACTTTCTCTGCAGGTGGTCGAGGCGCAGTTGCAGCGCGCAAGCGCGGCCTCGACCGAAGTCACTGCCGGCACATTGTCAGGCACCGTTCGCATGGATCAGGCGCAGGGCGCTAAGGAAGCTTCATGAAGGAGTCACGCTGCAAACCGGCACGTCTGGCGCTGCCGTTGTTGCTGATGGCATTGAGCGCGTGCAACAGCACCACGGCGCCGCAGAATCAGCCGCCGCTATTGGTCGACAGCGAACTCGGGCGGCCGCTGGCCAACACCCAGCGCAGCGGCGATGCGGTAGCCGATCGCGAACGGGCGCAGGCTCAGGCGCGGCCGGTGCCCAAGCAATTGCACAACATCAGCCAGCGCGGACGCAGTGCTGGCGCGGCGCCGAGCAATGCGAGCCCGCGCAATCCGTTGGGCGAGCAACCGGTGACGCTGAATTTTGTCGAGGCGGACATTCAGGCGGTGGTGCGGGCGCTGTCGCGGGCCACCGGACAGCAGTTTCTCGTCGATCCACGGGTCAAGGGCAATCTGACCTTGGTCTCGGAAGGTCAGGTGCCGGCCCGTCAGGCCTACGACATGCTGCTCGCGGTGTTGCGCATGCAAGGCTTCAGCGTGGTCGATGTCGGCGGCGTGGCGCAGGTGGTTCCCGAGGCCGACGCGAAACTGCTCGGCGGGCCGATCTACAGCGCCGACAAACCGGCCGGCAACGGCATGCTCACGCGCACGTTTCGTCTGCAATACGAGAACGCGGTCAACCTGATCCCGGTGCTGCGCCCGATTGTTTCGCCGAACAATCCGATCAATGCCTACCCCGGCAATAACACCGTGGTCATCACCGATTACGCCGAGAACCTCACCCGCGTTGCGCAACTGATCGAGAGCATCGACACGCCGAGCGCGATCGACACCGATGTAGTGCAAATCCAGAATGGCATCGCCGCCGATATCGCACCGATGGTGGCCGACTTGCTCGACGCGCCGGGCAATGATCCGACGCAGAAAATCGCCGTGATTGGCGACCCACGTTCCAACACCATCATCATCCGCGCCGGCAGCCCCGAGCGTACCGAGCTGGCGCGCAACCTGATCTACAAACTCGACAACGCGCAGAGCAATCCGAGCAATCTGCACGTGGTTTATCTGCGCAACGCCCAAGCGGCGAAACTCGCGCAGGCGTTGCGCGGTTTGCTCACCGGCGAGAGTGACAGTGGCAGCAGCGACGCGGCGCGGTCGGTACTCAGCGCGATGGGCAGCAGCACTGGCGGCAATGCGGGGCAGAACGGCCAGAGCAGCACGCCGAGCACGGGCACTTCAACGACGACTGGCAGCGGCGCAACTGGTGGCAGCTATGCGCAGGGCAGTAGCGGCGGTGCCAGCAGTGGCGGTACGCAGAGTAGCGAACAGAACGTGGCTTTCAGCGCTGGTGGCGTGACGATTCAGGCCGATGCCACCACCAACACGCTGCTGATTTCCGCACCGGAACCGCTGTATCGCAATCTGCGTGAGGTCATCGATCTGCTGGATCAGCGCCGTGCGCAAGTGGTGATCGAGAGTCTGATTGTCGAGGTCGGCGAGGATGATGCCAGCGAATTCGGTGTGCAGTGGCAGACCGGTGATCTCGGCGGCAAAGGCGTGATCGGTGGCGCCAATCTGGGTGGTGCGGGTCTCAATACGGGGGCGAAGAACAGCATCGACGTGCTGCCGCAGGGTTTGAATCTTGGCTATGTCAACGGCACGGTCGACATCCCCGGCATCGGCAAGATTCTCGACCTGAAAGTGCTGGCCCGAGCGCTGAAGAGCAAGGGCGGCACCAATGTGCTGTCGACGCCGAATCTGCTGACGCTGGACAACGAAGCGGCGAGCATTTTTGTCGGCCAGACCATCCCATTTGTCAGTGGTAGCTACGTCACTGGCGGCGGGGGCACCAGCAACAACCCATTCCAGACCGTGACCCGCGAAGAGGTCGGCCTCAAGCTCAACGTGCGTCCGCAGATTTCCGAGGGCGGCACGGTGAAGCTGGATATCTATCAGGAAGTCAGCAGCATCGATGAGCGCGCGTCCAACAGCGTGACCGCCGCCGGCATCGTTACCAACAAGCGCGCGATTGACACCAGCATTCTGCTCGACGATGGGCAGATCATGGTTCTCGGCGGGCTGCTTCAGGATGGCTACAGCCAGAGCAATGATGCGGTGCCGTGGCTGGGCAGCCTGCCGGGCATCGGCGTGCTGTTTCGCAACGAACGCCGGGCGATCACCAAGACCAACCTCATGGTGTTCCTGCGCCCGTACATCATCCGCGACAGCGAAGCGGGGCGCAGCATCACCCTCAACCGCTACGACTTCATGCGCCGCGCCCAGGGCGGCTTGCAACCGGAACGCAGCTGGGCGATGCCCGACATGCAGGCGCCGCAATTGCCAAGCGCCGCGCAAGGCGTGCCAACGCCGGGGCCGACATCAGGCCCACGCGCCACGATCAAAGCCGTACCGATTGAAGGGAGCACTCGGTTTTGACTGAGATGATGACTGTGGCGAGGGGATTTATCCCCGCTCGGCTGCGCAGCAGTCGTAAAACCGGTACACGCGATTTGCCTGTAGAAACCGGTTCTCAAGGTTTGGGTCTGCTGCGCAGCCCAACGGGGATAAATCCCCTCGCCACAGAGGTTCCCATTGCCACAGGGGATCGCATTGCCAAAGAGGATCCCATTGCCACGGTACCGATCGAAGGGAGCACTCGGTTTTGACTGAGATGATGACTGTGGCGAGGGGATTTATCCCCGCTCGGCTGCGCAGCAGTCGTAAACCGGGCACATGCGATTTTCCTGGAGAA
>Ga0308168_1002003_pt1 | contig 17382 bp, 15 predicted proteins | sample PhyCR2_FD_202133 | JGI IMG/M metagenome (GOLD analysis project Ga0308168, IMG submission 202133) | Phyllosphere microbial communities from UC Gill Tract Community Farm, Albany, California, United States - DLSLRC.R2 | ecosystem: Host-associated > Plants > Phyllosphere > Unclassified | place: USA...
GTTTCCGTCCGTCCTACTTCCCGTTCACCGAACCGTCCGCAGAAGTTGACGTGATGGGTAAAAACGGCAAATGGCTGGAAGTGCTGGGCTGCGGCATGGTGCACCCGAACGTGCTGCGTAACGTCGGCATTGACCCGGAAGTTTATTCCGGCTTTGCGTTCGGTATGGGGATGGAGCGTCTGACCATGCTGCGTTATGGCGTGACCGACTTACGCGCTTTCTTCGAAAACGATCTGCGTTTCCTCAAACAGTTTAAATAAGGGCAGGACAGAACAATGAAATTCAGTGAACTGTGGTTACGCGAATGGGTGAACACCGGGCTCGACAGCGAGGCGCTCTCTAACCAGATCACCATGGCCGGCCTGGAAGTGGACGGCGTTGAGCCGGTTGCTGGTGCCTTTAACGGCGTGGTTATCGGTGAAGTCGTGGAGTGCGGCCAGCACCCGAACGCAGACAAGCTGCGTGTCACCAAAGTTAACGTGGGCGGCGAACGCCTGCTCGATATCGTCTGCGGCGCGGCAAACTGCCGTCAGGGGCTGAAAGTGGCCGTGGCGACCGTTGGTGCGGTACTGCCGGGCGATTTCAAAATCAAAGCGGCAAAACTGCGCGGCGAGCCGTCGGAAGGCATGCTGTGCTCCTTCTCCGAGCTGGGTATTTCCGACGATCACTCCGGCATCATTGAACTGCCAGCGGATGCGCCAATTGGCACCGATCTGCGCGAATACCTGAAGCTCGATGACAACACCATCGAGATCAGCGTCACCCCGAACCGCGCCGACTGCTTAGGCATTATCGGCGTGGCCCGCGACGTGGCGGTACTGAACCAGACCGCACTGAACGCGCCTGAGATCGCGCCAGTGGCGGCCACCATCAACGACACCCTGCCGATTCAGGTTGAAGCCGCTGACGCCTGTCCGCGCTACCTGGGCCGTGTGGTGAAAGGGATCAACGTTAAGGCACCAACCCCGCTGTGGATGAAAGAGAAGCTGCGTCGCTGCGGCATCCGCTCTATCGATGCGGTGGTTGATGTGACCAACTACGTCCTGCTGGAGCTGGGTCAGCCGATGCACGCGTTCGATAAAGATCGTATCGAAGGCGGGATCGTAGTGCGCATGGCGAAAGAGGGCGAAACCCTGGTCCTGCTGGACGGCAGCGAAGCCAAACTGAATGCCGACACCCTGGTGATTGCGGATCACGGCAAAGCGCTGGCGATGGGCGGCATCTTCGGCGGTGACCACTCCGGCGTGAACGACGAAACCCAGAACGTGCTGCTGGAGTGCGCCTTCTTCAGCCCGCTGTCCATTACCGGCCGCGCCCGTCGTCATGGCCTGCATACCGATGCGTCTCACCGCTATGAGCGCGGCGTGGATCCGGCCCTGCAGTACAAAGCGATGGAACGTGCGACCCGCCTGCTGATCGACATCTGCGGCGGCGAAGCCGGCCCGGTAATTGATGTGACCAGCGAAGCGCATCTGCCGAAGCCTGCGACCATCACTCTGCGTCGCAACAAGCTGGATCGCCTGATTGGTCATCACATTGCCGATGCGCAGGTGAGCGACATTCTGCGCCGTCTGGGCTGTGAAGTGACCGAAGGTCAGGACCAGTGGACCGCCGTGGCACCGAGCTGGCGTTTCGATATGGAGATCGAAGAAGATCTGGTGGAAGAAGTGGCCCGCGTTTACGGCTACAACAACATTCCTGATGAGCCGGTGCAGGCTGGCCTGGTGATGGGCTCCCATCGTGAAGCCGACCTCTCTCTGAAGCGTGTGAAAACCATGCTGAACGACAAAGGCTACCAGGAAGTGATCACCTACAGTTTCGTTGACCCGAAAGTGCAGCAGCTGATCCACCCGGGCCAGGAAGCCTTGATCCTGCCAAGCCCAATCTCCAGCGAAATGTCCGCCATGCGTCTGTCGCTGCTGACCGGCCTGCTGAGCACCATCGTCTATAACCAGAACCGTCAGCAGAGCCGCGTGCGCATCTTCGAAACCGGTCTCCGCTTTGTGCCGGATACTCAGGCTAACCTCGGTATCCGTCAGGATCTGATGCTGGCGGGCGCAATCTGCGGCAACCGCTATGAAGAGCACTGGGATCTGAGCAAAAACAGCGTTGATTTCTACGACCTTAAGGGCGATCTGGAATCGGTGCTGGATTTGACCGGTAAATTGTCTGAAATTGAGTTCCGTGCTGAAGCCATCCCGGCTCTGCATCCGGGCCAGAGCGCCGCGATTTATCTGAAAGGTGAACGCGTTGGTTTCATTGGTGTTGTGCACCCGGAGCTTGAGCGCAAGCTGGATCTCAACGGCCGCACGCTGGCGTTTGAACTGGAGTGGAACAAGGTCGCAGACCGCGTCATTCCTCAGGCTCAGGACGTTTCCCGCTTCCCTGCAAACCGTCGTGATATCGCAGTTGTGGTGGCCGAAAATGTGCCTGCCGCAGATATTTTGGCCGAATGTAAGAAAGTTGGCGTAAATCAGGTAGTTGGCGTAAACTTATTTGACGTGTACCGCGGCAAGGGCGTAGCAGAGGGCTTTAAGAGCCTGGCTATCAGCCTGATCCTTCAGGATACCAGCCGTACACTCGAAGAAGAGGAGATTGCCGCTACCGTCGCCAAATGTGTAGAGGCATTAAAAGAGCGATTCCAGGCATCATTGAGGGATTGAACCTATGGCGCTTACAAAAGCTGAAATGTCCGAATATCTGTTTGATAAGCTTGGGCTTAGCAAACGGGATGCCAAAGAGCTGGTTGAGCTGTTTTTCGAAGAGATCCGTCGCGCTCTGGAAAATGGTGAGCAGGTAAAACTCTCCGGCTTTGGTAACTTTGATTTGCGCGACAAGAATCAACGTCCGGGCCGTAACCCGAAGACGGGTGAGGATATTCCCATTACAGCTCGCCGCGTGGTGACCTTCAGACCCGGCCAGAAGTTGAAAAGCCGTGTCGAAAACGCCTCACCCAAAGCAGAGTGATATGATCTAACCAAAAAGGCCGCTGATGCGGCCTTTTTTCTTTGCGCTGCTGTAAACCCACCGTAAAATCAGTTACATCATTCATCCGCAAAATGACTCCGATGCCCGAATTTGCCCGTCAGCAGTACCGCTCCGATCTGCGTAAATTGCTCGTTCTGACACTGGCGCTGGTTATCGCGCTGGGATTGAGCCTGTGCGCCGGCGATCTGTGGATTGGTCCTGAGGCGTGGTTTACACCCCGTGGGGAGTTGTTTATCTGGCAAATCCGCCTGCCGCGCACGCTGGCCGTGGTGCTGGTGGGGGCGGCGCTGGCGCTCAGCGGGACCATCATGCAGGCGCTGTTCGATAACCCGCTGGCGGAGCCCGGATTACTGGGCGTATCGAACGGGGCCGGGGTAGGGTTGATTGCCGCCGTCATGCTCGGCGGCGGGGCGTTATCGGGCTGGAGTTTAAGCCTCTGCGCCATCGCCGGGGCGCTGATCATTACCCTCATTTTGCTGCGTTTCGCCCGTCGTCACCTCTCCGTGAGCCGCCTGCTGCTGGCCGGAGTGGCGTTGGGTATCATCTGTAGCGCCCTGATGACCTGGGCGGTCTATTTTTCCACCGCTTTTGACCTGCGCCAGCTGATGTACTGGATGATGGGCGGCTTCGGCGGCGTGGACTGGGGGCAGGGCTGGCTGATGCTGCTGCTGGCACCCGCCATCGTCTGGGCCTGCTTTCAGGCATCACCCCTGAATATTCTGGTGCTGGGGGAGATTTCGGCCCGTCAGCTCGGCCTGCCGCTCACCTTCTGGCGCAACACGCTGGTGGTCGCCATCGGCTGGATGGTGGGCGTGAGCGTGGCCCTGGCCGGCGCTATCGGATTTATCGGCCTTGTCATTCCCCATATGCTGCGTTTGTGTGGTATTACCGATCACCGGCTGTTATTGCCCGCTGCGGCAGTGACAGGCGGCGCAACGCTGCTTTTCGCTGATATCATCGCGCGCCTGGCGCTCAACGCCGCGGAGCTGCCCATTGGGGTGGTGACGGCGACACTGGGCGCACCCGTGTTTATCTGGCTACTCTTAAAAGCCGGACGTTAAGTACAGCCCATCTGAACCATAACCTGAGAGAATGCTATGCCGAACGATATTCTGAACACCGAAGTGACGACCATTGATGGCAAATCCACCACCCTTGAGGACTATAAAGGCAAGGTGCTGCTGGTGGTGAACGTGGCATCGAAATGCGGCCTGACGCCGCAGTATGAGCAGCTCGAAAATATCCACAAGGCATGGGAAAAGGACGGATTTACCGTGCTCGGTTTCCCGTGCAACCAGTTCCTCGGCCAGGAGCCCGGTAGCGAAGAGGAGATCAAAACCTTCTGCAGCACTACCTATGGCATCACCTTCCCGATGTTCAGCAAAATCGAGGTCAATGGCGAAGCACGTCATCCGCTGTATCAAAAATTGATTGCCGCCGCCCCGGTGGCTGTTGCCCCTGAAAGCAGCGGTTTTTATGAGCGCCTGGCGAGCAAAGGCCGTGCGCCGCTCTACCCTGACGACATCTTATGGAATTTCGAAAAATTCCTGATTGGCCGCGATGGTGAAGTGGTCCAGCGTTTTGCGCCGGATATGACCCCTGAAGATCCGATCCTGATGGAAGCGATCAAGCTGGCGCTCGCGAAGTAATGTCGGTACTGATGCAGCTCAATGGGGTGACGGAAAGCGGGCGTCTGCAGCCGCTTACCGCTCAGGTTAATGCGGGGGAGATCCTGCACCTGGTCGGCCCAAACGGGGCAGGTAAAAGCACACTGCTTGCACGCATGGCCGGGCTGAGCACCGGGCCGGGTGAAATCCTGCTGCAGGGCGAACCGCTTTCCCGGTGGACCCCTGCGTCGCTGGCCAGCTGCAGGGCCTATCTGGCCCAGCAGCAAACCGCCCCGTTCGCCATGCCTGTCTGGCACTATCTGATGCTGCATCAGCACGACAATCAGCAAAAAACGCTGCTCAGTGAAGTGGCAGAGGCGCTGGGAATTGAGGATAAGCTGTCGCGCCATGTCAGCCAGCTCTCCGGTGGGGAGTGGCAGCGCGTGCGGCTCGCCGCCGTGATCCTGCAAATTCATCCTGGCGGCAACCCGCACGGCCAGCTATTGTTGCTGGACGAGCCGATGAACAGTCTCGACGTGGCCCAGCAGGTGGCGCTCGACCGGCTGCTAAGCGCGCTGTCCCGGGAGGGAATTGCGGTGGTGATGAGCAGCCACGATCTCAACCATACGCTGCGCCACGCCCATCGCGTCTGGCTGCTGAAGCGGGGGCAGCTGATCGCCAGCGGCGCGCGCGACAGCGTGCTGACGCCGCCAAATCTGGCTAAAGCCTACGACATGTCGTTCCGCCGTCTGGATATCGAAGGTCACAGAATGATCATTTCGACGTCCCAGGAATAACCGCTTGTTGCGTAGCGACATATTCACAGGCTAAATTACGGAAAGCACAAAAAATCAGAGGATTCGTCTGGAATGCGATTCTGTTTTCTCCTTGTGGCCGCGCTTTTTCTTGCAGGATGCAGCAGCCATCGCGCACCGCCACCCAACGCGCGGCTGTCAGATTCTATCGCCGTGATTGCAGGCCTCAACGATCAATTGCATCACTGGAGCGGCACCCCTTATCGCTACGGCGGCATGACCCGTGGCGGAATTGATTGCTCGGGATTTGTGCTGCTCACCTTCCGTGACCAGTTTGCGCTGCAGCTGCCGCGTGAAACGCGCCAGCAGGCGACTATTGGCACCGAAATCGATAAAGATGACCTCCTTCCGGGCGATCTGGTGTTCTTCAAAACCGGCTCCGGCGAAAGCGGACTGCACGTCGGGATATACGATACTGATAATCAATTTATTCATGCCTCGACCAGCCGAGGCGTGATGCGTTCCTCCCTTAATAACGTCTACTGGCGCAAGAATTTCTGGCAAGCCCGACGCATATAACCCTGTCGCGCCGTCCGGCGCGACATTCTCTTTCATCCGTAAATGGTATTAGTTAGCGGTCTTTAATTGATAAGAATTAGTTAGCCGCTGAATTAATTTGATGCAATTCTGGGGGTTAGGGATAACTGGCTATTAAGCGGTATCCAGGATAAGATTATTTCAGGACTAAGGAAAATCCGAATATTTAATGGAAAGAATGAAATTAATCTTATTAAAATCCATAAAGTTGAATTGCTTCAGCATATGTTTCAGGATGTCTTGTATCATCTTTAAACCGGGTCGGACGCCATGATTGTGATGCTGGATATTGCTTATCAGTCTGAATTGTTATTACTCCCTGCACGGCATGATTCGGGGGCGCTTAAAGGCCTCGAAATAGTCGTGAATTTTGTCGGGGTGGATAACCAGGTCCGCATTCCGACCGAACTGGTGCGCCCGTACCTCTCTCCCGAGCAAGAGCTGATACTGTTTCAGGAACAGCTGGCGATGCTCGATAGCTGCAAGCTCTTTTTTATTCAGCAACAGCTTACGGCATGGATAAATATCTCTCCGGCAATTGTTGAATACCTGATACTTGAACAAAATGGTGTTTCAATATGTGAACAACATCCGTGGCTGGAGTTCACTATTAATGAGAATTATCCCGATCTGAATAAAGGCAATATGAATACGGCCCTGATGGACTTTGCCCTGCGTTTTCCGCTGGTGCTCGGCAATTTTGGTGCCGGTGATGCCTCCACCAAAGCCATTTTTGATGGCATGTTTAAACGCGTGGCGCTGGATAAAAACTTCATTCAACAACATTTAACAGATAATACATTCGAACTGTTATTACGGGCGATCGTGACCCAGGTTTCGCCTTACTGTCAGTCACTGATGGTGGCGGGCGTGGACGATGACGTTGCCCTGCAGCGGCTGTCGGCATTTGGCTTCAGCGCCATGCAGGGCGGCTTGTGGCCTGCCGTTCCCCTTGAGCGCATTACCTCCCTGGTGCAGGGATAACCCTTGTCTTACCCGGTGTTTAACCTCTGATAAACCCACTACACTAAAAGCAGGAGGACCTATGACCCTGTCTTTTACCGCGCACTGGCATGATGAACTACCCGGCTTTTATACGGCTCTGAAACCCACTCCACTCAATAATGCCCGCCTGATCTGGCATAACACGGCGCTGGCCGCCGAGCTGGCGATCCCGGAGTCATTATTTAGCTCTGAACAGGGCGCTGGCGTCTTTGGCGGCGAAACCCTGCTGCCGGGCATGCAGCCGCTGGCCCAGGTCTACAGTGGCCATCAGTTTGGCGTCTGGGCCGGACAGCTGGGGGACGGGCGGGGGATCCTGCTCGGCGAACAGCAGCTGGCCAACGGACAAACGATGGACTGGCACCTGAAGGGCGCCGGACTTACCCCCTATTCGCGTATGGGCGACGGGCGCGCCGTGCTGCGTTCGACCCTTCGCGAAAGCCTGGCCTCAGAAGCGATGCACGCCCTTGGGATCCCTACCACCCGTGCGCTGTCGATTGTCACCAGCGACACCCCCGTGGCGCGTGAAACCATGGAGCAGGGCGCGATGCTGATCCGCGTTGCCCAGAGCCACGCCCGCTTCGGCCATTTCGAGCACTTCTACTATCGCCGCGAGCCGGAGAAAGTTCGCCAGCTGGCGGATTTTGTCATCAGACATCACTGGCCGAAGCTTCAGTACGATGCCGATAAATACATCCTCTGGTTCCGGGATGTGGTGGCGCGAACTGCCGCCCTGATCGCCAGCTGGCAGACGGTCGGCTTTGCCCACGGGGTGATGAACACCGATAACATGTCGATCCTCGGCCTGACCATCGACTACGGCCCGTACGGCTTCCTCGACGACTACCAGCCGGGCTATATCTGCAACCACTCCGATTATCAGGGACGCTACAGCTTTGAGAATCAGCCGGCCGTGGGCATCTGGAATCTGCAGCGGCTGGCACAGTCCCTGTCGCCGTTTATCGAGGTTGAGGCGCTCAACGACGCGCTGGATGGCTATCAGGAGGTCTTATTGCAGCAGTACGGCAAGCTGATGCGCCGCAAGCTGGGGCTGATGACCCAGGAGCGGGGTGACAACGAGATCCTCAATAACCTCTTTGCGCTGATGGCGCGGGAAGGCAGCGACTACACCCGCACCTTCCGCATGCTGGGCCAAACTGAACAGCACAGCGCCGCTTCACCGCTGCGCGACGAGTTTATCGACCGCCAGGCCTTTGATGACTGGTTTGCGACTTATCGCGCGCGCCTCCAGCAGGAAAATAGTGCGGATGATGCGCGTCAGGCGAAGATGAATGCCGTCAACCCGGCGATGGTGCTGCGCAACTGGCTGGCGCAGCGGGCCATCGAACAGGCGGAGAAAGGCGATTACGCCGAGCTGCACCGGCTGCATGAGGCGCTGAGAACGCCGTTTGCCGACCGCAGCGATGACTATGTCAGCCGCCCGCCCGACTGGGGCAAGCGGCTGGAAGTGAGTTGCTCAAGCTAAGGCGCGAGAAACACTTGGGGAGCAGCGTTCAACGGATGCTGCCCCACATGCACCTGCGCGCCATACCAGCGCGCCAGGTCATCGGCCTGTAACACCTGCTGCGGTGCCCCCTGAGAGACAATCATGCCGTTATGAAGGAGCACGATCCGATCTGCCCACAGGGCGGCCAGGTTGAGATCGTGCAGCACCACGCAGACGTGCAGATCCCCGTCCGCAGTCAGCGTTTTCAGCAGCCGCAGCAGATGCTGCTGGTGGTAAAGATCCAGCGCCGAGGTCGGCTCATCAAGAAACAGCCAGCCGCGCGGTGCGCCGTCACACCACAGCTGCGCCAGTGCCCGGGCCAGCTGTACCCGCTGCTGCTCCCCGCCCGACAGGGCCGCATACTGACGACCCGCCAGCGGCTGACAGCCGGTAAGCTGCATCACCTCGCTGACGATCTGGGGCTCGGACTGCGATGTCCAGGGGGAACGTCCCATTCCGATCACCGCCTCCACCGGCCAGTCAAAGCCCAGCTGGGTTTGCTGGCGCATCACAGCCCGCTGGCGCGATAACGCTCGGGTACTCCACGTTTCCAGCGCCTTCCCGTCCAGCAGACAGCGCCCGGTATCCGGCCTGAGAAAACCGGTTAACAGACGCAGCAGGGTCGATTTCCCCGCGCCGTTGGGGCCGATCAGCGCGACCAGTTCACCCGGCGCGAGCGACAGCGAGACGTCGCGCACCACCGTCCGGCCTGCGACGCGATAAGACAAGCCTTCTACAACTAAGGATTCAGCCATGCTGGCCTCCACGACGGAAAATAAGCCACAGGAACCAGGGCGCGCCGAGAATGCTGGTCAGCAACCCCACCGGCATCTCCGCCGGGGCGACCAGCGTGCGCGCGGCGGTATCGGCAATCAGCAGCAGAAAGGCACCCGCCAGCACCGAACCGGGGATCGCCGCCCGGTGATCCGACCCCAGCCACATGCGCATCAGGTGCGGCACCACCAGGCCAATAAAACCTATTACCCCGCTGACCGCCACCGCGGCGGCCACCAGCAGGGCGCTGCACAGGAGCAAAACCCGCTGGACGATGCGCACGTTGACACCCAGATAGTGCGCCTCCTCCTCCCCGAGTTGCAGCAGATTCAGGGCCGATGCCTGCCGCCAGATCACCAGCACGGTGGGGATCATCAAAGAGGTCACCGCCAGCAGGGTGGACCACTGGGCCTGGCCGAGGCTGCCCATCCCCCACAGCGAGAGCTGGCGCAGCTGGGCGTCGTTACTCACCCAGGAGAGCACGCCCACCGCCGCGCCGCAGAGGGCGTTGATGGCGATCCCCACCAGCAGCAGCCGCGAGAGGGAACTCTCCCGCTGCTGGCTGAGCAGGAAGATGACGATTGTGGCGGCCAGCGCGCCGAGAAAGGCCGCCAGCATTGGGGCGTAGAGCATCAGCAGGGCGGGGAGGGTGACGGGCAACACCACCCACAGGGCGACGGCGCAGGCGGCACCGCTGCTGATCCCCAGCAAACCGGGGTCGGCGAGCGGGTTGCGAAACAGCCCCTGCATCACGCAGCCCGCCAGCGCCAGCGAGCCGCCAATCACCAGCGCCAGCAGCACCCGGGGCAGGCGAATGGTGAGCCAGATCTGGCGCAGCGCCTCGTCACTGCCGCTCCACAGCAGGGACACTGGCAGGCGCAACGCGCCAAAACCGGTGGCCAGCAGCGTCATCAGCGCCAGCGCCGTTGCCAGCCCCCACAGGGAATAGCCGATCCGGCGAGACATCAGGGCAGCTGCCCGGCTTTGCTGCGCAGCTGTCCAATGGCCTGTGGGGTGCGCACGCTGAACCCGAGCAGCGCCATGTCGTCAATCTGCAGCACCTGTTTATTACGGCCCGCAGGGGTTTGCGCCAGACCTGGCAGCTTCCACAGACTCGCTTCTCCGCCCATGGCTTTTACGCCGTCCCGGGAAATCACCACCAGGTCGGGCTGGCTGGCAATGACCCCTTCCTGAGAGAGTGGCTGATAGCGGGAGAACCCCTGCATGGCGTTGTGCAGACCGGCCGCGCGGATCGCCGCATCGGCCCCGGTCTCCTGTCCTGCGGCCATAGCGGTCATCCCGCCGTGGTTGAGGATAAACAGCACCCGCTTATCGATCGGCGTGGTGGGCAGCGCGGCCAGCTCCTGCTGCAGGCGCTTACGCAGGGCTTCCCCTTCGGCAACGCGGTGCGTCGCCTCGGCCACCACCCGCACTTTCTCGTCGATGACGGTCAGGGCGTTGCTGCCCGGCACCGTCACCACGCTGACGTGACTCTGCCCGACCTGTTTCAGCGCCAGCGAAGGCTGCGACTGGACGCTGGCTAACACCAGCGTCGGACGCATCGCCAGGATCCCCTCGGCATTGAGCTGGCGCAGGTAGCCCACGTCCGGGAGGGAGGTGGCCTGCTCCGGCCACTGGCTGGTGCTGTCGCGCGCCACCAGCGAACCTTCTGCCCCCAGGGCGTAAACAATCTCCGTCACGTCGCCGCCGAGGGCGACGATCCTCTCCTGTCCCGCGCCGATGGCGGCCAGCGGTAGCGCCACAAGCAGGGCGAGCAGTGTTTTCATGCGGCCAGCCCTTTTACCGTCAGGGCGTCGATCTGTGAACGCCACTGGCTCTGCTCGGGCTCGCCTTCGGTGCGCTGACCGTACAGCTGCGCGATCTGCGTCCCGTCGGCGGCAAAGAGTTCGAGGCTGGTGACATGCCCGTCGGCAGTCGGTTTGCGCGTCACCCAGGTCTCGGCGATGGTCTCTTCCAGCAGGTGCAGGGTAAAGGCCGGGTTGAAGATGTTCAGCCAGCCCTTCATCGGCACCACTTTCTCGACCGCGCCGGTGAAGATCTGCACGCAACCGCGGTTGCCGACGAAAATCATGATCTCGTTACCGTCCTGACGGGCAGTATTCAGCAGCTGCGCCAGGGCGCTGTTCTCCACCCTGCAGGCGAGGTCGTCACCCACCAGGCGGAACGCATGCTGCCGGGTCAGACTGTGGCGCTTCAGCAGGCCGAAGAACTGGTGCACGTCGGTCATGGCACGCCACTCGCTGTCCACCGTCGCGGCGTCAGCGCTGGCCACGTTGGCTGCCGTTTCGGCGGCTTTCAGCGCCAGCGGCGGGTTATCGGCGAAGATAAAGCGGGACAGCAGGTCGCCCCAGGCCGACACGTCCGTGTTGTCGGTGGTGTAGACCTTGAGCAGGGCATCACCCTGATGGTCAAAAAACTGAATGCTCTGACGTTCGCCGCGGGGGGTGGTCTCGGTGATATGAAACGCGCTGGCCCACTGGTTGAGAAACAGGCGCAGATCCAGCGCGCGCGGGTTAAGCACCAGTCCGGCATGGCCGTTCAGATGCTGGTTGGTAAAGGTGCCCACCTGTTCGTGAACCGCATACTGGTTGCGGCAGATGCATTTGGTTTCGCCCACCGCTTCCAGCGCGCCGAGGATGTCGCGGATTTCACCGTGCAAACGCCAGGCATCGTGGCCCACGCGGGCCCAGGTCAGTTCGGCTTCGCTCATATTCATCATGGCAGCGATATCACGCGCGTATTTCCCGGGATTCTGTTCTTTGAGTTCAAGCCAGCGTGTGTAGTGATTCATTGTCTCTTCCTTCCGGATAAACGCCCCGGCGGAACCGGGGCAGGGTGATTACCACTGATAACTCACGAAAATCTTGCCGTTGCGGCCATCCTGCGGGATGCCCTGCGGCGACCAGTACTCTTTATCGAAGGCGTTGCCGAGCACCAGGGTGGTGGTCACGCCTTTCAGCGCCTGCTGGCCCTGATAGCTGACGTAGAAATCATTCACCGCATAGCCCGGCTGGTGGCTGTAGCTGCTGCTCACGTGAGTGGAGCGATCGGCAAAGGTGCCGATCCAGCCGACGCTAAAGCCGCTCTGCGCCAGCGGAACATCCAGCTTGCTGGAGACGGTGTCCGGGCTGATGCTGGAGATGTACTCGCCGGTGTCGGTGTCTTTGCCCCGGGTGCGGTTATAGGCCACGTCGAGGTTGAACAGGCTGGCGGAGTATTTCGCCATCACGTCCCAGCCCCAGATTTTGGCGTTCGGCACGTTGTACGACATGGTGGTGGCGGCGGCAAAATCGACGGTGGTGGAGATGTAATCTTTGGCATGGGTATCAAAGTAGCTGGCTTTGAACTCCAGCGCATCGTCAGCCAGCAGCAGATCGTCAAAGCGCAGCCCAAACCCATACTCCTGGGTTTCGTTGGTTTCCGGGCGCAGGTTCGGGTTCGGCACCCAGTAGTTGGTGTAGAACCGACCAATGGAGAAGTGTTTGGCGTCGTTATACATTTCGCCCATCGTCGGGGCGCGGAAGGCCTGGGCATAAGAGCCGAACAGCATCAGCCACTCCGTCGGCGATACGGTGATCCCGGCGCGCGAGGACCATTTATCGGCATCCACATCCTCATAGCCATCGCTGCTGCCACGGTAGTTATCGTAGCGGGTGCCGCCCAGCAGGGTGACAGGCAGATCGCGCAGGGTGATCTCATCCTGCAGCCAGCCGGAGCTGAAATCGATACTCGCATCCGGGAAGCCAGTCGTTGCGCCGGACGGCTCCTGCTCCTGACGGTAATACTCCCCACCGTAGGTCAGCAGGTGCGAGGCGAAGGAGTCGGCGAACAGGCGGGTGCGGTTCTCCACTTTGCCGCCTTTGGTAGTCTGCTGGCGGAATTCGCCGGTGCCGTCGATGTTCTGGGCATTGATTCGTGCCTCAGACCAGTAGAGGCGGGCATCGGCATTCAGCCAGTCGTTGCCCTCCGGCGCGAGGTGATACCCCAGCTGGACGTCACGCTGGATGGTGGAGCGGTCGGTCATCGGGTTACTGCTGTCGTCCGCCTCGATGGTCTGTGGGTTTTTCGGTTCCTGCGCGGCGTTGTTGTAATAGCGCAGCGAGCCGCTCAGGGACTGGGCCCGATCGATCTGCCAGCTGCCTTTCGCCAGCATGTTATTGATCGATTCGTCATTCGGCGCGGTGCCGCCGCCGCCCTGACGGATATCCCCGCGATCCCGGCTCGACCAGGCCACCAGGCCGTCGAGGCTGTCGGTGCGGCCAAAGGCGCTGGCGCCCATGCCGAGGCTGTGATCGCCGGTAGCGGCGGTACCAAACACGCGGTAGCCGCTGGCTTGTCCGGCCTGAAGCAGATCTTTCGCGTCGGCGGTGTCATAGGCGATCACCCCACCCATCGCGCCGCTGCCGTACAGCAGGGCGGACGGCCCGCGCACGATCTCAATACGCTTGATCAGGGCCGGGTCGAGGAAGGTGCTGTTCAGATGACCGGTATCGGTGCCCTGACGCACGCCGTCCACCAGCACCAGCACGCCGCGACGATCGTAGCCGCGCAGATTGACGTCCTGACCGTTGGTGCGCCCGGTGCCGTCGAGCGTCAGGCCGGGCACGTGGCGCAGCAGGTCGGCGGCGGAGCTGGCGGTTTGATTTTCAGGTGCGGTGGCGTCAATGACGCTCACCATCATCGGGGCTTCAAAGGCGCTGCGGGCATTACCGGTGGCGGTTACGGTCATGTCGTCGGTGGCGGCAACCGCCGCTCCCGGCAGGGCACTGACGATCGCCAGCGCCAGCAGCGACGGGCGTAAAGACGCGGTATTCAGGTATGGCATGAGCCACTCTCCATTTAAAAGTGAAAAGCGCTGGCTGCCTGGGGGGAACCTGGGTGGCTGGCGGGGATAGTTATTTTGTGAGGATCAGTTTCCCGGCATGTGTCTGACGCAGCAGGTAGTGCTGGCCGTCATGCTCAATAATGACGCGGCCCTCTTCGCCCAACAGCTGTTTACTGTCGATACGGCGATCGGTTGCGCCTGGGGCAGGCTGTGTTTTGTCTTCAGGACGAGTGAGCGTTGCTGCAGTGTTATCCATACGTGACATAATGTTTTTCAAAATAGCAATCAATGTAACAATGATAATCATTATCAACAAATCGATTTTGACGGCAAGCCTTTTATGAAAAAACAGTGAGGTGAGTGAAAGAGGGGGATGCAAAAAAGCCGGGTGGCGGCTACGCCTTACCCGGCCTACGTATCGCTTTTGTAGGCCCGGTAAGCGTAGCGCCACCGGGCATGGCTTTTAAAAACGACTGTCGACTGCGGAGGCAAGTTTATCCAGCAGGACCTCGGTATCTTCCCAGCTCAGGCAAGGGTCGGTGATCGACTGACCGTAGGTGACAGGCTGACCGACCACCACTTTCTGCGTGCCTTCACGCAGGAAGCTTTCGGCCATGATCCCGGCGATAGCGGTTGAGCCGTTGCGGATCTGCTGGCAAATCTCATCGCAGACGTCCAGCTGACGGCGGTGCTGTTTCTGGCAGTTGCCGTGGCTGAAATCGACCACCAGCTGCTCGGGCAGGTCGAATTCACGCAGGGTATCGCAGGCTTCCGCCAGATCCTGAAGATGATAATTCGGCTGTTTGCCGCCGCGCATGATTATGTGGCCGTACGGGTTGCCGCTGGTCTGATAGATGGTCATCTGACCGTTCTTGTCCGGCGACAGGAACATGTGGCTGGCACGGGCGGCGCGGATGGCGTCTACCGCGATGCGGGTATTGCCGTCGGTACCGTTTTTAAAGCCCACCGGGCAGGAGAGCGCCGAGGCCATTTCACGGTGGATCTGGCTTTCGGTGGTGCGGGCCCCGATGGCTCCCCAGCTGATCAGATCGGCGATAAACTGACCGGTCACCATATCGAGGAATTCAGTAGCGGTTGGCACGCCCAGCTCGTTGACCTGCAACAGCAGCTTGCGCGCCAGCTGAATGCCGTGATTGACCCGGTAGCTGCCGTTCAGATCGGGATCGGAGATCAGTCCTTTCCAGCCCACTACGGTGCGCGGCTTCTCGAAGTAAGTGCGCATCACGATTTCCAGGCGGGCATGGTGTTTATCCCGCAGCCCCTTCAGGCGCTGGGCATAGTCCATTGCAGCATCAAGGTCGTGAATAGAACAGGGGCCAACAATTACCAGCAGGCGGCGATCTTCACCGTTGAGGATTTTTTCAATACGTTTGCGTGACGTTGTCACATTTTCTGCCACTGCCGCAGAAACAGGGTACCGCTGGGCCAGTTCAGCTGGCGTCACCAGACTATCGATACGCGCTGTGCGCAGTTCATCGGTTTTGTTCATGGTATTTCTCAGAATGTAGTGCTTCAACGGTAACTTACCGGGAAGTGATGGGCATCACCTTAAACCAATCCCCGCTGAATTCAAGTGCAGGGCACAAGCAGTGCCCTGTTGTGGGGTGGGAGTATAAAGGATTATGGACTGATGTACTAGTCGATTAGTACATGCGACGGTTGAGGCCCATAATGTCGAGGATTTTGGTGGCGATCTCTTCTACCGAATAGTTGGTACTGTTCAGCCACGGAATGTTGTTCTTCCGGTACAGGGCTTCGACTTCGGCCACCTCCAGCCGGCACTGGCGCATCGAGGCGTAGCGGCTGTTCTCCCGGCGCTCTTCGCGGATCGCCGCCAGCCGTTCCGGGTTAATGGTGAGGCCAAAGAGCTTATGTTGCAGGGGCTTGAGCGCCGCCGGGAGGACGAGGTTATCCATATCGTCGGCAATAAAGGGGTAGTTTGCGGCGCGGATCCCGAACTGCAACGCCAGATAGAGGCTGGTCGGGGTTTTCCCGCAGCGCGAGACGCCGAGCAGAATGACCTGGGCCTGATCGAGGTTACGCATTGAAATGCCGTCATCGTGGGCGAGGGTATAATCAATGGCGGCGATACGGGCGTCATACTTGATGATATTCGCCGGGTTCAGGCCGTGGGTGCGGTGCGCTACCGGGGTCGGGTCCAGCTTCAGCTCCTGCTGCAGCGGGGCCACCAGCGCCTGCACGATGTCCTGACAAAAGCCTTCACTTTGCAGAATGATATTGCGGATTTCCGGGATCACAATCGAGTAGAACACCAGCGGACGCTCACCGGTCTGCTGGAAAATGGCGTCAATTTGATCTTTCACCGCTCGGGCGCGGCTCTCGTTTTCCACGAACGGCAGCGTGATGCTGTTGATAGAAACCGGGAATTGCGACATCACCGCATGGCCCAACACTTCGGCGGTGATCGCCGTACCATCGGAAATATAAAAAACGTGGCGATCGACAGCATTATCCATTTTGCACACTCTGTATATCAGATGTAATTGACTGAAAGCATAAATTAAAAAAGTAAAATACAACAGTCAGAGTGGGCCGGAAATTAAAAATGAAACGCTATTTTTATTTTTAATGAAAGGGGTGTTTCATTTTTCAAAATCACCCAAAAGTCTGAGTTTTTTTGTGGGAATCCATAGGAATCATTAGGTTAGCATTTAAGCGGGAACAGTCTGAAAAGCGAAAAAATAAAAGTGCTTACACGATTCACCGTTTTTTTAGCGCGAATAAATATGACAGTATAAATACGCAGTAAGGAGTTTCTTAAAACCCGTTCATATATCACAAAAGGATTGTTTCGATGTCCAACAATGGCTCGTCACCGCTGGTGCTTTGGTATAACCAACTCGGCATGAATGATGTAGACAGAGTTGGAGGCAAAAATGCCTCCCTGGGTGAAATGATTACGAATCTGTCCAGTATGGGTGTCTCCGTACCGAATGGATTTGCCACCACCGCCGATGCTTTTAACTATTTTCTGGATCAAAGCGGCGTAAACCAGCGCATTTACGAACTACTGGATAACACGGACATTGATGATGTCTCTGAGCTTGCAAAGGCCGGGACCCAAATCCGCCAGTGGATCATCGATACACCTTTCCAGCCTGAACTGGAACAAGCCATTCACGACGCCTACAACCAGCTCTCTGCTGATGATGCGCAGGCCTCCTTTGCCGTGCGCTCCTCTGCTACCGCAGAAGATATGCCGGACGCCTCGTTCGCCGGGCAGCAGGAGACCTTCCTCAACGTGCAGGGCTACGATGCCGTGCT
>Ga0308168_1002008_pt1 | contig 17344 bp, 13 predicted proteins | sample PhyCR2_FD_202133 | JGI IMG/M metagenome (GOLD analysis project Ga0308168, IMG submission 202133) | Phyllosphere microbial communities from UC Gill Tract Community Farm, Albany, California, United States - DLSLRC.R2 | ecosystem: Host-associated > Plants > Phyllosphere > Unclassified | place: USA...
GTGATGGAACGCGAACGCGCCCAGCAGGCCATGGCGCAGGCGCAGAAGCTCGAATTCCTCGGGCGGTTCACCGGCGGCGTCGCCCACGATTTCAACAACCTGCTGAACGTCATCCAGGGCAACATGGAGCTGATCGGCATGACCTCGCGCGAAGCGTCGACCATCGCGCGCGCGAAGACCGCGCAGTCGGCATGCCGGCGCGGCGCCAAGCTGACCGGGCAACTGCTGAGCTTTGCGCGCAACCAGTCGCTCGACCTGCGCCCGCTCGCGGTGGCGCCGCTGTTCGAGGACGTCGCCGAACTTGCGCGGCCGCTGCTGGGCCGGGACATCGCGCTCGACATGGCCGTCGACCCGGGCGTCGATAGCGTCCTGGCCGACGCGAGCCAGATGGAAATGGCGCTGCTCAACCTCATGATCAATGCGCGCGACGCCATGGACGGGCGCGGCCGCCTGCGCCTGCACGCGGCGCGCGCGCGACCCGCCGACGGTGCGCTGCCGGACGGCGACTACGTCCGGATCGCCGTGACAGACGATGGCCCGGGCATGTCTCCCGAGATCGCGGCGAAGGTGTTCGAGCCGTTCTTCACGACGAAGGGCGTGGGCAAGGGCACCGGGCTCGGACTCAGCCAGGTGTACGGCATGGCCCGCCAGTCGGGCGGCGGCGCCTTCGTCCACAGCGTGCCGGGCGCCGGCGCGACGGTCGAGGTCTGGCTGCCCGCCGTGCTCGACGCCGCCGTCGCGCGGCAAGCGGACGAGGTCGACGTACACACGCTGCGCGGCCTGAAAGTACTGGTCGTCGAGGACGACGCGTTCGTCCGCGCGGGCATCGTCGACGCGCTGCTGGCGTTCGGATGCGACGTGTCCCAGGCGCCGGGCGGCCAGGAGGCCCTGGCGCTGCTGCCGGGCATGCTGCCCGGACTCCTGCTGACGGATTACCTGATGCCCGACATGACGGGCGTCGAGCTGGCCGTGCGTGCGCGCGAACTGCTGCCGGACCTGCCCGTGCTCGTGGCGACCGGCTATGCCGACATGGGAGCGATCGACAGCGCGATCGGCAACGGCGCGATCCTGCGCAAACCGTTCCAGCTGGCGGAACTCGGCGCGGCCGTGGCCCGGCTGGCGCACCGGGCGTAGCGGTCCGTCCGGCTCATGCCGGCAGCGCCGCCTGGCCCAGGGGCGCGAGCCGGCGCAGGCGCAACGCGATCAGCAGCGCGGTGCCGAGCAGCACCCCGAGCAGCGTCACGACGCCGCTCCAGCCGCCGCGCTGCCACGCCACGCCGCACATCCAGCCGACGAGGCTCGAGCCGAGGTAATAGCACGCCAGGTACAGCGCCGATGCCAGCGCCTGCTGGGTGCGCGCGCGGCGGCCGACCCAGCTGCTGGCGATCGAGTGCGACGCGAAGAACCCGAACGTGAAGATGGCCATGCCGCCAACGATCAGGATGAGCTCATGGGCCAGCGTGAGCAGCAGGCCGGCGCACATCGCACCCAGCACCGTCCACAGCACGTGGCGCCGTCCCAGCCGGTCGGCGCGGCGGCCGGCCCAGACGGAACTGAAGATCCCCAGCAGGTACAGGAGCGAGATGCCGCCGACGACGCTCTGGCGCAGCCCGAACGGCGCGCCCAGCAGCCGGAAACCGATCACGTTGTACGCGCTGACGAAGCACCCCATCAGCAGGAACGACAGCGCAAACAGCCACGGCAGGCCATCGTCGCCGAAGTGGCGGCGCAGCCCGTGCGCCAGCGCCACCGTGCCGCCGGACGACGCGCGGAAGTTGCGCGACGCGGGCAGGCTGCGCCAGAATTCCCACGCCGCCAGCAGGCCCGCGACACCCATCGCGCCGAGCGCCACGCGCCACGACAGGAAGTCGGACAGGAACGAGGCCAGCATCCGCCCGACCATGCCGCCGAACGCGTTGCCGCTGATGTACAGGCCCATTGAGGCGCCCAGCGACGCGGGTTCGATCTCTTCGCTGAGGTAGGCCATCGCGACGGCGGGCATGCCGCCCAGCGCGAAGCCGAGCAGGGTGCGCGCGACCAGCAGCTCGGCATACGTGCGCGCGAACGCGGCCAGCACCGTCATCAACGCGGCGACGACGAGCGCGACGACCATCACGCCCTTGCGGCCGAGGCGATCCGAAACGACGGAAGAACCCAGCAGCGACACTGCCAGCGCGCCGGTGGCGAGCGACAGCGACAGGCTGCTTTGCGCCGGCGTCAATGCGAAGTCGTGCGCGAGCAGCGGCAGCAGGGGCTGCACGCAGTAGAGCAGGGCGAAGCAGGCGAAGCCGCCGAAGAACAGGGCGCGATTGGTGCGGGTGAGGGTAGCCATGGGGACAGGGCGAATCAAGGGTGGATGACCCCATCGTAGGCGTGCCGGATATATCCGTCCAATATATATTTGTGGCGGCACTTATCGTTTTTGGAGATAACATGGTTGTGACGCCGGCTTCGCCGGCGTGGCTTGCGGTATCCCGCGTACAGGCATTTGGCGGCGCCGGACGCGTGTTGGAAGCGCTGGTCGCAGGTACCATTTGTTACAAATGACGGGCTCGGCATTAGCAATAAGCTATTACTTTGGAGCTAGAAAAACGTTAAAATATCGTTATCACAATTATGATGTGAGCAGGGCGACGATTCCGTGCCTGGATGTCGCGCCAGCGCTGCTCTGCATCCATTTCGGCACATGACGACGCTTCTGCAAACGGGTCTACGATTGTTGAGCAACCTGCGCCAGCATAACCGGCTGTTACGTTTGAGCTTCCCGAATGGCGACGGCCCGGCGAGCGTCCTGGTCGTCAATCGTCTCGACGCCAGGGAAGCCTTGTCGCGTGACTTCCGGTTCGAAGTCGAGCTGCTGTCGGACAGTGAAAATATCGCGCTCAAGGACGTGCAGGGCAAGATGGTCACTGTCGAACTCGTGCGCGAGGACGGCAGCGTGCGCTATTTCAACGGTTACGTGTTCGAGTTCCGGCGCGACAGCACGGACGGTGCACTGGCCTATTACACGTTGGTGCTCGGCCCATGGATGGCGTACTTGCGCCTCCGGCGCGACAACTACATCTTTCACAACCGTACGCTCAGCCAGCAGGCGGACGAGATCTTCGCGGATTATCCGGTGCGCGCCGTGAAGATGCACATTAACGGCGCCGATCCGCGGATGACGTACGCGTGCCAGTACGCCGAATCCGACTACAACTACCTGCACCGGCGCTGGGAGGCGCAGGGCTGGTACTACTGGTACGAGCACGGTCCGGATGGCCATACCCTGGTGCTGTCCGACGACTCCACGACGGCGCCGCCGATCGATGGCGCACGGGTCGACATACCGTTTCATCGCGCAGCCGGTAGCGGCGAGAGCGATGGTCTCGTCAGTTGGTCGGCGGTGCGCCGCCTCGTACCCGCCAGCGTTGCGCTGTCGGGTTTCGATTTCAAGAAACCCAGGCCGGCATTCGTCGATGTGCCCACCGTGAATGAGCAGGGCGACGTGCTGCATATCGAAAGCTACGATTATGCCGGCGCCTACGGATTCGTCGACAGGCAGGACGGTGGTGCGCAGGCGCGCATGCGCATGGAAGAGATCGAAGCAGACAGCAAATGGTTCGCGGGCGACGGCAACGACCGCACCGTGCAGCCTGGCCGGAAGTTCGTTCTGACCAAGCCGTATGACGCGTTCGAAGAAAACGATCTCGATTTCCTGATTCTGGAAGCGCATCACGAGGCAAGCAACAATTATCAGGACGGCGATAAGGGCGTGTCGAGCTATACCAACCGGATCGCCTGCAGCCGCACGAAAGTCCCCTGGCGGCCGGGGCGCGGCTACAACAGCACCGAACCGCGCATCTACGGCCTGCAGACGGCGATCGTCGTGGGGCCGGCCGGCGAGGAGATCTTCACGGACGAGTTCGGGCGTGTACGCGTCCAGTTCCACTGGGACCGGGCCGGCGAGAACAACGACAAGAGTTCGGCCTGGATTCGCGTGTCCACGCCCTGGTCGGGCGCGAATTTCGGCATGACGTCGATCCCGCGCATCGGCACGGAAGTCATCGTCCAGTTCCTGGATGGCAATCCGGATCGTCCCCTGATCACGGGCATGGTGCCGAATGCCGCCACGATGCCACCTTGGACGCTGCCCGCCAACAAGACGCAGAGCGGCATCCTGACGCGTTCGACGCCGGACGGCAGCTACGACAACGCGAATGCCATCCGTTTCGAGGACTTGAAGGGACAGGAACAGCTCTGGTTTCATGCCGAGAAGGACCAGCTGACCGAGGTCGAGCACGATGAAGACAAGTGGGTCGGCAACGACCGTCGCAAGACGATCGACCGGGATGAAACCTCGCATATCAAGCGCAATCGTACCGAACGGGTCGACCACGACGAACGCATCAGCATTGGCGACAACCGCACGGAAGACGTCGGGAAAAACGAAACGATCGATATCGGCGCCAATCGCAGCAAAACCGTCGGCGAGAACGAAATGATCGACGTGGGCATGAACAAGACCGAAACGATCGGCATGGCGTCGCTGCAGAACGTCGGCCTCGGCCGCATGGACAACGTCGGACTCGGCTACGACCTCAATGTCGGCATGGTGATGGCGACGATCGTCGGCGTGGATCAGATCACGAAGGTCGGGAATGCCATTTCCATCACCGCCGGCAGCGAGTTGTCGATCACCGTGGGCCAGGCCAGCCTTCTCATGAAGGCCGACGGCACGATCGTCATTAATGGACATAGCTTCAGTGTCGGTACGACCGGCGAGCAGACCTACGACGCCGCCGGCGACATCAAGCAAACGGGCAAGAATATTCTGCAAAACTCATGAAACCATCGCCGAGCGTCAACCCTCCCAGCGTCAGCGAACGCGACCCGGACGAACAACTGCTGCGCGACGTCGTCTTTCAAACGCAAACCCGGCCGGTGCGGGCCGAAGGCATCGCCGTGGGTGTCTTCGAGGGCTATGGAGCGGACGGTGTCGCCCTGGTGAGCATCGAAGCTTTCGGCCTGACGCGCGTACCGGCGCGTAGCATCAGCCCACTCGGTCCAGAGCACATCGGGCATGCGCTGGCATTGGGATTCGAGGCTGCTGATCCCATGCGCCCCATCGTGCTGGGGCCGATGCTCGAGCGCTCACCGGCGCCCGCCGCCCCGACAACCGCACTGGTAGACGGCGAGCGCTTGGTGTTGAACGCGGAGCGCGAAATCGAACTGCGCTGCGGCGAGGCCGCGCTGATCCTGAGCGCGGACGGCCGGATCCAGCTGCGCGGCACCTATATCACGAGCCATGCCAGTGCGACCCAGCGCATCCTGGGCGGCTCCGTGAATATCAACTGACTGCGGGACCAGGCGTGGAAGTTATCGTAGGATCCAAGCATCTTCGCGTGGAAGTCACGGGCGCGCATGATGTCACGGGGCGCGAACACCTCGTCATCATTGCGAAAAGTACCTGGCAAATTCCCGCCAGCGGACAGCGGCCGCGGCCACTGCCGCCCCAAGCCATCGAACCGTCCGACATCTTCGAGGGACCTCCTGGCGAAAGTGCGATGCTGTATGGCTCGGACATGGCGCGTTTCAAGCCGCGCTGCGATGTCCTGTTCAATGCCCAGGCACACTCGCCCGACGGCGCACCGGTACGGGAACTGGGCGTGGTGTGGCAAGTCGGTGCACTCAGGAAGGGACTCAAGGTGCACGGCCCAAGGACGTGGAGAAAGCAGTTCGGCATGCTGTCGCCGGGCGAGGCGGAACCGTTTACCGCGATGCCCCTGCATTTCGGCAGGGCGTTCGGCGGTACGCGTTCCTATACAAAAGGCGCGGGCGACAACGCCATCGTCCTCGCCGAGGCACATCCGATCAATCCCGCGGGAATCGGCTGGTACGGACCGCACTCGGAAGACGACCCGGTGGGTCAGCCGGTCCCCAATCTGGAGGCCCTGGACGACCCGGTCAAGAAACCCAATGGGAAGCAAACACCGATTGCGTTCTCGGCCATTGCCCGGCATTGGCATCCGCGCCCGACCTTTGCGGGCACCTACGACGAACACTGGAAAAAGGAAGTGTTTCCGTTCCTGCCGGAGGACTTCGACGAGCAATACCATCAATGCGCACCCGAGGATCAACAGATGCCTTACCCGGTGGGCCAGGAGCAGGTCATTCTGCGCAATATGGTGGCGGGACGGCCTGACGTACGCTTCAAGCTGCCACGCCTGGACGGGGTGACGGTGCGGGTCTTGCGCAAGGATTACACCAGCGCCGAGATGGTGGCGGTTGCCGATACCTTGTATTTCGAACCCGATGCATCGCGTTTCAGCGTCGTATGGCGCGCCAGCGTGCCGATCAAACGCGGCATCCAGGAGTTCGTGACCGTCGCCGTCGGGCCGGTCAATACCGAATGGTGGCATCGCCAGGCCGGCGGGAGCGGTGGCTGCGGTAACTGCGGATCGGAATCAATCAAGGCGGAAGTACATGAGTAATGTCCCGGACAAACGGCCGGCGGCTGCCGGCAACTGGCATCCCTTGGTCATCCACGCTGCCGGGATGTGCTGCGCGGTCGGTTATCGCCTTGCCGCGGCCTCGTGTGCGTTGCGCGCCGGCGTCGACCATTTCCGCGAAAGTTCGTTCATCGATCACAGCGGCAAATCCTTGTTGGCGGCCCAGCTCGACTTCGAGGACCTGTGGGGGCCGCAACGTCTCGCGCAAATCGTCAAGATGGCCGTGGCCGATTGCGCGGGTGCCGGTAACGCGATCGATCCCGCGTCCACGGTGCTGATCCTGACGGCGGCGGAACGAGGGCGCCCGCATACCGAAGTGGACAATTTCGAGCGGCTCTACAGGGAATGCCAGGCATTGTTCGACACACCGTTCCACGCAGGCTCCGCCGTATTTCCGCACGGCCGGGCCGGCATCGGCGACGCGCTCTGGCACGCGCAATCCCAGCTCCAGCTCGACTCGGTCGAGCGCGTATTGTTAGTCGGCGCCGACAGCCTGCTCGATGCTGCGACCATCGAACACTACCTCGGACAAGACCGCCTGCTATGCACCGGCAACGCGAGTGGCTTCATCCCCGGCGAAGGCGCGGCCGCCCTGCTGCTGGGTGTTGCCGGACCGTCCGACACCGGACTGCACATCGTCGGTGCGGGCACGGCGCTCGAATCTGCCAAGCCGGACGGTGAAATACCGAATCGCGCCATCGGTTTGACGGCAGCGATGCGCGAAGCGCTCGCGCTGGCCGACCTGCCGGCGAACGCCCTGGATTTCCGGGCCAACGACCAGAACGGCGAAACGTTTTTCGCAAAGGAAGCCGCCAACGCCTATGCCCGCCTGATGGTGGACGACGGCACCGGCCTGCCCATCGTGCAGGTTGCGGATTGCATCGGGGAGACGGGCGGTGCCGCAGGGCCGATGACGCTGGCATTCCTCAGCACACTGATGAGCCGTGACGATGCACCCGGCGAGCGCGCGCTGCTTCACTTTGCAAGTGATGAGGGACAGCGTGCCGCCCTCATCGTCGAATATCGGTAAGAAACACCGCGTTCGCACAGCGAACTATTCACTTGATAGGAACATGCATGGGTACTGGAGTCTACGCAAACGACAACGAAATTTGCTGCAAGGCTGCCGATGGCAAATCGGTCCTGCCGCCGAGCGACGTCTGCATGAGTCCACCTGGCCCCCCTGCAGGGCCGGTGCCCATTCCCTATCCGAATACGTCGCTTGCCAGCGATCTGGCGAATGGTTCCACTACGGTATTCATCCGCGGTACGGAAATCGCGTTGCAGGATGTGTCCTTCTTTGCGACCAGTACGGGCAACGAACCGGCTACTGAAGCGTTCCAGAAAGGGATTGCCACCCACGTCATCAAGGGAAAATCCTGTTTTATTGACTGGTCCATCAATGTCAAAGTAGAGGGTCTGAACGTATGCCGCCATTTCGACCCCATGACCCACAATCATAAGTGAGGCCCTTCATGGCTAAGCTTGGCAAAAAGAGTGGCGGGAAAAAGGATACGTCGGCCGGCAGTGGTCACAAGGCCGGGCATGAGGGAGAGAAAGAGAGACAAGCATCGCTCCAACAAAAAAAAGGCACAAAAAAGAGCAAAGCAGGCGGGCCAAATACGGGGCCCATTTATTATCTCAGCAATAAGACTGTTGCCAAGGCATGTAAGGATGAGACTAATCGAGTCAAGAAGGCCTGCGATGACGATAAGGCGAATTCTCAACAGCAAGCAAAAAATTCCAAAGCAGAGAACGGAAAACTTGGAAAGGCAACTGGACGTGTCAAGGCTGGGCTTGCCGCTGTTGAGGGAGAAGTCAAGACAATATATGGGTACACGCGGCACGACAATAACGCATGGATCGAGGATCATTGCACTGGGCTATGGCTCAAGCCGATGGCGAAAGCAGATGGCTTCGATAAATTCATGGGCACGCTCGATAACGCCAAGAAAGGGATTGAAAAGGAAATTAACGACGGACTAATGTCCGCTGGACAGCAGATCGTCGAGATGGCAAAAAATAAAGCGGTTAATTATGCTGAAAAAGCAGCGGCGCGCGAGGGCGCGGCGCTGGCCTCGTTGGTTGTTCCGGGCGTTGGTGAGATTGTCACGCTTGGAACGACCATCTGGAACGTCGTCGGTGGCGTGTGGACAGCAGGTTCGGTAGCTGTGCACGCCATTGGGGTAGGTAAAGCTGCGATCGAAAAGTATGTCGAGTTAAAACCGCAGCTTACGGCCCTAAAAGGTTTGCTGGGGAAGAAGCCTACTCCGTCGACCGTGCTGGCGGATATGATGACCGCCGCAGCCGTTACCAACCCGTGTATTCAGGCGAGGCGATGCATATTGGTCCCTTATGAAGAGACGGAAACAATATCTGATGTTAGCTCTGGTGCGGTGCAAGCTAGAAGTGGTAAAGGATGTTGTCCTGGGCAGACTGGTCACCATGTGCTGCCCGGAGCAATGTTTTCTGACAAAAATGCGAGCGCTTGTTCAAAAAACTATGATCATAGTAAAGGTCTAGTGATTTGTACTGAAGGCACCGGTAACCGCGTTGGCAGCCATGGCGCAGCGCACCTTGCGCTTGACAAGTCAATAAAACGATATCAAATGCAAACTGGTGCCAAAACCATTCCCTACGAAGAGGCATGCGCCCGTGGTATTGGTGCTGCACGATCTCTAAATCCAGGTTGCTCGAACAAGTGTATGAAGGCACAGCTCGACGCACATTATAAAGAGAAACTCGGATGTGGCAATGCTGAGCTAGTTGCACACTCTGGTATGGGAGGTGCGAAACCGGAACTGTCGGACAAAGAAGTCAAAAAACGTTAAGAGGATAGTAAATTGGAAATTTCTAAAGAAGAGTATATTAAACACTTTCAAGGCTTCATCGTATTGGACTGCGTTGTGCGTGCGCAAGATATGTTCTATTTTGCTTTGTGCGAAGACTATACGCAATCGGCTTCATGGGGTGGGGGTGAAGCTCCAGAAGAAAATCAGCTCAAAAAGCGTGTAGTAGTTTTTATACGGAGTGACCCGGAGGGCGACCGTTGGAGCAATGCGGAACTCAAAGGCACGCACATTCTTAATGCAGGAGTTTCGTATTATCCTAAAGAGCAGTTTGTAGGTGTCTCTTTCGACGGTGGCGCGGTTTACGTGTTGGGAAGTGGCGTGAGCGAGCTCGAAGAACCACTACCGGGTTGGTTCGAAGGTGGGTTCCTCCGGGGCGAGGTGTCTAGATGCCGCACCATAGACGGCTATGCATATATTGCGGGTGGTGGACGTACTGTCGCGATGCGCAAGGGGCGTAACGATTGGAAGGCGCTCAACAAGAAGATTCCCTATAACGATGACAAAGATTGGGAGCGTGCCGGATTTAACGATATCGACGGCTTCAGCGCAAATGACATCTATTGCGTAGGCGGTAAGGGCGACGTTTGGCACTTTGATGGCAAAGCATGGACACAGATCCATTTTCCGAGCAATGTCGATTTATCTTCTGTGTGCTGCGCCGGCGATGGTCAAGTATACATCAGCGGTTATGGTGGAACGACATTCAAAGGGCGCGGACAGAAGTGGAAGCAGATCTTTAAAGGTGAGATGACGATACCTTTTAAACGCATGGTATGGTTTGAAAACAAGATTTGGTGCACCAGCGACTACGGACTGTGGACGATCGAAAACGATAGGTTGGTCGAGCCCGCCGAAGTGAATGACGAGATCAAGGTTTGCTCCGGTTATATGTCCGCCAAGGATGATGTGCTTTTGGTAGCGGGCCACAGCGGTGCCGCCTACAAGGAAGCCGGCGTTTGGCACAAGATTTTCTGAACAGTTCGATGTGTCACTGTTCACATCTTCGGTCCAACGCCCCAATACGACCCAAAATTTGGCGTTTGGCGGTTGCGGGATCCGCTTGTGGCCAAAGCTACTAGACATATGAACGCTTCCCCGTCAACTTTCCCTGTCATTCCCGCGCTCGTACATCGTCACGTACAGGACGCGGCATTTTATTGGTCACAGCTGGATTGGACCCTCGGTTCGCCATTGGTAGGGCTTGAACGGCTGCACCATTTCCACCGCCTGCTGGACGCGCATCTCGATGGCATCGAGACGGCTGGCAGCGCAGGGTGGGATGCTGCCTATGCTTCGCTCGAACGCTGGCGCAAGCCGGGCGAAGCGTTCAGCTGCGTGACGGTCGCTGCGCGCCACCGGCACAGCGCTCAACTGGATCAAGTGAGCAAGCTGATCTGCCGTCACCCGGGCCAGCTGGTGCGCGGCGCGGTGTCGGCGCTGGCGTGGTGTGACGACGATGACTTCGCCAGCGTGGCGCACCAATGGTCCGGCGATGAGGCCGAGCCCGCCGTGCAAGTCGCTGTCCTCCGGGCGGTCGGCCTGAAAGGTCGTCACAGCATGGGCTGTCTGCGCCACCCGCTATCGCACTACATGCAAGCAAGCGACCCCCACATCCGCGGCGCAGCCTGGCGCGCGATCGGCAGCGTCACGGCGGAGGAACACACCGGGGAGGAGGCGCTCGCAACGTTGCGCGCGCGCGCGCTCTCCGATGCTGACCTGGCGGTTCGCGCAGAGGCGGCCATCGCATCCATGCGGCACGCCGGGCCGGCTGCGCTGCCCGTCCTGTGGGCGTGCGTAGAGGCGCAGGTCGCATTGCAGCGCCAGGCCACCGGCTGGCCGCGCGCGCAAGGCGAACGACGTCTGCGCCGCTGGGTACGCCATCTGGCGCTGGCCGTCCCGCTGCAGTCACCGCTCGTTCCCTCCGCGTTGGCGCTTTTGCCGCCACGCGAGGCGCTGACGTTCGTGTTCTATCATGGCGATCTTGCGCAGCTGCCGTTCGTGGTCGACCAGATGGCCGATCCCGGCGTCGGCCGCTACGCGGGATGGGTCTGGTATTGCCTTACGGGCCTCGACTTGTCCGCCCACGGCCTCACGCTCGCGGAGACGCCTCCCGGCTTACTGGACGCCAGCCAGCCCGTGACGGACGCCCAGCTCGACGCGGACAATGGATTGCGGCAGCCGGATGCCGCCGCGGTGCGCAGGTTCATGCAGGGCTGGCAGGTCCCCACGCATGACGAGCGCGTGCTGCTGGGCGGCCCGCTCAATGTGGAGCGCGCGGTCGACGTCCTTCGCCATGCGCCCCAGGCCCTCCGCGCGATCGTGTCGCACATGCTTGCACAGCGCGAGGTGCCGGTGCGTATCGACGTACGGGGCCGCATCAGAGATCAACTCGACGCGATCGATCGCATGGAGGAATGGATGAATGAACGGGTGGCCGCATGAGCGAAGCACTCCTTGACCCGTGGAGCGACGCCGCCACGATCGCGGCGCGCCTGTCGTCGCCCGGCGCGCGACTGGTCATGATCATCGGTGCCGAAGCCTGGTGCCATGCCTGCCGGACGCTGCGCCCGGCATTCGAATCGCTGGCACGGCAGCAGGAGGCGGCGAACGACGTGTGGTTATGGCTTGACCTGGAAGAGCACGCTGAGTTCCTGGACGACTTCATCCCGGACAACTTGCCGCTGCTGTTCGTCTATCAGGGCGATCGGATGACCCATTCGGTGGTTCCGGAAGAAAGAACCGCCGCGGCGATGGCCGCCTTGCTAGCCGAGCATGGCCGCACGGAGTACCTGTTCATTCCCGATTTGCGCGCGCGATTCCTGACGGTTGACTGGGCGTCGTAGCGTTCGCGTGGCCGGGCCTGCGGTGTCGTCCGGACGCCGGACCGTGCCCGGGAGCGCGTCCATCGATGCATCCGCGGCCCGTCCGCCCGTCTTCCCGTCGACTGTCTGCGTAGCGCAATCGCCGCAGTAGCGGATATAGTGACGCCGTCACTTATCGCCAAGACAGATCACATGGAACTGCGCCACCTGCGCTACTTCGTCGCCGTCGCCGAAGAACTGAGCTTCACCCGCGCCGCCGAGCGGCTGCACATCGGCCAGCCGCCGCTGAGCCAGCAGATCCAGGCGCTAGAGCACGAGGTCGGGGCGCGCCTGCTGGAGCGCAACCGGCGGCGCGTGCTGCTGACGGAGGCCGGGCGGCTGTTCCTGGCGGACGCGCGCCGGGTGCTGGCGCTGTCCGAGCAGGCCAAGGAGACGGCGCGCCGGGCGCACCTGGGCGAGGCGGGCGAGCTGCGCGTCGGGTTTACGTTCTCGACGCCGTTCACGCCGCTGTTCGCCGAGGTCGTGCGGCGCTACCGCCAGTCCTATCCCGGCGTGCTGCTGACGTTCCACGAGATCCCCACGGTGCCGCAGCTGGACCACATCGAGGCGCGCGAGCTGGATGTGGGCTTCGTGCGGCCGGCGTCGCTGCCGCTGCCGCGCACCGTCGCGCTGACCCTGCTGCGGCGCGATCCGCTGCTGCTCGTGCTGCCGGCCGACTCGCCGCTGGCGCGCAAGAAGAAGGTCGCCGTGAAGGACCTGGCGGGCCAGTCGTTCGTCGTGTTCCCGAAGGATGCCGGCACCGGCATCTACCACCAGGTGTTCGACCTGTGCCGCGCGGCCGGCTTCGCGCCGCACATCGCGATGGAGGCGGGCGAGCCGTCGACCATCATCGGCCTCGTCGCCGCCGGCTGCGGCATCTCGGTGCTGCCGGGGTCGTTCGAGGGCATCCATATGGAAGGCGTCATGTACCGGCCGCTGGCCGATCCGGCGGCCACGACGGCGATGCTGCTCGCGCGCCGCGCGGAGGGCGGCAATCCGCTGGTGGACGCGTTCGTGGCGGTCGCGCAGGCGGCAGCGCGGGACGCGGAGGCCGGGAAGACGAGCCGCGGCCGCCCCTCCCGGTAACGTTGTCGCGCCGTTGTGGTAACGTTCGGGCGTGCGCCGCGCGGGCGCGACGACAGGGGTGCGGAATGGGCAAGACGAGTACGTTGACGGAAGTGGCGGAAGCGGCGGGCGTATCGCTGATCACGGCGTCGCGCGCGCTGCGCGGCGTGGGGCGGGTGGCGAAGGAAACGCGCGAGCGCGTGCTCGCGGCCGCGGCGCAGCTGGACTACACGCCCGACATGATCGCGCAGAAGATGCGGGGCGGGAATTCGAGCCTGATCGGCGTATTCGTCAACGGCTTCCGCTCGCTCGTCATGCACGAACTGCTCAGCGCCATCAACGACGAGGCGCGCCGGCTCGGCTTCGACCTCATCGTGTTCAATGCCGACCACTTCGACGACGCGCGCCGCGCCGGCACGGCCGAGATGCTGCGCAAGCTGTGCGACGGCCTGATGCTGCTGCTGCCGGATGCGAACGACGGGCTGCTGGACAAGCTGGAACGCGCGCACGCGCCGTGCGTGCTGGTGGGCTTTGCCGGGCGCCAGGTCGACCTGCCCGTCGTCCTCGGCTCGAACCGCCTCGCGGCGCGCGGCGCCGTCGACCATCTGCTGGGCCTCGGCCACCGCCGCATCGCCTTCATCGCCGGCACGTCGTACACGGGCCAGAGCGAGGAGCGCCAGCGCGGCTACGAGGATGCGCTGCGCGCGGCCGGCATCGCGCCCGAGCCGGCGTACCAGCGCCAGGGCGACTTCAACGACGCCAGCGGCTTCGCCGAGACGGCGGCGCTGCTGGCGCTCCCCGCGCCGCCCACGGCGATCTTCGCCGCCAACGACGCGATGGCGTTCGGCGCGCTGGACGCCGTCTCCGCCGCGGGCCTGAAGGTGCCGGACGACGTGTCCGTGGTCGGCTTCGACGACGTGATCCGCGCCGCCGTCGTGCATCCGAAGCTGACGACCGTGCGCCAGCCGCTGCACGAGATCGCCGTGCGCGCGGTGGCGGAACTGGTCGCGGCGATCCGCGGCGGCCACGCCGAGGGCCTGCGCATCGAACTGCCGGCCCGCCTCGTCGTGCGCGAATCGACCGGTCCGGCGCCGCGCGGCTGACAGGGACGTCCTCCAATCAAGCAGGCGATTGAGCGGAAAGCGGTTGTTTTTTGCCAATCTGGATGATAACGTTGTCGCAAATCGGATGGGTGGAGGCCGCATGAAGCGAAGGGAGGTGCTGGTCCGTGGTCTGGGGACGCTGGCGATGCTGGGCGCGCCCGGCGTGCGCGCGGCCGCCGGGCAGGCGCCGCCCGCGATGCCGCCGGCGCCGTTGCCGGATGCTGAGCGCATCACGACAGCGCGCGTGCCCAAGCGCTACCTGCGCACTGTGTTCGACGAGGCGTCGTTGCGGCGTCACCTGGCGCCGCCGGGCACCTGGCACCCGTATCCGCGCGCGGACGACCGCGCCGCCTGGACCCGGGTACCGGCCGACGTGGCCGCCGCGCTCATCGGCCGGGCGGACCCCTGGCTGGACGAGGAATGGCCGCAGCTGCCCGCCGGCCTGTTCCTCGAATTCGCGGAAAACGGCAACCGCACGCATTACGAGGCGCGCTATTTCGAGCGGCGCCGGCGGCTGACGGGCCTCGTGCTGGCCGAGTGCGTGCAGGGGCAGGGCCGCTACCTGCATGCGATCGCGGACGGCGTCTGGCTCGTGTGCGAGGAAACGTTCTGGGGCCTGCCGGCGCACACGGGGATGCAGCGCCGCGGCGTCGGCCTGCCCGATCCGCTCGACCCCGTGATCGATCTGTTCGCGGCGGAGACGGGCGTGACGCTCGCGTACGTGCACGAACTCGTGGGCGCGCAGCTGGGCCGCATCTCGCCGCTGCTGCCCGCGCGCATCGCGGCGGAGGTGAAGCGGCGCATCCTCGATCCTGGCCTGGCCCGGGACGACTTCGCGTGGATGGGCATCCGCAACCGCAAGGCGCCGCTGAACAACTGGACGTCGTGGATCGCGTCGAGCTGGCTGGAAGCGAACCTGCTGCTGGAGCCGGACGCCGGACGCCGCAGCGCCGCCACGCTGAAGATCTGCGGCTGCCTGGACCGCTTCCTGGAAGACTACGCGGACGATGGCGCATGCGAGGAAGGCCCGGGCTACTGGGCCGCGTCGGCCGGGCCGTACCTCGATTGCCTGATGGCGCTCGAATCCGCCACGCAGGGCGCCGTCGACATGGCGCGCGATCCGTTCGTGCGCCGCATGGGCCATTACGTGCTGGACGTGCACGTGGCGGGCGACTGGTTCGTGAACTACGGCGATGCGCATGCGCAGCTGCACCATTCCCCGCCGCTGCTGCACCGCTTCGGCCGCGCCACCGGCGACGCCGACCTCGCCGCATTCGGCGCGTTCCGGGCGAGCGCGCACGGCATCGTGCCGAGCGACCAGGGCCGCCTGGCGCGCGACGTCGCCGACGTGCTGGAAGTGGCGCGCATGCGCGCGACGCCGGGGCGCGACGCGCTGCCGCGCGCGGCCTGGTATCCCGCGCTGGGCCTGATGACGGCGCGCGCGCGGGCCGGCAGCGCACAGGGCTTCTTCCTCGCCGCGCAGACGGCGCCGAACGCGCGCAGCCACGGCCACCACGATTCGGGCAGCTTCATCGTGTTCCACGACGGCGCGCCCGTGTTCGTCGATCCCGGTGTCGAAGCCTACACGGCGCAGACGTTCGGCAAGGACCGCTACGCGATCTGGACGATGCAGTCGGGCTACCACAACCTGCCGCTCGTCGCGGGCCGCATGCAGGTCGGGCGCGACGCCCGCGACCGTGCGAGCGGCGTGCGCGTCGACGACACGGCCAGCGCCACCGGCATGACGATGGAGCTGGCGCCGACATTCGGACCGGAGGCGGGCATTCGCACGTGGCAGCGCCGCATCGCGCTCGAGCGCGGTGCGGACCGGGTGGTGTTGCGCGAGACGTTCCGGCTCGAACGCGCCGCGCTCGTGGCACTGGTGTTCATGACGCCGCGCCGGCCGGAGACCAACGAGGCGGGCGCCGTCGCGCTGCCGCTCGCCGGCGGACGCACCGTACGGCTGCGCTACGACGCGCGCGCGCTGCGCCCGGACGTCGAACGCATCGCGCTGGCCGACCCGGGCCTGCGGCACGAATGGGGCGCGGCGCTGTACCGCATCCGGCTCGTGGCGGCGCCGCTGGACGCAGGCGACCTGGCCGTGACGATCGAAGCGTGATTTGCAGCGGTGATGTGCAACCTGGAGGAGACGACTTGGACACACGAACGATGGCGGGCATCCTGATCGGCGCCGCGCTCCTGCTGGGCGGCTGCGCCGAGCTCCCCGACGCGGCAGGGACACCGTCCGCCGGCGCCGCGCGCACCGGGGCCGCGCCGGTGCCGGCGCGCGCGGAGGCGCTCGCGCTGATCGAGCGGGTCAACGGCTACTGGCAGCGCACGACGCCGCCGACGGAATGGGCGTTCTGGAACGTCGCCGTGTACCACACGGGGAACATGGCGGCCTACGCGGCGACCGGCAACGAGGCCTACCGCCGCTATTCCGAGCGCTGGGCCGACTACAACGGCTGGCGCGGCGCGAAGTCGGACGATCGATCGCAGTGGAAGCTCACGTACGGCGAGACGGACGACCACGTGCTGTTCGGCGACTGGCAGGTCTGCTTCCAGACGTACATCGATTTGTACCGCCTCGGCCCGCAGGACCCGCGCCGCATCGCCCGCGCGCGCGAGGTGATCGACTACGAGATCGGCACGGACCGGGTGGATTACTGGTGGTGGGCGGACGGCCTGTACATGGCCATGCCCGTGATGACGAAGCTGTACGCGCTGACCGGCGAGCGGCGCTACCTCGACAGAATGGTCGCGTATTTCGACTACGCGAACGGCCTGATGTACGACGCCGACGCGCACCTGTACTACCGCGACGCCCGTTACGTCTACCCGCGGCACACGAGCGTCAACGGCAGGAAGGACTTCTGGGCGCGCGGCGACGGCTGGGTGTTCGCGGCGCTCGCGAAGGTGCTGGCCGACCTGCCGCGCGACGATCCGTACCGTCCCCGGTTCGAGGAACGCTT
>Ga0308168_1002013_pt1 | contig 17310 bp, 14 predicted proteins | sample PhyCR2_FD_202133 | JGI IMG/M metagenome (GOLD analysis project Ga0308168, IMG submission 202133) | Phyllosphere microbial communities from UC Gill Tract Community Farm, Albany, California, United States - DLSLRC.R2 | ecosystem: Host-associated > Plants > Phyllosphere > Unclassified | place: USA...
CCGGACAACTTTTTACAGCGGCTTCCGGTCTGCGCTATAGTAAGCGGCTCATCCACGCTCCCGACTCGTTCCTTCCACCCCATGCGGCTGCTGCACACCTCCGACTGGCACCTCGGCCAGACCCTGCACAATTTCGACCGGACCTGGGAACACCAGCGCTTCCTCGACTGGCTGCTCGACACCCTCGTGGCCGAGGACATCGATGCACTCCTGATCGCGGGCGACATCTTCGACAACGCCAATCCGTCGGCGGCCTCGCAGCGCCAGCTGTATCACTTCCTGCAGCAGGCGCGTGCGCGCCTGCCGCGGCTCGACATCGTCGTCATCGCCGGCAACCACGATTCGCCGGGCCGCCTGGAAGCGCCGGGACCGCTGCTGAGCGCACACGGCACGCGCGTGGTCGGCCACATGGCGAAGAACGCCGACGGCGAGCTCGACCTCGAGCGCCTGCTGGTGCCGCTGACCGGGCGCGACGGGGAAGTCGAAGCCTGGTGCGTGGCGATCCCCTTCCTGCGGCCCGGCGACGTGCCGCGCGTCGCCGCGCCGGAAGGCGAAGCGGTCGACCCCTATGCCGCCTACATGCAGGGCATCGCCCTGCTCTACCGGCAAGCCTATGCGCTGGCCGAGGCGCGCCGCACGCCCGGCCAGGCGATCCTGGCGATGGGCCACTGCCACATGGTCGGCGGCGATTCGTCGCCGGATTCCGAGCGCCGCATCGTGATCGGCGGCACCGAGGCGCTACCGGCGTCGATGTTCGATCCCGGCCTGGCCTATGCCGCGCTGGGCCACCTGCACCTGGCCCAGCGCGTCGGCAAGCAGGAGCACCTGCGCTACAGCGGCAGTCCGCTGCCGCTGTCGTTCTCGGAAGTGCATTACCAGCACCAGGTGCTGCGCATCGATCTCGATGGCGCGGCGGCGCGCGCGATCACGCCGCTGCCCGTGCCGCGCGCGGTCGAGCTGCTGCGGATCCCGGCCGCGCCGGCGCCGCTGAAGGAAGCGATCGCGGCGCTGGTCGAACTCGACCTGCCCGAGCGTCCCGCGCACGAGCAGCCCTACCTGGAAGTGCGGGTGCTGCTGGACGGTCCGGAACCGGGCCTGCGCGCCCAGGTCGAAGCCGCGCTGCAGGGCAAGCCGGTGCGCCTGGCCAAGATCGAACCGACCCGGCGCGTGGTGACCGCGCCCGGCATCGAAGCCGCACTGACCCTGGACCAGCTGGCGGCGCTGCAGCCGGACGAGATCTTCCGCCGCCTGTGGCAGCAGCGCTTCGGCGCCGATGCCCCGGACGATCAATTGGCCGCCTTTGCCGAGCTGATGATGCCAGGGGATGCACGATGAAAATCCTGCGCATCGGCGGCAAGAACCTGGCCTCGCTGGCCGGCGAATTCGAGGTCGACTTCGAGAGCGAACCGCTGGCCTCGAGCGGCCTGTTCGCGATCAGCGGCCCCACCGGGGCGGGAAAAAGCACCCTGCTCGACGCCCTGTGCCTGGCCCTGTACGACGCCACCCCGCGCCTGTTGAAGGCGCGTGCCGGCAACCAGGTGCCCGACGTGGGCGCCGACACGGTACAAGCGCACGACCGCCGCACCCTGCTGCGGCGCGGCGCGGCCGAGGGCTATGCCGAAGTCGACTTCGTCGGCAACGACGGCATCGCCTACCGCGCGCGCTGGAGCGTGCGCCGCTCGTACAACAAGGCGACCGGCGCGCTGCAGGGCGTGAACATGAGCCTGCACAAGCTGCCGGAACTGGCACCGCTCGGCAATACCAAGACCGAGACCCTGGTCGAGATCGAAAAGCGCATCGGCCTGTCGTTCGAACAATTTACGCGTTCGGTCCTGCTGGCCCAGAACGAATTCTCGGCCTTCCTGCGCACCGACGACAACGAGCGCGGCGAGCTGCTCGAAACCCTGACCGGCAGCGCGGTCTACACCGAGATCTCGCGCCGCGCCTTCGAACGTTGGAGAACCGAGCAGGAAGCGATGCGGCGCCTGACCGGGCGCCTGCAGGACCAGGCGCCGCTGGCGCCGGAGGGGCGCACCGCGCTCGACGAGGAACACACGGTGGCGCAGGCGGCGCTGACGGGCGCGGATGCGCGCCGCGGCGCGCTCGAACAGCAGCTGCGCTGGCACCAGGCGCTCGATAAACTGGCACAGGGCGAAGCCCAGGCGGAAACGGCGCTGGCCACGGCCACGGTGGCGCTCGACGCCGCCGCCCAGCGGCGCCGCCATCTGGCCACGCTGGATGCGGTACAGCCGGCGCGCGCGCTGGTGGCCGAGCTGCAGCGCCTGGCCGGCGAACAGCGCCAGGCCCAGCTCGCGCTCGAACATGGCGAGAAGGACTTGGCGCGGGCGCTCGACGCGCAAAAGGCCGCGGCCCAGGCCCAGATCGACGCCGAGCGCAAGCTGGAAGCGGCCGAACAAGTCCAGCGCGCACAGGCGCCCCTGCTCGACCGCGCCAAGGCGCTCGACGCCACGCTCGCCACGCTGGCCCCGGCCCACGCCAAGGCGCGCGGCGCCCTCGACGCGGCTGCCGCCGAAGCGCGGCAAGCCGGCCAGGTACTGGCCGCCAAGACGGCCGAGCTGGACGAAACCTGGCGCACGCTGGCCGAGACCCGCGCCTGGCTCGAGGCGCGGCGCGACCTCGATGGCCTGGCAGCCCAGTGGGAACGCTGGGAACAGCGCCTTCTGCAGGCCGAGCAGGCCGCGGCCCAGGATGCGGCTGCTGCCACCGCATTGGCGCGGGCCCGCAGCGGCCTCGAACAGGCCGAAGCGGCGGCCCAGCGCACCGCCGCCGCCCTCGGCGCCGCAACCACGCTGCTGCAGGAGCGCGACATCTTGCGCGCGCAAGCGATCGAGGCGCTGGACGCCATCGATGCCGACGCCTTGCGCAGCGAACGGCGCGCGCTCGACACCCGGCGCGAGCGCCTGGCCGCCTTTGGCGCCGTCCACAATGCCCTGGACGCGGCGCACAAGCAGTCCGCCAAGCTCGATGTCCAGGCCGAACGCCAGCAGGCGGCGCAAACGGCCGCCGCCGCCGCGCTGGATGCGGCCCGCACCGCGGGCGGCGCCATCGACGCTGCGCTGGCCCAGGCCGAGCGCATGTTCGAGGCCGCCCAACTGGCCTGCGCCGATGGCGTCGAAAGCCTGCGCGACCGCCTCAACCACGGCACACCCTGCCCGGTGTGCGGCAGCGAAGAACACCCCTACCGCCACCAGGATGCGCGCCTGCACACCCTGCTCGACAAGATGGCGCAGGAAGTGGCGGCACGCCGCCGCGAACAGCGCGACAAGCTCAACGAGCAGGCGCAGCAGCAGGCGGCGCTGGACAATGCCGCCGAGCGCCTGCGCGCACTGGCCGAGGAACGTGGCGGCATGCTGGATGCCATCGCCCAGCTCGAGGAAGAGCTGGCGGCCAGCCCGCTGGCCGGCGAAGCGCCCGACGCCGAAGGCCGCGGCGCCTGGCTCACGGCCCAGCAAGGGCTGCTGCGCGACGGCGCCGGCGAGCTCGATGCCCGCGAACAGGCATTGCGCCGCGCCGAGCTGGCGCGCGACGCCGCCCAGCAAGCCTGGGACAGCACCCACCGCGAACAGGCACGCCTGCTGGACGCGGCCCAGGCCGCGCAAGCCCGGTTGAACAGCCTGGAAACCGACATCGCCACGCTGGCGGCAAGGCGCGACGCCGCGGCCGAAACCCTGGCCAGCCTGGTGGCCGAACTCGATCCGGTGCTGGTGGAAGCCTGCGGCGCCGGCTGGCAGACCGGATGGCGGCAGGACCCGGCCGGCTGGCGCCAGCAGCGCGCCGGCGCCGCCCGCGAATGGGCCGAGCGCGCCGCCCGCGTGACGCGGCTGGAATCCGCGATCCGCACCTTCGAGGCCGAGCATGCGGCCCTCAGCGCGCGCGTGCAGCAGAACGGGGGGCGGCTGGCCGAGGCGCAGGCGGAGTTCGAGCGCATCGAGCTGGAATCGTCGACGCTGCGCCGCGAACGCGCGCAACTGTTCGACGGCCGTACCGCGCGCGAAGTCGAACAGGCACTGGCCGCCGGCGTGACGGCGGCGCGCGAAGGCGTCAACGCCAGCCAGGCCGCGAGCCTGCAGGCGGCGCAATCCGAAGCGCGGGTGCGCGAAGCGCAGGCCAAGGCGCAGGAGCGCATCGCCGCACTGCAGGATGCGTCCGGCGATACCGCAGCGCGCCTGAACGCGTGGATCGAAGACTTCGACGGCAACGATCCGGACCTGGAGCCGGTCGACAGCGAACAGGCATTGGCGGCGCTGCTGGCGGTCGGCAATGCCTGGATCGCGCAGGAGCGCGCTGCGCTGGGCGAACTGGATTCCCAGGCACGCCAGGCCGCCGCCGTGCTGGCCGAGCGGCGCATGCAGCGCCAGCAGCACCAGCAGCACCAGGAAGCGGCGCCGCCCGATGCGGCCAGCCGCGATGCCGCCGGCCTGGCCCAGGACCTGGCCGCAGCCGAGCAGGAACGGCGCACGGTCTACGAGACCGCCGCCGCGCTTGCGCTGCGTATCCGCGAAGACGATGCCCGCCGCGAGCGCGCGCGGTCGATGATGGCCGAGATCGAGCGCCAGCGCGCCATCGAGGAACGCTGGGCCAGGCTGGCGGACCTGATCGGGTCCGCCGATGGCAAGAAATTCCGCAACTACGCCCAGCAATTCACGCTCGACGTGCTGCTCGGCTATGCCAACCAGCACCTGGCCCAGCTGGCGCGGCGCTACCGCCTGGAGCGCGTCGCCAACGGCAGCGGCCCGTCGCTGGCGCTGATGGTGCGCGACCAGGACATGGGCGGCGAGGTGCGCTCGGTCAACTCGCTGTCCGGCGGCGAATCCTTCCTGGTGTCGCTGGCGCTGGCGCTGGGCCTGGCCTCGCTGTCCTCGAACCGGGTCAAGGTCGAATCGCTGTTCATCGACGAAGGTTTCGGCAGCCTGGACAGCGATACGCTGGGCGTGGCCATGGATGCGCTGGACGCGCTGCAGTCGATGGGACGCAAGGTGGGCGTGATTTCGCACGTGCAGGAAATGACGGAGCGGATCGCGACCAAGGTCATGGTGCGGCCGGGCGGCGGCGGCAGCAGCGCCATCACAGTTCAATAAGTAACAACACAGTCATCATGAAACACACACTCTTCCTGTTCGACCTCGACGACACCCTGCTCGACTTCAAGGCGTCCGAGCAGCGCTCCTTCGCCCTCACGCTGGGCGAACTCGGCATGAAGGACGACATCGACGCCCTGTTCGCCGACTACCAGGCGATCAACCTGGCCCTCTGGAGAAGCTTCGAGACCGGCGCGGTGTCGAAGGATTTCCTGAAAGTCGAACGCTTCCGCAAGGCCTTCGCCCAGCACGGCCTCGAGCTCGATCCGGAGGAGGCCAGCCGGCTGTACCTGGAATCGCTGTCGAATACCGTGGTGCTGATCGACGGCGCGGTGCGCCTGTGCGCGACGCTGGCCGCCATCGGCGAGGTCGGCATCATCACCAACGGGGTCGAGCAGATCCAGAAGCGGCGCATCGCCAGCTCCGGCCTGGGCGATTACATTTCCTTCATCGCCACCTCGGAAGCCTGCGGCCATGCCAAGCCGGACAGCCGCTTCTTCCAGTACACGACGGCGATGGCGCGCGCCTTTGCGTCGCACGAGACCATCATCGTCGGCGACCGCCTGGATGCCGACATCCTCGGCGCCAACCACTTCGGCATCGAGAGCTGCTGGTTCAATCCGGACCGGCTGGCCAACGCGTCGGCAGCGGTGCCGACCTGCGAAGTGCATACCCTGCACGACGTGGTGCCGGCGCTGCGCAGCCTGGTGTCAGCCTGACGGAAATCCGACTGCGGCTGCGCCGGCACCGCGCGTGCCGGTGCTAAAATGCGCGCCTTTCCAGCATCTTCTTTTTTCGGATCCATCATGTCCAAACCCGCCCGCTTCCTGACCTTCAAGTGCGCCAAGTGCGCCAAGCCGGTCAAGGTCCAGCTGCAGAAAGTCTCGGCCTGCTCGCACATCCAGCCCTACCAGGGCATCTGCGACTGCGGCGAAATCAAGCGCCACGCCACCGGCAATCCGGAGGCGGTCAAATCCTTCGTCGAGTCGAACGACCTGCACTGGCAACATCACCATTGAGCAGCGAGATGACTGCGGCAATGATCCACTGGGTTGAGAACGGCGAGGAGCGCGCGGCAAACTGGCGCTCGGAAAGCGGCTGGCCGGCGCCGAAGAACATCGTGCTGGCCGACGACACCATGAACGCCGACACCGCCTACCGGCTGGCGCTGGACGGCACCGGCCTGCTGTGGCGCGGCGACTTCCAGAATGCGCGCCAGCTGCTGCAGGCGCTGGTACGCCGGCTCGACCAGAAAAGCGAGCGCAACAAGCGTAAGCCGGCCAAGCCGGCCGCCACCTTGACCGAGCAGTTCCACCGCCATCGCCTGGCCCAGCTGCAGCGCGCGCGCCTGCTGGCCATGCTCCTGATCCCGTTCGACGCCGATTACACGATCCCGCTGCGGCGCGCGCCCGACGTCAAGCAGGCCTGCAACGAAGCCTATGGCGCTGGCGCGGAACCCTTCGTGGCCTCGCTGCGCGAGCTGCTGGGCCTGATCGGCGCCCACGAATGGCGGCGCAAGGGCGTGTTCATTCCGGCGCTGGACGAGCGCATCCACCCCTGGTATGGCGTGTTCTCGCCGGTGCGCGGCGAATATGTGGAACTGGTCGCGCAGGCACCCCTGCCCGCGCAAGCGACGCTCGCCTTCGACATCGGCGCCGGTACCGGCGTGCTGTCGGCGGTGCTGGCGCACCGTGGCCTGCAGGGCGTGATCGCCACCGACATGGACGAGCGCGCGCTCGGCTGCGCCCGCGCCAACGTCGAACGCCTCGGCCTGGGCGACCAGGTCGAGGTGGTGCAGGCCGATCTGTATCCGGAAGGCCGCGCCGGCCTGGTGGTCTGCAATCCGCCCTGGCTGCCGGGCAAGCCGAGCTCGGCGATCGAGTATGCGATCTACGATCCGGACAGCCGCATGCTGAAGGGTTTCCTGGCCGGCTTGAAAGACCATCTGCTGGCGCACGGCGAAGGCTGGCTGATCCTGTCCGACCTGGCCGAGCACCTGGGTCTGCGTTCGCGTGAGCAGTTGCTGGCGTGGATCGCCGAAGCCGGCCTGGAAGTGGCCGGCCGTCACGACGTGCGCCCGACCCATCCAAAGGCCAGTGACCTGGAGGATCCGCTGGCGGCGGCACGCATGCGCGAGGTGACGTCGCTGTGGCGCCTGCACGTTGCCTGATTATCAGTGCGCAAACTTGATTTGCACCGTCAGGTCGATTGATATACAATAGCGTTCTCAGACGCGGGGTGGAGCAGTCTGGCAGCTCGTCGGGCTCATAACCCGAAGGTCACAGGTTCAAATCCTGTCCCCGCAACCAGAATTCTTTAAGACCGAGCCCGACTCTTGTAGTTGGGCTTTGTTTTTTGAGTGAGCCGTTAGCAGTACAGAGCGCATGAGAGACAAGAAAGACAACGCGACCTTCGATTTGCCCGGCTTTGAGCCGGCCGCACAAGATGACGGTGTTGTCCTTTCTTCCGAGCCGAAGCGCGGCGGTCCGCGTCCACGACGGATTGCGCTCAAGCAGGAGCAGATTCCACTGCTCGACGAAACCGATGCCAGCGGCCTGCCCGTGTGGCAGCGCGACCCGAATCTTGACCTCACCGGCCTGCCGATCTGGCAACCGGACTGAGCACCGACAAGGCATTTACGGCTTTGTCAGGCGCTCTTAACCTGCCGCGCCTGCGGTTGACACCATGACCGATACCGCATTTTCCTCCCTCCAGCTCGATCCGCGCTTCCTGGCCAACCTGACCCAGCTCGGCTATACCCAGATGACGCCGGTGCAGGCATCCACCCTGCCCCTCGCGCTGGCCGGCCGCGACCTGATCGCCCAGGCCAAGACCGGCAGCGGCAAGACCGCCGCCTTCGGCATCGGCATGCTGCTGGGCCTGAACCCGACGCTGTTCGCGGTGCAGGGCATGGTGATGTGCCCGACGCGCGAGCTCGCCGACCAGGTCGCCAACGAACTGCGGCGGCTGGCGCGCGGCATCGGCAACGTCAAGGTCGTCACGCTCACCGGCGGCATCCCGATGCGCCCGCAGATCGCCACGCTCGAATTCGGCGCCCACATCGTGGTCGGCACGCCGGGCCGCATCCGCGACCACCTGCAGCGCAAGACTCTCGACCTGGCGCGCCTGCGCACCCTGGTGCTGGACGAGGCCGACCGCATGACCGACATGGGTTTCTACGACGAGATCGCGGCCATCGTGCGCGAATGCCCGGCGCGCCGCCAGACCCTGCTGTTCTCGGCCACCTACCCCGACGACATCCGCGAAGCCACCGCCCTGTTCCTGAACAATCCGGAAGAAGTCGCGGTCGAGACGCGCCACGTGCCGGCCCAGATCGAGCAGCGCTTCTACGAAATCGGCTTCGAAGGCCGCGAAGAGGCGGCGGCCCGCGTGCTGCGCCATATCCGCCCGGGTTCGGCGATCGCCTTCTGCAACACCAAGGCGCGCTGCCGCGAAGTGGTCGATTACTTGCGTTCGAAAGGTTTTGCGGCGCTGGCGCTGTACGGCGAGCTGGAACAGCGCGAGCGCGACGAGACCCTGGTGCTGTTCGCCAACCGCAGCTGCTCGGTGCTGGTGGCCACCGACGTGGCCGCGCGCGGCATCGACGTCGCCGGACTGGAACTGGTGCTGAACGTCGACGTCTCGAAGGACCCGGAAGTGCACGTGCACCGCGTCGGCCGCACCGGCCGCGCCGGCGAGACCGGCCTGGCGGTGACCCTGTCCGCGCCCAACGAAAAACGCTTCGTGCGCCTGATCGAAGACCTGCAGGGCCTGGCCGCCGAGTGGCATCCGCTGGCCGAACTCGACGACGTCGACGTGCCCGCCGACGAACTGGCCCGGCTGGCGCCGATGGTCACGCTGTGCTTCTCCGGCGGCAAGAAGGACAAGCTGCGTCCGGGCGACCTGATGGGCGCGCTGGCCAAGGATGCCGGCCTGACCAAGGAACAGGTCGGCAAGATCCACATCCTGGAATTCATGAGCTACGTTGCCATCGAGCGCAGCGCAGCCCGCCAGGCCTACCAGGGCCTGAACGCCAACAACCCGCTCGGCGCCGACTACGGCAGCGTCAAGGGCCGCAACTTCAAGATGCGTTTCATCGACGTCTGACCCAACGCAAACCGGGGTCAGAGCCCGGTTTTTGGCAAGATCTACTCAGCAATATGGCTTCACGCGATGGCGCCGAGGGGATCGGGACCGGCGCGGAATTTGTAACAAAAGTAAAAGCCGCGCACGGTTGAAATGATTTCCGGGCGGCAGCTCTGCAGTTCTGGCATCATTTTGCTAAAGGAGCATTAGTAAAATGACCAGCTCAACCACAACCGGGCAAGAGACTACGGCCGGCCGCAGCGTCAGGGACATCGTCGAGCATGCGCACGGCGAAGTGACCGAGGCCTGGTGCCGCAAACTCTTCCGCCAGCTGCTGCAGGCCCTCGAACGCCAGTACGCGATGGAGATGCCGCACCGCGTCATCACCGCCGACACCGTCGTATTCCACCAGAATGGCCAGCCGCTGCTGCTGCCGTCGGTCGCCAGCGATCCCGCGCCCAGCGAAGCCGACGACCTCACCGCACTCGCCAAGCTGGTCCATTACGCGATCACGCAGGAACTGCTGCCGAGCGGCCCGCTGCACGGCCGCGGCCTCGACGGCTACAGCGAGACCCTGCTCACGGCGGTCGACCGCTGCATGGACCCCGACCCGGCCCGGCGCCCGCAGACGGTCGCGGAACTGCGCGACATCCTCGGCATCGTGCCGCCGGGGTCGGCGCCGCTGCCGCCGCCGCCGCCCTTGTCGGAGCTGGCCGACCCGCTGGCTGAGCAGGCCCTGGTGGGTGAGCCGGTCCCGGTGGCTGAACCGGTCCCGGTGATAGAACCGGCCCCGGTGGTGGAACCGGCCCTGATGGTAGCTGAGCCCGCCTTATTGGCTGAGCCGCTGGTGGTGGCTGAGCCGCTCGCAGTGACTGAACCGGCCTCGGTAGTAGAACCGACCCCGGTAGTGGAACCGGCCCCGGTGGTGGAACCGGCCCCGGTGGTAGCCGAGCCGGCCCCGGTGACGGAGCCGGCACCGCTGGCTGAACCGCTCCCGATGGCTGAACCGCTCCCGATGGCTGAACCAGTTCCGATGGCTGAGCCGGCCCCTGTGCCCGAACCCGCCCCGGTGCTTAAGCCAGCGCCGGTGCCCCATATCCAGCCAAAGCCAGTCGAACCCGCCGCCCACGCCCTGCGCGCAAGCGCGGACGACAAGCGCAGCGAAAGACCTGCAACGAGCACCGGCAGCACGCCTGCGGCGACTGCGGCAGCTGCCGCGGCGACTGCGGCACCTACGGCAGCAGCGCCCACGGCGCCGCCCGTCCAGTCCCATGCCGGCACCCAAGCCGCGGCGCCGGTCCGCCGGCCGCGCTGGCCAATCGTCGCGATCCTTGCGGCCATGGTGCTCGCCGGATACGCTCTGCTGCCCAACAACGCCCCTCACGACCAGCCTGTGCTGGTTGTACCGCAGGAACAGGCCGGCCCGCAGGCCGCCGCAAGTGTCGACGCCCCCGCAGCCGCGCCAGACGCCGCGACTGCGCCTGCTGCACCGGCAACCGGCCCGGCCCTCCAGCCTGCCCCATCGACTTCAGCGCAGTATCCGGGCGCCCTGCCAGCACAGGCGCCGGCAGCGGCAGTCGTCGCCCCTGCTGCAACGCCCGGCATTATCCCGGCGACGCCGGCCGGCGCCGGCACCACGGCTGGCGTCGCACCCGGCACAGCCAACCCCAACGCCAGCGCCACTTACCAGCTGCAAATCCAGCCCTGGGGCACCGTCTACGTGGATGGCGTCGACCGCGGCGTCAGCCCACCGATCAAGCGCCTCCAGCTGCCCCCGGGACGCCACACGGTCCGCGTGACCAATCCGAATTTCCAGGAACGCGTGCTCGACGTCGACACCTCGGCCGGCGACGGCCGCATCGTCGTCGACTTCAGCGCCGCCGAATGAAAGCGCGCATGATGCCCATGACTACACTCACACGCACACTGCCGGCCGCCGCCCTGCTCGCCTTCCTGGCAAGCGGCTGCGCCGAGTACCCGATCTTCGACAGCAAGCCGGCCCGCAATAGCAGCCATCCGAAAGCCGTCACCGTGAACGACCGCTCGCCCAATCCGCCGGCCCGGCCCAAGGAACGCAGTCGCGAGCGCGAGCGCGATGACGGGCCGAAGGAAAGCGACGGCCTGCGCGAAGGCATCCGCCTCTACGACGAAGGCGATTACAACGGCGCCATCAAGCGCCTGGGCGCGCGCGACCTGAACAACGGCCCGCTGGCGACGCGCCTGACCGCGCTCAAGTACACGGCCTTCAGCTATTGCGTGACGGCGCGGCCGGCCCAGTGCCGCCAGGCCTTCGACAAGGCATTGCGCCTCGATCCGTCGTTCGACCTGGCACCCGGCGAACACGGCCACCCGTTGTGGGGGCCGGTGTTCACGAAAGCAAAGCAGGCTGCCGATTAAGCCTTGACGTTGACCGACGCCGGGAAGGTCGGCGCCCGGCGATGCAGCGTCGCCTGCTCGTAGGCATACGCCATCCCGATCAGCGTCGCCTCGCTCCAGGCGCCGCCGACAAAGGACAGGCCGACCGGCAAGCCATGCACGTAGCCGGCCGGCACCGTCACGTGCGGGTAGCCTGCCACCGCCGCCGGCGACGAAAAGCTGCCGCCGTAGTGGTCGCCGTTGATGTAGTCGGTCAGCCAGGCTACGCCGCCGGTCGGCGCCACCAGCGCATCCAGCTTTTCCTCGCGCATGATCTTGTCGATCCCCTCTTCGCGCGTATAGCGGCGGTTGTTGGCCAGCGCTTCGCGGTAAGCCTTGTCCTGCAGGCCCGGCTTGGCCTGGGCCGCGACCAGGTGTTCCTGGCCGAAGTGCTGCAGCTCGCGCGCCGCGTTCTTCTCGTTGAAGGCGATGATGTCGGCCATGGTCTTGACCGGCGCATGGGCGGCGTAGCCGGCCAGCCAGGCTTCCAGGTCGGGGCGGAACTCGCCCAGCAGCACTTCGAGTTCGCTGTCGTTGACCTTGTCGGTGTTCGGCACCTGCACGTCGACCAGGATCGCGCCCTGCGCCTTCAGCACCGCCAGTTCCTTCTCGATCAGGGCGTCGATCGCCGTGGCGCTGCCGAAGAAATTGCGCGCCACGCCGATGCGCTTGCCCTGCAGGCCGTCCTTGCGCAGGGCGCGGGCGTAGTCGGCGGACTTGCCGCGGCTGGCGCCAGAGGCCTCGTCGGCCGTGTCGACGCCACACAGGGCGGTCAAGAGCAGCGCGGCGTCGGTCACGCTGCGCGTCATCGGGCCGGCCGTGTCCTGCGAATGCGCGATCGGGATGATGCCGCTGCGGCTGACCAGGCCCAGGGTCGGCTTGATGCCGACGATGCCGCAGGTCGAGGCCGGCGACACGATCGAGCCGTCGGTTTCGGTGCCGACCGCCAGCGTCGCCAGGCTGGCCGCCATCGCCGCGCCCGAGCCGGAGCTGGAACCGCTGGTGTTGCGGTCGAGCGCATACGGATTGCGGGTCTGGCCGCCGCGTCCGCTCCAGCCGCTGACCGAATGGGTCGAGCGCATGTTGGCCCATTCGGACAGGTTGGTCTTGCCGAGGATGACGGCGCCGGCCTCGCGCAACTTTTGCGCAATGTATGCATCCTTGCTGGCGCGTACGCCGTCCAGCGCCAGCGAACCGGCGCTGGTGCTCATCTTGTCCGCGGTGGCGATATTGTCCTTGATCAGTACCGGGATGCCGTGCAGCGGTCCGCGCAGCTTGCCGGCCTTGCGCTCGCGGTCGAGCGATTCGGCGATCGCCAGCGCGTCCGGATTCAGCTCGATCACGGCGTGGAGCGCCGGGCCGGCCTTGTCGATGGCCGCGATACGGGCGAGATATTGCTGCACCAGGACTTTCGCGCTCAGCTTGCCGGCCGCCATCTGCGCCTGTTGCTCCTGCACGCCCGCCTCGAGGATGGCACTGCCTGCCGTGCTGCCGTTGGCGGCAGCCGAAGCCAGTCGGGCCACCCCGGCGGCGGCGCCGGCAGCCACACCGAGTCGAACGAAATTCCTGCGATCCATGCCATTCTCCGCGTTAAATAAAGCCAAGAATAGCAGTAAAGTTGCTTATGCAACACGGATTAATGCGCTAGCGTTTTCTTGCGTATGAATATTTTGTCATGCAAAATGTGGAAACGTTCCCACACCTCCCTGCCCATGACCATCCAGACTGCCTCCACCGGTTTTGCAGACAGCAAACGCCACTATCCGATCCTCGATGGCCTGCGTGGCGTCGCCGCCCTGATGGTCGTGGCATTCCACCTGTTCGAGGCGCATGCCGCCAGCCGCTTCGTCCAGGTCATCAACCACGGCTACCTGGCGGTCGATTTCTTTTTCCTGCTGTCCGGTTTCGTCATCGGCTATGCCTACGACGACCGCTGGCGCAGCATGACGGTCGGCGAATTCTGCAAGCGGCGCCTGATCCGCCTGCACCCGATGATCGTGGTGGCGATGCTGGTCGGCGCCGCGCTGTTCTACTTCCAGCAGGGTGTGCCGTTTCCGAAGATCCAGGACACGCCGCTGTGGCTGATGCTGACGCTGATGGTCATAGGCATGACGCTGCTACCGGTCGGCGCGGCGCTGGACGTGCGCGGCTGGGGCGAGATGCATCCGCTGAACGGCCCTGCATGGTCGCTGTTCTATGAATATGTGGGCAACTTGCTGTACGCCCTGTTCGTGCGCAAATTCTCGAAGGTGGCGCTGGGACTGTGCGTGTTCCTGGCCGGCTGCGCGCTGGTGCACCACTGCGTGGCCGGGCCGCAGGGCGACGTGATCGGCGGGTGGTCGCTCGATCCGGCCCAGGTCCGCCTCGGCCTGACCCGCCTGCTGTATCCGTTCTTCGCCGGCCTGCTGTTGTCGCGCGTCGTCAAGGTCGGCCGGGTCCGTCACGCTTTCCTGCTGAGCAGCGCGATCGTCGTGGCAACGCTGGCGATGCCGCGCTTCGGTGGCGAACAGGCGCTCTGGATGAACGGCCTGTACGAATCGGCCTGCATCATCGCCGTGTTCCCGCTGGTCGTCTACCTGGGCGCGAGCGGCACCGTGCAAGAGGGTCCGGCCGCCCGCATGTGCAACTTCCTGGGCGGGATTTCGTACCCGCTCTATATAACCCATTACCCTTTCGTGTACGCCTACACGGCCTGGGTCGTCACCAACAAGGTGACGCTGCGCGACGGCGCCCCGGTCGCGCTGGCGACCCTGCTGCTGTGCGTGCTGCTGGCCCATGTCTGCCTGAAGTACTACGACATCCCGCTGCGCCAGTGGCTGACGCGGCGCTACATGGGCAAGGCGGCGGCGCCGGCCCTGGCGTCGAAGCCCTCCGCATGAACGCTGCGCCCGCGCGGGCGCGGACGCAAAAAAAAACGCTGCCTTCGGGCAGCGTTTTTTTGGTCAAGCAGGGGTTCGACTTAGTTGCGCACCACGCGCTTGTACTCGGCGGTACGGGTGTCGATCTCGATGGTGTCGTCCTGGTTGACGAACAGCGGCACCGAAATGGTGAACTGCTTGTCTTCGATCGCGTTTTCGATCTTGGCTTCCTTCAGCACGTTGCCCGAAGTGTTGCCCTTGACGGCCGGCTCGGTATAAACGATCTGGCGTGCGATGGTGATCGGCAGTTCGACCGAGATTGCCTTGCCGTCGTAGAACACGGCTTCGCATTCCATACCGTCTTTCAGGTAGTTGATGGCTTCGCCCATGTTTTCTTCTTCGATTTCGTACTGGTTGTACTCTTCATCCATGAAGACGTACAGCGGATCGGCGAAGTACGAGTAGGTGACCGGCTTCTTGTCCAGCACGACGACGTCGAATTTGTCGTCGCCGCGGAACACGTTTTCCAGCGGTGCGTTAGTCAGAAGATTCTTCATCTTCCATTTGTAGGTGAAGCCCGTGCGGCTCGAGCCGTTGACATCGGAGCGCAGCACGATAAACGGCTTTTCATCGACCATGATGATGTTGCCGACACGGATTTCTTTTGCGGGTTTCATAGGAAGTTTTGGATAAAAAATGAGTTGCAGTAATCGAGCATCATACCATGATCCATACCCGACGCCTACGGGAGCGACCGGGTGAAATTCAGCAGATTGCTCACCAAGTCGCCGTTCGCCAACATCGCGCCCTGCCAGATGCTGGCACGGGCCGACAGCGTCGGCAGTTCGGCTTGCAGGGACTTCCACAGCGCCGGCCAATCGGCCGCGCGCCCATCCTGCCCGCCCTCGACGGCACCATTCCAGTGCAGCGAAAAGTCGGTCAGGCTATCGAAGTGTCCAGCGTCTCCGGTGTATTTTTCCAGGAAAGCACGGAGTTTAACATGATGCAAGTTTTCATCTTGCGGATAAATGTGCCATATGAATGGTCTCCCGGCCCATTGGGCGCGCACCCAGGAGTCCTCGCCCCGCACCAGATTCAGGTCGCACGCCCATAACAGGCGGTCGTAGTCGTGCTGCGGCATGAAGGGCACCACGCGCACCGTGAGCCGGCCGCGGGTGGCAACGCTGCCCGGGTCGGGATCCGCGCCCAGGAAGGCGCCGACCTGATCGCGCGCGACGCCGTCCGGCACCAGGCACAGCACCTCGCGTTCGCCCTGGCGCCAGGCGTCGAACAACTGCGCCACCGGTGCATGCGGATAGCAGAACAGGCTGGCCCTGAACGCGGCCAGTTCGCCTTCAAGCACGCCAAGGCGCGCAAGGAAGGACGCCTGCGCCGCCGGGTCGGCCTGAAAGCGGTCGCGCGCGTCGAGCAGCCCCCCCTCGCGCAGCAGGCCGCCGGTGCCGGGCGTGAAGCCCGGGAAAAAGAAATGCTTGGTCAGCTTCAGGCGCGGGTGCATCGAGGGCAGCCTGTGGCAACCCTCGACCCAGGCTTCCGCACTCAGGCCTTCGTAGTTGATCCACACCGGGCGCGGTGCGCGCTGCGCCATCGCGGCCACGTAGCCGGGCGGAATCTCGACGCCGAAGAATTCGATCACGATATCGGGCACGTCGGCCGCCGTGAAGCTGCCTTCCTGGCCGTGCCAGTGGCGCACCTGCACGCCCTCGACCACCTGCTCGGCGGCTTCCGGGGTCACCGCTGGCCAGATACGCCGGAAACTGCGCAGGTCGTCGACCCACAGGGTCACCGCGATGCCATGTTCGGCCTGGAGCTGGCGCGCCAGGCGCCAGCAGATGCCGATGTCGCCATAGTTGTCGACCACCTTACAGAAAATGGCCAGCGAAGTCGGTGAGTCGGGGTGTCGGGACATGCTCGGAACAGGGCAGCTAATAGAGAGTGAGGGCGCCATTGTAGCGGCTTTCATGAGTTCAAAAGACTGCTTGCCATTTCCCCAACCCGGATAGACGCACTACCCTGGTGAATCCATGCCAGCGGACGGTGCAATCCCGGCGCACTCTGCGCCATCGCAATGCACGGCATATCCAGGATGAATTGCGCATCAGGACACAAACTTCATTGGGGGCACCCTGTCCAACAGCCACCTGTAGAAAAGCGGACCGCTCAGGTGGTCTCCGCCGGTGTCGCCGCGTCCGGAGCCTTCCACCGCGGCGGTCTTTTCCATCGTACGCGTCCGCCGGCATCGGAGCCGATGTGCGGCGGCCGCGTCCAGACAAGGAGTTGGTCATGAATGAATTTCAGCAGCTCGGCGTTGGACAGCAGGCAGGACAACAATTTCAACCGGAACTCGCACCCCAGGGTTTCTTCGGCAGCGTGTTGGGCGCGCCGCTCGGGGGACTGATCGGCCGCGGCATTGGCGGCCTGTTCGGCAATGCCCAGTTGGGCAGCCAGATCGGCCAGGCAGCCGGCGGCATCGGCGGTGGTTTCCTGCCGCTGTCGGCCGACCCGTACCAGCAACTGCAGCAGCAACAGCTGCAGCAACTGCAGCAGGGGCAAGGCCAGCTTAGCCCGCAAGGCTGGTTCGGCAATGCCATCAGCCAGTTCGGCCGGCCCCTGGGCGGCTTGATCGGCGGGATCGCCGGCAACCAGCAACTGGGCAGCACCATCGGCGGCATCGCTTCGCAACTGGGCGGCATGTTGCCGTTCTCGGCCGGCCCGCAGCAACAGTTCCAGCAGCACCCGCATGTGCAGGCGCTGGTCCAGCAACTGCAGCAACTGCAACAGATCCAGCAGCAGATCCAGCAACAGCTGCAGCAGCTATTCCAGCAACAGCAACA
>Ga0308168_1002028_pt1 | contig 17217 bp, 16 predicted proteins | sample PhyCR2_FD_202133 | JGI IMG/M metagenome (GOLD analysis project Ga0308168, IMG submission 202133) | Phyllosphere microbial communities from UC Gill Tract Community Farm, Albany, California, United States - DLSLRC.R2 | ecosystem: Host-associated > Plants > Phyllosphere > Unclassified | place: USA...
CCGCATTCGGCCACTGGTTTACCGATGCGGACTGCGCTCAGCGTGTCCTGCAAGGGTTTGCGCGAGCGCACATGCATGGTCACCTGGCCGAGCGCGACGATCGGCAAGCCGTGCTGCCAGCCGACTTCCTCGATGGTGGCGCGGTGGGCATCGTCGAAGGCGCGATGCAGCAGGTTCAGGCCGATCCAGGCGCGTTGCGGAAACACCTGCGCCATCCAGGCCGCCTGGGCATGCAGGCGGTCGACCCCGGCCGGCTCGTGGCCCGGGTAGGCCGGCAGCAGGATCGCCAGGCAATCCGGCATGCCTGCCAGGTGGGCAAGCTGCGCGGGCGGCGCCGCCAGGTCGGATGGCCGCAGCAGATAAGTCCCTTTTTCGCTGCGCGTGCGCCCCAAGGTGATGAGCTCGGCCAGGTTGCCGTAACCGTTGCGGTTCTGTGCCAGCAGGATCAGGGAGGGCGCATTCCCGCCTGGATGCTCGTCGCTCTGCAGATGGAAGTGGGCGCCGACGATCAGCGGCAGCCCCGCCTTTTTTGCCTCCCCATGCGCACGCACCACCCCGGCCAGCGAACACTCGTCGGTGAGGGCCAGCGCCGCATAGTTCAGCTGCACCGCCCGCGCCACCAGTTCTTCCGCATGTGAAGCCCCCTGTAAAAAGGAGAAATTCGACAGGCAGAACAGCTCGGCATACGCCGGCAAGCCCTGGATGGAGGATGGCGGATCGGAATTCATAGGACGGAGTTCATGGGACGGAGTTAGGGCTACAATTGTCTGAACAATCGAAACTACTGTATAAAAACACAGTATATCTTACGAACCCGACAATTGCGAAACATGCACGTACACGCCTTGATCTGCTTCAGTGCCCGCCCCGGCAGCGGCAACCCGGCCCTGGTCATCGAAGGCGCCGCCCCCGACCTCGACCCTGCAGCGCGCCAGGCCTTCGCGCGCGAACGCAATACCACCTGCGTCTTCCTCGACCGGGACGGCGACGGCGATGGCGCTGGCGATGACGGCACCCTGCGCGTCGATTACTTCTATCCGCACATGCGCAGTCCCCTGTGCCTGCACGCGACCCTGGCGGTGGCCGCCTTGCTGTTCGCCCGTCCCGGCGCACCCGCCACCCTCGCGGTCACGACGGCGCTGAAGGGCCAGCGCCTGGTCCTTTCGCAAGACGGCGACGATTATTTCGTGCGGCTGGCGCCGCAGCCGGTGCCCGCGCTGGCAACGCCACCGACGCCTGCGCTGGCAGCCACGCTGTTGAACACGCCCGGCGCCGCCCTGCCCTCGGCGCCGCGCCTGGCCTCGGTCGGCAGCCCCAAGCTGCTGGTGGAAGTGACGGACACGGACGCGCTGTATGCGCTGCGGCCCGACCTGCCCGCCATCGCCGCCTGGGGCCAGGCGAATGGCGTCAACGGCATCTACGCCTGGTGCCGCCGTGCGGATGGCGACTATGAAGGCCGCAATTTCAACCACCTCGACCCGGTCCTGGAAGACAGCGCCACCGGCGTCGCGGCCGGCGCGCTGAGCGTGGCGCTGGGCCACGGCCTGGTGCTGCGCCAGGGCCGCGCCACCCGGCGCGATTGCCTGATCCGCACGCGCTTCGAGGAAAGCACCGATGACAAGATGGACGGGAGAGCGCTCCTGGTCGGTGGTGCTGCGCGCATGGTTTGAACCGCAGGCTTATCCGGATGTGCCTTCTTGCGCCAGCATGTCCAGCAGACGCGCGCGCCGCCGTTCGAGGTCGGCAATCTGCCTTTCGATGGCGGCCAGACGCTTGCGCTGGGCCGGCGTGGTTTCCGGGCACATGGCGGCGCCTTCGATCATGCGCATGCAGTCGGGGAAAGCGCGGATCTCGGCCAGGCTGAAGCCGGTCGCGATCAGGCGCTGGATCTGCTTCACCTGGGTCACCGCGGCGGCGGGAAACAAGCGGTAGCCGTTCGCGGCGCGCACCGAGGTCAGCAAGGCATGCTCGTCGTAGTGACGGATGGCACGCACGCTGACGCCGGCGCGCCGGGCCAGCTCGCCGATCGGCAGCGTGGCGGCGCTCATGGTCTTGTCCATGGTCTTGTCGATAGTGGTGATGTTCATGGGCAGATCGAAAGGGCTTGACCCTCACATTGGTGTGAGGCTTTAGGGTAGCACTTCCCCCACTTTATGGAGTGCTACCCATGCGATCCCATCCCTCGCGCGCCGCCACGATCCGCCGGCTGCTGACACGCTTCCTGCCTGCGCTCTTCCTCTTTGCCCTGCTGGCCCCGGCGCACGCCGCCGGCAAGCACTACACGGCCACCGCGCCGGATGGCGTGACCCTGGCGATCCAGGAATCGGGCAACCCCGACGGCCCCGCCATCATCTTCATCCACGGCCTGCTGGGCAGCCGGCTGAACTGGAAACGGCAGGTCGACAGCCGCCAGCTGGCGCGCTACCGCATGATCACCTACGACCTGCGCGGCCACGGCCTGTCGGGCAAGCCCGCCGGCCAGGCCGCCTACCGCGAGGGCCGGCGCTGGGCCGACGACCTGGCGGCCGTGATGACGGCGACGCAGGCGCGCAAGCCGCTCCTGGTCGGCTGGTCGCTCGGCGGCACCGTCATCTCGAATTACCTGGCCGCCTACGGCGACCAGGACATCGCCGGCGCCGTCTACGTGGACGGCGTGATCGAGCTGGCCGCCGACCAGATCACCGCGCATCCCGACATCTACCGCGACCTCCTCAGCCCCGACCTCAAGACCCACCTCGACACCGAACGCAGCTTCCTGGCACTGTGTTTCCAGCGCCAGCCGGACGCCGCCACCTTTGCCCGCCTGTTGGCGAATGCCGCGATGGCGTCCTGGAACATGCAGACCGCGGTGCAGTCGATGAGCGTGGCCGCCGCCGAGGGTCTCGGCAAGGCGCGCGTACCGGTATTGCTGCTGTACGGTGCGCACGATGCGCTGGTGCGGCCAGGGCCCGCCATCGCGCGCGCGCGGGCGATCAATCCGCGCGTGCGCAGCCTGGTCTACGCCGATGCCGGACATGCCCCCTTCCTCGAAGAGGCCGAGCGCTTCAACCGCGACCTGTCGGCCTTTATCGAAACACTTCCTGCAGCATCCGATGAAGGCCCGCAGCGCCGCTGACATTGCGGAAAGCCGAGCGTACAGCGCGCCTGAACCGTTGGCGGTAAGATAAGCCGTCTTTCACTCATCCAAGTTACCGCCATGTCTGCCAACGCATCCGCCACCCTGCGCCACGTCGTCCTGTTCGCCTTCAAGGACGAGGCCAGCGCCGAACAGGTCCAGGCCATCGTCGACGGTTTCCGCGCCCTCCCGGGCGCCATCCCCGGCATTACCGCCTACGAATGGGGCACCAACGTCAGCCCGGAAGGCCTGAACGACGGCTTCACCCATTGCTTCACGCTGAGCTTCGCCAGCGCCCAGGACCGCGACACCTATCTGGACCACCCGGAACACCAGCGCTTCGTCGGCACCCTGGGCGCCAGCCTGGCGCGTTCGCTGGTGCTGGACTACTGGGCGCAATAAGAACCTATCCCAGTAGGGAATCTCAGGAGCGCAGCCCGCGTGCCTGCGCATCGCTGCGCTCCTGCTCGGCCTGGCCGCGCAGCGAGCGCAGGAACAGTCCGAGGCCGCCGAAGGCCATCACCAGGATGCAGATCAGCTCGAAGGCCGACATGGTGCGCAGGTTCAGGCTGACCGAGGAAATCACGCCGAACACGAGCGCCGCGAAGGCACCCAGCGCCAGCAGCCAGCCGATGAAACGCCGGGCGTCATAAAAGATGATAACGACGCCGATCACCAGCGGGACCAGGATCATCCCGCCCGTCAAGCCATAGCCGCCGACACCGAACAGGCGCGCGCCCAGGCCGAAGGTGGAACTCACCACGACCGCATTCAGCAGCAGATAAAAGCCGCCGCACATCAGCATCAAGCCGAGCAAAAACTGGCCCGCCCCACCGCTGGTTCCGCCTGCACCTTTCATTGCACCTCCCTGTCGATGATCGATGACACAAGTGGCAATAAAATAACACCAGATAGCCGACAGTAGCGCGGCGCAGGCAGGCATTTTTTGAACAGGCGACCGGCCGCGCCGGATCATGCCGGCATCGGTCTGGCCGCCCGGCAAGGATTGTCTTACTCGTCGAAGTCTTCGGCCAGGTTCTTCCAGCCGCGGCTCTTGGCCAGCTCGGTGAATTCCTCGGGCGCTTCGAGCACGATCAGCTTGCTCTCCTGCAGACCAGGATCGCTGTGGCCGAAGTCCGGCCCCTTGTAGCCGACGGCGCGCAGGCGGTCGATGATCTGGCGCACCAGCACGGTGTCCTTGTAGGCGCCCGGGTCGAGCTTGGCGGCGAAGTCCACGTACACGTCGATGATGCCGTAACCCTCGTCGAAGATGCTGATCTTCTTGACCTCGAGGGTGCGGCCGCTGCTGTCCTTGGCCTGGAAGGCGCCGGACAATTCAATGTTGGTATCGGTAGTCATGGTGGGAGCATACCACCGGGACGTTCGATGCGCCGCGCGCGGCCCGCCACGCAAAGCGCTGCGACGACCGGGGACCTGACAGGACAGGCTGCCTGGATGCCTGAATACCTATTTTGCAGCGGCGTCGATCAAGCCGGAAAGCGCGGCCTTGCCCTCGGCCGGCCAGCCCGCGTGCTGCCTGACCACCTTGCCGTTCCTGAGCAGGTAGAACGCGGGTATCCCGGTCACCTGGATGGCTTGCCATTCCTGCGCGCTATACGGCGCCCGCATCGGCATCGCCGGATTCGCGGCGTTCCACGCAGCGATGAGACGGGTTTCGACGGGTGCCGCCGGCGCGGTGATCAGCACCAGCTTGACGCCTTGCAGACGGGCCTGGAGGGCGGCGTCTTCGTGGATGGCTTGCAGGGCATTGTCGGAATTGTGGCAGCCGGCGCCGACCACCATCACCAGTTTGGCGCCGGATTCGGCAGGCAGCGCCTGGCGGCGCAAGGTATTGCGCGGCGCATCGTATGCGAACACACTGCGCCCCTTGAAGCCGGGGCCGAGCGGATCTTCAACCTGGGGGACAGCGATATTCGCCAGGTGTGGCCGTGTGGCGGCAAAGGCGCGCGCCCCCTCGAACCGGCGTGCGGCCAGCATGGCGTACAACATGCTGGCATCCAGTGTGCGGCGGGTGTCGATACCGCGTGCGGTGAATTCATGGTGCACGGCCAGCATGTCGTCGAGCGTGCGCGAGTCCGGATTGCCATTGCCGGCGCGGGCCGCCGCGTCGAACAGGATCAGGAGGTCGCCGGATTGCTGGCCGACGAGCGCTGCAGGCGAAAGGCGTTTTCCGAACAGTGCCTGGTAGCGCTGCAGGACGGCAGGGGCGCCGATCGCGGTCGTGGATGCGGCGGCATCGGCGCGCCGTCTGTCATCCTCCTCCCCGAATTGCTGGAGCGTCAGCAAATCCTGCTCCACCTGGGCGGAAGGCGCCGGCAAGCGTAGGGGTGGCCCGATCAGATCCTTTTCCAGCAAGGGCAGGTAATTTTCGGCGTCGAGGAAGCGTAGAACATTCGCCAATTGCGCATGGTCGAGTTCACGGACAAAAGCGGCCTTGCCGAAGCCGACCAGAACGTTCTCCCGCCAAGCCATCTGCCGGAGGGCATCGCGCCTGCCATAGGGTGTCAGTGCGTCGAATGGCGTCGGATTGCCGGCAGCGAGCAGTGTGCGCGGCCCTTCCGGTGCAGATGCAGCTGAAGCAATGGATGGCGGGGTGCCTGGTCTTGCCCATGTACAGCCGCCGAACTCGCAGCACAGGCAGAACAGCAGGACGTCCAAACGGTATTTCTGTTTCGGCATTACTTCTCCCGATGCGTATTCATCAGCACGGCTTCCCCTTCTTTCATGGCATCCTGACTTCTCGGCCTGCACAATAGAATCATCCGATGAAAACCCAATTCAACATACGCGCCGCCACGGCGGCCGACATAGCCGTACTGCAAAAGCTGATCGAACGTTCCGGTATCGGATTGTCAGCCGGCTTTTACACACCTGAACAGGCGCACGCGCTCACGCGCGAGGTGTTCGGTGTCGACAGCCAGCTCATTCAAGACGGCACCTACTTTGCCATCGAAGTCGACACGCGCATCGTCGCCTGCGGTGGCTGGAGCAAGCGCTCGACGCCCTATGGCGGCGACCAGCACAAGGCCGCAGCGGACCGTCTTCTCGACCCGGCCACCGAACCGGCGAAGATCCGCGCCTTTTTTGTCGATCCGGGCATGGAACGCCAGGGTCTTGGCTCGCTGCTCATGCAGCACTGTACCGAGCACGCACTGGCGGCAGGGTTCACTTCGCTCGAGCTGACGGCGACCATGCCAGGCGTACCGCTGTACCAGGCACATGGCTTCGTGCCTGTGCACGACTTGCGTCTGTCGCTCGCGGGCGGGCAGGTGGCGGTGCCGCTGACGCTGATGCGCAAGGCGATCGGATAACAAGCAGCAAGAACGATTGCGGCCCGAACCCGGCAAGCGCCGGCACGGTGAGTGTTGTTCTTCGTCTTGGGCCAGCCGCAGGCCATAAGGTATTCGCTGAGCCGCACTGGCCAATTCATTCAGCGTCATCGCTATCCCATCGTTCAGGTTTGCGCTTCATGGGTGTTGCGGGCTTCCCGGTACGAGATACATCGAATTTGGAGAACCGCCAAGATGCTCAAGACCATTATTTCTCCGGCCCCCCCAAGATCAAATCGAAGATGAAACAGCAATCCCAGTGCTGAGCGGCTGAGCAAATACATCGGCAGAAGGAAACTGAACACCGTCCACTTGAGTCGCAAGTGCGTCCCGCAAGCGGGGCATACAGTACGGCCATCGAAGGGCGGCTTGAACAGCGCGGCGCTTCTGATCGATATGGACGCGTTCCCACAATGCGGACATGTGTACATTGCAGCTCCAGATTTGTCAGGGATCGCAAGGAAGAAGTCAACTTCGACTGTCCGGCTGTTGACCGATCGCGATTGCTGGCCTAAGCATAGCACCTTGACTAGCCACAAAAATCACACTCTGTCACCACCGTCGTTCGGAACCCGGCCTCTTCGACGACGATTTCCCATGCATTCTGTTTGCGCCACCGCTTCAACGCGTGGCGCCTGCCGATTCGAAATACCGCTTCAGGTGCTCCAGCGCCACCCTCACCTTGGCCGCCTCGCCATCACGCCGCGGCGTCACCGCCCACACCGGCAAGGCCGGCAAGCGCCAGCCGGCCAGCACCCGCACCAGCGCCCCGCTTCGCAGCGACCCCGCCACGTCGGCCTGGGCCAGCTGCGCGATGCCCAAGCCGTGCTCGCACATGTGCTGTACGGCCATCTGGTTGTTGCTGGCGATCCTGGCCTCGACCAGCGGGCGCTCGCGCGTGCCGTCCGCCGCCTGCATGTCGAGCGCCATCGTCACCGCCTGGGACGAGGGCATGCCGTCGCGCAAGCCACCCCGTGCCACAGGGGCCTCGGGCGCCCTGCCCGCCTGCGGCTCGCGCCCCAGCGCCAGCCACTGGTGTGCAGGCAGCTCGCGTGGCGCCGCCGGCACGCCATGGCGCGCCAGGTAGGCCGGCGCGGCGCACAAGACCGTGTCCAGCTCGCACAGCCGGCGCGCGATCCAGTTCGAATCGGCCAGTTGGCCGACACGAACGGCGAGGTCGACGCGCGCGTCGATCAGGTCGATCATCGCGTCGTCCACCAGCAGCCGCAGGCGCAATTGCGGCGCATCGGCCAGCAAGGGCGCGAGCGCCGGTGCGATGTGGTTGGCGAAGCCGACCGGCGCCGCCACCCGCAACTCGCCGCCCGGGGCGTCGTGGGCCAATTGCAGGGCGTCGGCGCCGGCGCGGGCGGCGTCCAGCATGCGGCGGCAATGCGGGTAGTAACGCTCGCCCGCTTCGGTCAGCGTCAGCTTGCGCGTCGAGCGGTGCAGCAGGGTCACGCCGCCGCTGCCTTCCAGCGCGCGGATCGCCTGGCTGACGGCGGAGGGGCTCATGCCCAGGCGGCGCGCCGCCGCACTCATGGAACCGGCGTCCACCGTCTCCGCGAACACCGCCATCGCGCGCAGGTCGTCCATCATCGCTTCTCCTTCCTATTATTAAGCTCCGCTTCAAGGTGATAGCGATTTTAAGCGCTTCCGTGAAGCGTAACGAGAAACTAGGATGGTGTTTTATTCACTGACTGGAGATTCACATGCACATTGCCCTGATCGGCGCCACCGGATTTGTCGGTACCGCCGTCCTCGACCAACTGCTGGCGCGCGGCCACACCGTCACCGCGATCGTGCGCGATCCGGCGCGGCTCCCCGCCCATCCGCAGCTGAAAGCAATCGCCTGCGACGTGACCGACGAGGCGCGCCTGGCTGCGGCGCTCGGCAAGCATGACGCCGTCATCTCCGCCTTCAATCCGGGATGGGATGCGCCGGCGCTCTACCAAGCCTTCATGGCCGGCAGCGCGGCGATCGTGCGCGCGGTGGAGGCCTCCGGCGCGCGCCGGTTGCTGGTGGTAGGCGGGGCCGGCAGCCTGTTCGTGGCGCCCGGCGTGCAACTGGTCGACACGCCGGAATTCACCGGGCACGTGCCGCCGAATATCGTGCCGGGCGCGCAAGCGGCGCGCGATGCACTGGCGGCGCTGCGCGGCAATACGGTACTGGATTGGACTTTCCTGAGCCCGCCGGCGATGCTGACGCCCGGTGTACCCAGCGGCGCTTATCGGGTCGGTGCGGAAGACTTGCTGATGGACGGCGCGCAGCCGGCCGGGATCACGGTGGGCGGTCTGGCGGCGGCAATCGTCGACGAGATCGAACAGCCGCATCACATCAGAGCACGGTTTACCGTGGCGGCGTAAGCGTACCCGCGTGGCTGCCACGGTGGCAGGCACGCGGGAAACACAAGAATAAACCGTTTATACCTTGGCAGTCACGCCAGGCGCTTCCGAGCGCGCCAGGAAGGCCTGGGTGATTTCCGGAAGGTGTTCCAGCAGCCAGGCGGCCATGGCTTTTTCCTGCACCAGGATCTGCTCGCAGGCCGTTTGCGTCGCGGTGTCGCCCACCGCCTTGGCAGCGCCGATCAGCGAGGTGTAGCTGGCGATTTCCAGGTTCTCGAAGACATAGCCTGCCATCGCGCCCTTGACCACTTCATCGCTGGCGGTCATGCCGCCGACGGCCTGGCCGAAAGCCATCAGCTTGCCGCCCATGTCCTTCAGCACCGAGTTGCTGATGCCGCGGCGGGTCAGGCACTCGTCCAGCAGGCGCTGCTGGCCTTTGGTTTCTTCGATGTGCTGCACGATGCGGGCGCGCAGCGCCGGATAGTGTTCCAGGCGGTCGGCCTGGGCATTCAGCATCTTCTCGGCCTGCTCTTCCATCGCGTGGGCATCGCGCAGCCAGTCGTTCAAATGTTCGTTTGCCGTCGTCGTCATAGCTTCTCCATTGATGGTGGTTCACGGTTGGCGTGGCATCGCCTGCGCCAGTAGTTTCGCGTAACGGCACGCGCCATGGGTCCGGATGGGCAGATGGCTTGTGCTCGCCTTGGCGTCACCATCGCACCCTTCGCTCGGAGAGTTTGTTAGGTGATACACACTGGAAGAAAATTAATCGTAAAACCTGCCATGAATAGTGCCAGCCTGGTGACAAAAACCTCTGCATCTTTGCAACAAGCAATTCCCCACTTATAATCCGGGCAACAAAATGCGGCGCTATGAAAGTTGCCCACAATTGCATCGCCCAGCAATTCAACCCGGCTGTCCTCACTTCGATAACGTGCCGCATTGCGACCGTAACCATGTCGATCTCATTTCCACGCCTTGCACTCCTGCTGGCGTTCCTCCTTTTCTCCCCGGTGGCCCGCTGCGGCACCCATCCCCTGGTCGACTACGCCCACACCGCCTGGAATGGGCAGCGCGGCGCGCCTGCCGATGTGCTGCAGTTCACCCAGACCCCTGACGGGTGGCTGTGGATCAGCTCGTCCAACGGCCTGTTCCGCTTCGACGGCATGGACTTCCAGCGTATGGACACCGTGCAGGGACATCGGCTGCCGTCGACCAGTACACTGGGACTGTTGACCACGCGCGACGGGCGGCTCTGGGTAGGCGGCCGTTTCGGCGGCATCAGCGTGTTTTCCAAGGACACGATGCGTTTTTTGACGGAAGCCGACGGCTTGCCGAAGGGTGGCGTCATGACCATGACCGAAGGGCCGGACGGCAGCGTCTGGGCCGCGACCACCACCGGGCTCGGGCACCTTGCTCCGGGTGCCAGGCGCTTTCGCCGGGTCGGCATGGAAGATGGCCTGCCGGAGAACTGGACGCGGCAAGTACTGTTTGGGCGCGACGGCCGCCAATGGGTGGCAGTCACTGGCGGGATCTATTTCCGCGATCCCGGAGAGACGCGCTTCCGGCGCGCCTGGCCATACATTAACCTGATGGCCATGGCCGAGGCGCCGGACGGCACCATCTGGGGCTCGGACGGCATTGACAAGCACTACCGCGTATTGTCCAGGCCACCGCCGGGCAACCCGGTGCCGCGCGCCGAGCTGGGCGGCAATGGCGCGCTGTTCGACCGCGATGGCAACATGTGGATCCTGAAGGTCAATGCGCTGGAGCGCCGCAAGCCGCCTTACGTCGGCAAGGCTGCGCAGCCGTGGCAGCTGACCAAGACCAATGGCATGAGCGGCCCCCTGCCACAAACGGCCTTCGAAGACCGCGAAGGCAACCTCTGGATCGGCACCTCGGCAGGCCTGGACCGCTTGCGGCGCACCCGCTTGCACACCGTGCCGGTCGATACCGCGTTCGACCGTCCCGGCGTGATCGCCGACGAGCGCGAGGGCGTGATCATCGGCGACTGGCGCCATGCGCTGCGTCGTTATACCGCCGCGGGTCCGCAGGAGACGCTGGGTAACATCGACCTCACTTGTACCTACCGGGCACCCGACGGCAGTCTCTGGCTGACCAGTCCCGAAGAACGCTGGCATCGCAGCGCGTCGGGCGTGCTGACACGGCTGCCGCATCCGCCTCACCTGGCCGGCAGCGACGCCCAGGCGATGACGATCGACCGCAAAGGCCGCATGTGGATATCGATGTCGAACAAGGGCCTGTTCATGATCGACGGCGGCAAGTGGCGCCGGGACGGGGATTTGCCGGGCTTGCCGGCGGGGCTGGCGATGGCACTCGCCACCGACCGCGCCGGACGGATCTGGGCAGCTTACCTGGACAACCGGGTCGCCCTGATCGACGATGGGCGCGTACGGGTGTTCGACGAGGCCGACGGCTTGCGCGTAGGCAGCGCGCAGTCGCTCCTGCTGGACGGGCCGCGCGTCTGGGTCGGGGGAAAAAACGGCCTGGCCTGGTATGACGGTCGATGGCACAATGCGGCGCCGGCAGGCCGGCAAGCGTTCAGGGGGATCTCGGGACTGGTACGCACCGGCAACGGCGACCTGTGGTTGCACGGTTCGGACGGCATCAGCCGTATCGCCGCGGCCGACGTCAAGCGCCTGTTGCGCGAACCTGGCTGGGCGCTGCCCTACGAACGTTTCGATGCGCTCGACGGACTGGTCGGCAGTGCGGAGCAGATGCGTCCCCTGCCCTCGCTGGTGGAGAGCAAGGACGGCCGCCTGTGGTTCGCCACCGCCAGCGAAGTCGCCAGCATCGACCCCGCCAACATCGCCCGCAACCGTCTCGCACCGCCGGTGCAGGTGCTTTCACTGCGTTCGCGCGATTTGAGCTACCCGGCGCGGGATGCCCTGCGCCTGCCGGTCGGCAGCCGCGACCTGCGCATTGCCTATACCGCGCCCAGCCTGGCGATCCCGGAGCGGGTGCGCTTTCGCTACAAGCTCGAAGGCTTCGACGACGATTGGCAGGAAGCCGGCACGCGCCGGGAAGCCGTGTACACCAATTTGGGGCCCGGCAGCTACCGCTTCCGCGTGGTCGCAGCCAACGAGGACGGCGTGTGGAACGAGTCCGGCGCCACGCTCGCGCTCACCGTGCCGCCGCGGTTTGTCGAGACCCGCTGGTTCGCCGCCCTGGCGCTGCTGCTGGCCGCTTTGCTACTGGGAGGAATCTATCTGCTGCACGTGCGGAGGCTGACCGCGCGCATGCAGGACCGGATGCAGGCCCGCCTGGCCGAGCGCGAACGCATCGCGCGCGGCCTGCACGATACCCTGCTGCAAAGCGTCCAGGGATTGATCATGCTGTTTGGCAACCAGGCGCGCAACCTGCCCATCGGTGCCGAAGAACGCCGCAAGATCGAGGAGACCCTGGATCTCGCCGACGAGCTGATGACCGAAGGCCGCGACTACATCTCGGACTTGCGCACCGCCTGCGAGCCGGCGGAGCTGGGCCCGGCGCTCGCGCAATACGGCAGCGTGCTGCTGCGGGACCGCTTCACGTGCCATGTCCACGGCGCGCCGCGCACCTTGACACCGCGGGTACGGGATGAGCTGCTGGCGATCGCGCGCGAAGCGCTGTTCAATGCGTCGCGCCATGCCGGGGCCGATGCGGTGGAACTCATCATCGATTACCGCCCCGAGGGACTGGTGCTGACGGTGCGCGACGATGGTTGCGGCATGCCGGCGGCCGGCGCGGATGGCCGGCCCAGGCACTACGGCGTCGTCGGCATGTACGAGCGCGCCGCGGCGGTGGGCGCGGCGCTCGCGCTGGACTCCGCACCCGGCAAAGGTACCTCCCTGCACTTCGAGATCCCGGCCGAGCTGGCCTACGCCGGGCACCGTTCGGCGGCCATATTCCATCGCCTGCGCCAGCGCCGCCGCCCCCGCGCCATGTCTGAGTCGCGCTAGCTCGAAAGAGCTAGTGCAGGCACGCTCTTCGTGGCGATGGCGCCCGGAGCACTCTTCGTTACGCTATCGCCGGCATGTCAATCACGCCGACATCCATAACCTGAAGAGAGCAAAACATGACAAATCCTACCCAGACAGACCAACGCCGCCGCAACGTGCTGATGAGCGCTGCCGCTGCGGCTGCCGGCGCCGCCGGTACCGCCGTCACGCTGAACGCGTCCGCCGCCGCGCCGTCCAAGGCGATCCGCGAACCGGCCAACCTGACGACGCGCGACGGCGTCTCGCTGTACTACAAGGACTGGGGCCCGAAGAATGGCCAGCCGGTGGTGTTCAGCCACGGCTGGCCGCTGAATTCGGACAGCTGGGAATCGCAGATGCTCTTCCTGGCCGATCATGGCTACCGCTGCATCGCGCACGACCGCCGCGGGCATGGCCGCTCCACCCAGCCCTGGGATGGCAACGACATGGATCACTATGCCGATGACCTGGCCCAGGTGATCGAGGCGCTCGACCTGAAAAACGCCGTGCTGGTCGGCTTTTCCACCGGCGGCGGCGAAGTGGCGCGCTACGTCGGCCGCCACGGCACCGCGCGCGTCGCCGGTCTGGTGCTGGTGTCGGCGGTTCCGCCGCTGATGCTCAAGACCGCCGACAACCCGGGCGGCCTGCCACGCGAAGTCTTCGACGGCATCCGCGCCGGGTCGATCGCCAACCGCTCCCAGTTATACAAGGACATCGCCTCGGGTCCCTTCTTCGGATTCAACCGCCCCGACGCCAAGGCGTCGCAAGCCCTGATCGATAGCTGGTGGATGCAGGGCATGATGGCCGGCCACAAGAATACCTATGATTCCATCAAAGCTTTCTCCGAAACCGATTTCCGTGCCGACCTGCGCAAGTTCGACAAGCCGACCCTGATCATCCACGGCGACGCCGACCAGATCGTGCCGATCGATGCCGCCGGGCGCGCAGCCGCGGCAATTGTCAAGCACGCCAAGCTGCTGGTCTATCCCGGCGCACCGCACGGCCTGACCGATACCCACAAGGACCAGGTCAATGCCGACCTGCTGGCCTTCATCAAGGGTTGACGCAGCCGGTCCGGCCGCTAGAGCGAGATAATGCCACGCCTGACGGCGATGGCAACCGCATGGGTCCGGTCGCGTGCGTCGAGCTTCGCAAGTATCGTGCGGATGTGGGCCTTGACGGTGTCTTCCGCGATCCCGAGCTGCGCGCCGATCTGCTTGTTGGCATTGCCGGCCGCGGCGCACAGCAGTACCGCGATTTCGCGCTCGCTCAAGCCGGGTTGTCCCAGGTGCTCGACCAGCGCATGGGCCACCTCGGCGGGTATCCAGCGGCGGCCGGCATGCACGGTACGGATGGCATCGAGCAAATCCTTGCGCACGCTGGTCTTCATGAGAAAGCCGGCAGCCCCCAGTTCGATCGCCCGCCGCATCTGGAAGTCGCCACGCAGCGTGGTCAGCATGATGACACGGGCATGGCTGTGCTGGCGGCGAAGCGCTGCCAGCGCCTGCATGCCGTCCAGGCCCGGCATGGCGATGTCGAGGATGGTGACGTCCGGCCGCAAGGCTTCGAACGATGCCACGACCCCTGCGCCGTCCTCGAGCTCGCCGACCACGCACAGGTCGGGCTGGCTGGAAATGGTGTCGACCAGCCCGGCCCGGATCATCGGGTGGTCGTCGACGAGAAGGATGCGGACAGGTGCGGCATTGCCGGACGGTTTCTGACTGCTCAAGTGACAGGCTCCATGATTAAGCGGCGGGACGACTGGACAGCAGGGCGCGGCCTGGATGAACGAGCAATGGCCATCGATCGACGGCCGCCAGCCCGCAGGCGGCATTTTAGCCCACCAAAAATAATCGCTACACTTTTATTACTACGAGGAAAAACATGAAAACCAACATCCAGGCCCTTCTCGGCGCGGCCCTGCTCACGGCGCTGTCGGCGCCGGCCCTGGCACAGCACGCATCCGGCCAACAGCATCCTGTCGCAGCGGCAGCCTTGGCGGCGCCGAAGTTCGACGCCAAAGGGATCGCCCGCACCGAGACCGTGCGCAGCAAGTTCGACGCCGCCAGGGAAGCGATTCAGGTAAGAGTCGATTTCGCGCCGGGCGCCGCCTTCCCCAAGCATTCCCATCCGGGTGTCGAAATCGCCTACGTCCTGAACGGGACGATCGATTATGAGCTCAACGGCAAGACCGTTCGCCTCCAGGCCGGCGAATCCATCTATATCCCCGCCGGCACAGTGCACTCGGCCAGAAATGCCGGCGCCGGCATCACCTCGGAACTGGCGACCTACGTGGTGGAAAGGAACAAACCCATCGTCATTCTCGACCACTGAGTCTGCCGCGAGGGATGGCGACGCAGGAGCTGCGGCGCTACACTTTCCGCGAGCCGGGACAGGCGAGGCCCGCACTGCTGCGCAAGGCCGTGATGGAGGCGTTCGTTCCATCCCGGCGCCAGCGGTGTTCGCGGCCGTCGCCTGCCTCCTTCCCGACAACCGAGGTCTTACCTGGGGCTGACATGAAACGATATTTTCTGGCTGCGCTTGCGGGGATCGCCACGCTTGGCGTGGCAGGCATGGCGATGCAGCCGGCGGCGGAAAGCCGTGCGGCTTCGGCCTCCCCCTCGCAGGGCCGCCTGCCCATCCTTGGCGCGGCGCCGGGTTTCGATGGTGCAATCACCTGGCTCAACAGCGCGCCGCTGACGGCGCAACAACTGCGCGGCAAGGTGGTGCTGGTCGACTTCTGGACCTACTCCTGCATTAACTGTATCCGCACCATACCGTATGTGCGCGCCTGGGCGGAAAAATATCGCCGGCAGGGCCTGGCCGTCGTCGGCGTGCATACGCCCGAGTTCAAGTTCGAAGAGGACCTGGTGAATGTGAATGCGGCACTGGCGCGTTTCCACATCGACTTTCCGGTCGCGGTCGACAGCCGGCAGCGCATCTGGGATGCTTGGGGCAACCGTGCCTGGCCCGCGTATTACCTGGTCGATGCCGATGGCAAGGTCCGCTACCGGCAACTTGGCGAGGGGGACTATGACAAACTGGAGCGTGCGATCCAGTCGCTGCTGGCGGAAACACACGGCACGCCGATGGACATGGGCCTGGTTGCGCCTGCCTTGCGCGCCGAGCAGGCCGCACCAGACCTGGGCAACCTGGGCTCGGCTGAAACGTATGTGGGATACCGCCAGGCCACCAACTTCCGCTCGCCTGAACGAGGCCGGTTCGACCTGCCGCAACAGTATTCGGTGGGCGAGCTCGGCGTGAACCAATGGGGTTTGTCCGGTCAGTGGACCGTGAACGCCGAATCGGCGGTCGCCGGACAAGTGGGAAGCGGCATCGCGCACCAGTTCAGCGCGCGCGACCTGCATCTGGTGATGGGCGCAGGCGCGCATGGACGCCAGGTCGGGATCAAGGTCACGCTGGACGGCCGCGCTCCCGGCCCGGATCATGGGAGCGACATCGATGCCGACGGCAAGGGCATGGTCACCGAGACCCGCCTGTATCAATTGATCAGGCAGTCAGGGAAGCTTAAGCCGCGGCGCTTCGAGATCCGTTTCCTCGACCCGGGCAGCGTCGTCTACGCATTCACCTTCGGTTGAACGCGTCCCGCACACCTCAGGGAATCGCCTTCGCCGCCACGCCTTCGGTCGTCATCACCACCGGCTTGATGCTGCCATCTTCATTAAAATACAGATGCTCGATCGCCATCTCGCGATGGTGGCCATCGGTGTCCGTCAGCGGACGGCGGTGATAGGCGATGTACCAGTCGTCCGACCCCGGGATGTTGACCACCGAATGGTGCCCCGCCCCCTTGGCGATACGGGCGTCCTGCTGCAGGATGGTGCCGGCGCGCTTGAACGGGCCGAAGGGCGAGCCGCTCATCGCATACGCGACGCGGTAGTCCGGCCCGGTCCAACCGCCCTCCGACCACATCAGGTAGTACACGCCCTTGCGCTTGGCCATGAAGGAACCTTCGACATAGGCCGGGTCGGGCGTGATTTCCTTGTAGGTGCTGCCGTCCGGGAAAGGCAGGACGCTCAGCAGATCCGGCGCCAGCTTGACCACGTTGGCGTGCTTCCAGCCGCCGTAATACATATAGACTTGGCCATCGTCGTCCTTGAACACCATCTGGTCGATCGGCTGGGCGCCGTTGTGGATCTGGCCGATCAGCGGGCGGCCGAGCGCATCCTTGAACGGGCCCTGCGGCCGGTCGCTGACCGCCACGCCGATGCCGCCGAGCTGGCCGTTGCTCTTGATGTCGTTGGCGCCGAAGAACAGGTAATACTTGCCCTTGTGCTCGATGGCCGACGGCGCCCACACCGCGTAGGCGGCCCAGGCCACGTTTTGCACGTCGAGCACGTGATCGTGGCGGGTCCAGTGCACCAGGTCGGGCGAGGAGAAGGCGTTGATGAAGGTCTGCTTCAGGTATGGTT
>Ga0308168_1002034_pt1 | contig 17192 bp, 18 predicted proteins | sample PhyCR2_FD_202133 | JGI IMG/M metagenome (GOLD analysis project Ga0308168, IMG submission 202133) | Phyllosphere microbial communities from UC Gill Tract Community Farm, Albany, California, United States - DLSLRC.R2 | ecosystem: Host-associated > Plants > Phyllosphere > Unclassified | place: USA...
AGTGGGTCATCATTTCGACCGGCATCTTCATGAGCTATTTGTTCGAACCAGACTTCGGTGTGGTCGATCTGCAGAACGATACTGTTCACGCACTCGGCAGTATTGACAACACCATGACGCTGACAACTCCCGATGATATCGGGATGCTGACGGCAGCGATCGTATTTAAAACTCCTCGCATCCGGAACGAAATTGTGTATATCGCCGGTGATACACTGACCTACGCAGAGGTAGCAGATAAGCTGCAATCAGCGCTTGGCCGTCCTTTCAGCTGCACGGAATGGAGCGAACAATATCTGATGGATAAACTCGCGCTCAACCCGCAAGACATGATGTCTAAGTATCGTGCCGTTTTTGCACAGGGGCGGGGTGTTGCATGGGATAAAAAGCAGACATTCAATGAACGCCATAACATTCCGGTTACCGACGTGGCAGCCTGGATAAATGCAAATCTGACCCCGGGCAGCTCATTATAATCGTATTTAAGCTGCTGTAATAAATACCAGAGTCTTTCTCCTGCCTAACCGAATATGGTGAAGAGAAAGACTCTGTTCCCCCTGTTGGCACTGATAGCAAAGCGGTTACGCTGTGTGCGCTGAAAACCGGCTCTCCGGTAAACCGGGGAATACGGCTGATTTCGCTCTTAGCAATGCTCCATCATGCCTTGACGGCACAGAAAGACCCACGCTGGCACTGGTACAATACAGCGTTGTGAATGCTTCTCCCGCGAGTGTCGGGCAAGTGCTCTGAACTCCTGGAGAGGGCAGGATACTCTCCGTCGTTCCGTCCGGACGATAACGTACAACACGGCTTCCTCCCCATTCGGCATTCCAGACATAGCCCATTGCGTCCACGCAGGAGCCGTCAGGCGCTCCCTTTCCTTCTGTTGCAGTGAACACGCGCTGGTTATTCATGGAGGGGTAATCACAGCACATTATACGGCCCTGCATCGAGTCACAGTAATACATCGTGCTGCCGTCCGGACTGAAACAGATGCTGTTCGGGATGGCCACCTCAGGCAGGGGTAGCGTCTCAATGCTGAGTGTCGCTGCATTTAGCCTGTGAAATCTTCCTATGATTTTCGCGGGGTATCCGTCATCCATGGTCCCGAAGACGAAATTACCCTCGCGGTCGCACCGACCATCCCCTGTCCGTGTTCCCGGTCCTCCCGGTGACGCCACAACCGGCGTAAAGATACCCGTATTCAGATCGCAGAAGGCGAATCGGGACGCCAGTCCCATCAATAAAACGTCAGAATGTTCAGTAAGAGCAAACGATCCGAGGCGTTCAGGCAGGGACCAGCGCATCACAACACTGGTGTCTTCTTCAAGGGCAAGCAGCTCGCTGCCTTCAATGTCAGTCCAGTAAATCCTGCGTGTCCTCTCGCACCAGATTGGGCACTCTCCCAGCAAATTTCTGGCATCAGCAGACACTGAAAACATGTTATTTCTCCCGCATATAAAAGTTTCGCATCGCGCCTGACCAAAAGCGTAAGGCCATCTGCATTATGGCAGACGGCAGTAACAAGCTATTCCCACCCTGTCAGGGCAAAAAACGCGCTGAAAGTTTGTCACCAAAAAGCATGATGGCGAGTCCTGCCAGCATGACCAGCATGCCCCCCAGTTTGAGTAGCGAAACCGGTCGCCGTACAGCACCCAGCAGACCGAAATGGTCAATCATCTGCGACGAGAGTAACTGCCCAACGATTGCCAGCCCGAGCAGGGCTGAAAAACCGATTTTCGGTGCCAGCACCACGTAGCTGAACAACGCACAGGCACCGATCAGGCCGCCCGCCAGACTCCATGCTGGCTGCGAAGGAATAGCAGCGAGAGAGCTAAATAACCCGCCACGTAGCAGCGAGTAAATCCCGAGGCTCAACGCCCCGGCCGTAAAGGAAAAGAACGCGGCGGTGACCGGATCGCCCCCGAGTCCTTTTGCGAGCTGACTGTTCAGGGTTGTCTGCAAGGTAATACCAAGACCCGCTGCAAAAGCTATTACGTAATAAATCGCGCTCATGCTGTTATTCCCTGTCAGTTTGCCTGTACCAGCGGCAGGAATTTCTCCGCAAAGATGTCCGGCTCATACCCGGCGGCGGCGAAAAGGTGTTCGCGTGATTCATCGATGGCAGCACGAAGACGCTCGCTGTCCACGCCCAGAACTTTGCCGTTCTGCTTGACGATGCGCCCGCCAATCATGACAGTATCGATGTTGCTGCGTTCAGTTGCATGCACCACCGTCCCGAAGGCATTCCCGTTCGGATAGAGATTGAGATCAGCAGCGTTAATCAGGATCAGGTCGGCCTGTTTGCCTGGCGTCAGGCTACCCACTTTATCCTGTAGTCCGGCACAGGTCGCACCATCGACGGTTGCCGACTTCAGCAGCTGCGCTGCCGGGAGCGTTGTCAGAGAATGCCCTGAATCACAGCAGTGCTGCTTATGCATACCCATTACTCGCTGCAGATAGAACGCCACGCGCATTTCCATAAACATATCTGTGCTGTAAGACGTTTCGTTATCCACGCTCAGGCCAGGATTGATGCCATGGCGCTGCGCGGCCTCAATGGCAAACATCCCGCTTTCAATGCCATAGTGCGAATCTGAGCGCGGACAGACGTTCACTCGTACGCCGGCTTCACGCAGGATTTCCCAGCCCTCATCAGGCAGTGCTGTGCAGTGATTGAAGATATTGTCCGGGCCCAGCAGGCCCTGCTGATGCAGTGATTTAAGCTCTGAAGCCATTTCAGCGCCAAAGAATTCGGTCACGATTGGCAGCCCGAGCCGGCGGGCCTCGGCCCACAATTCCGGCTCCAGCTGGGCCATGACGCCCAGAGAAACCAGTCCCTCAGGATTGTCTTTGAAATATTTTTCCTGCAGACGCTGCCAGTTACCCGGCCAGTGCGCTCTGTCCCATTCGCCTGCTACCGGCGCGCCGGAAGCATGAATAGCGCGAATTCCGGCATCAAGCAGGGCTTCAACGGCGGCGTCTGCATGTGCTGCGGTACGGCTGTTGTGCGAGTTATCAATCATGGTAGTGATACCCGCATCAATCGCGCCCAGCGCCGTCAGGAGATTACCGACATAGATATCTGCGGGCCGATAGTATTTCGCAAACGAGAAGTGCGTGGCATTGCTATAGTCGTCCAGACAGGTGGCGTTTGGGTTGATGCGGCGCAGCTGGCCTTCCCAGGCGTGACGATGAGAATCGACCATCCCCGGCATGGCAATCATATTTGTGGCATCAATGACGTGAGCACCCTCGGCGTTCAGGTCCTTACCGATGGCGGTGATGGTTGACCCTGTGACAAGAATATCGCCACGTTCATGGTTACCAACATTCTCATCCATACTCAGTATGGTTGCACCGCTGATCAGCGTTACCGGAGCATTTGCCGTCTGATTGTTAACAATATTTCTGCAGTAATCGGTCATTTGAATTGTCTCTTTCAGGTTCAGAAGGAAAACAATACGCCTCCTGTTTAAGCTGAAAAAGATGACTAACGTGTTTTCATCATTCAGAATTTGCGAATAATGATGGTTATCACCGTCACATGCTATTCAGGAGCGCAATCAGGTGGATCGTATTCAGGCTATGCAGGTTTTTATAAGGGTGGCTGAGGCCGGAAGCTTTGTCCGGGCAGCGGAAACACTGTCCCTGCCTTCTTCTACTGTTACCAGCACCATCAAAAACCTGGAGAAATATCTGCAGGTGCGTCTGCTGAACCGGACCACAAGACGTGTCAGCCTGACTCCGGAAGGTATGCAGTATCTGGCGCAGTGCCGGGAAATTCTGGCCTTAATTGAACATACGGAAGCCAGTCTGGCCGATTCGAACAGGCGCCCCCGTGGTCGTTTACGCGTTGATATGCCCGGCGGTATAGCGCACTTCCTCGTGATGCCAAACCTGAAAGAGTTCTACAGCCGTTATCCTGATATTTACCTGATGATCGGCGTCAGCGACCGGCAGGTTGACCTGGTTCAGGAGGGCGTGGACTGCGTGATCAGAACCGGAGAGTTACTTAACTCCACGCTTGTAGCCCGTCCGCTCGGAGAATTTCGCTGGATCACCTGCGCCTCTCCCGATTATCTCAGGGAGTACGGTATTCCGCAGTCACCTGAAGATTTATCTCATCACCGGGCTATTCATTATTTTTCCGGACAAAGCCGGCGTACAGACGAATTGCGTTTTGTAAAGGGAACAGAAACGCTGTCCGTACCCGTCAGGGGGCAGGCAGCCGTCAACGAGACGGGACTCTATATAAAAATGTGCCTCGAAGGATTCGGGCTGGCGCAGCTTGCTGAGAACGTTGTAGCAGAACACCTTCAGAAAGGAACGCTGGTTGAAGTCCTGGCCGACTGGCAGCCGTCGTCTGTTCCTGTCGCATTGCTTTATCCCCATCAGCGTTTTCTTTCACCCGCCGTACGTGCATTTGCAGACTGGATAGATGAAATATTCAGTTGATACGTCTGTCACAGCTCCCCGTTGCATACTAAAAGTCAGCAGTATTCAGGGGACCTGAAAGAACGGCAGACTTTATTTCGCGGATATGAGCATCCCGGAGCAGCGACTTCCCGGAGAAAGGCTGTACCCAGAAATTCACATCTCCGGTTTACGGGGGGACGCCGGCTAAGAGCGCCAGCCACATCCGGGCCCTCTTTTAACTAAAGTGTCTGAGTAAAATATTTTCAAGGATGTGAAAAACGGTCCTGATGCGCTGTGGTACCAGGGTCTGATAGGGCCGGTAAAGATAAAGCTGCCAGGTTTCCAGTTTCAGTTCCGGCAGGACATTCACCAGCCTGCCGTCTTCAAGGTATTCCCTGCAGGCCAGATTACTCGACTGAATCACGGCTTTACCGGTTAACGCAGCCTGAATATCAGACTGGGAGTCGGTGGTAAAAAACTCCAGGTGCCGGGGAATAAAGGTATTGACGCCGTCGAGCATAAATTCAAACACCTTGCCGGTTTCAGGGTTAAGCAGACCGCTGAAAGGGTAACGCTGACGCAGGTCTTCAAAATTTTCGGTGCGCCCAGCCTGTCAATGAGCCGGGGAGAAGTCATCAGGGCATGATGAACCAGCGTAATGGGCCTGACGATAAAATTCGGGTTTGGCTCCCGCTCTATACGGATCCCCATATCAATACGGTTCTGGACAGTATCCAGCTTCATCATGTCTAACCGCCAGTCAATAAACAGCTCAGGATAGGGATCGAGAGCGGTCAGAAGCTCATATAACACCTGCTCGTGGCCGGGAAACCGGAATAGCGTGATCCTCACAACACCCTTCATCTCATTGTCATCTCTGGCCGTCTGGAAAAGGGCCTCTGAGTCTTCAAGCAGCCGCATGGCACGGGGCAAGAAAAACTCACCAAAGCTGGTCAGCACAATGGATCGGGTATTGCGCTTAAAAAGCGGTTCGCCAAGCTGATGTTCCAGATCAGCAATCGTGCGTGTCACCACGGATGGAGAAATGGCCAGCCTGACTGCCGCTTCGCGAAAATTCATTGTTTCTGCAGCAGTAACAAAAAATCTCAGGGCATCGAGTTTATTCATAATAATTGTGATTTTAGCAATTCTGATTTTCTAAATTAACAATTTTTCAGCAATAAATCCAACCGTATACTTAGCATCTAAGAATAGTTAATACCTTAAAGAAGGGTGAAATAATCGTGAAAATTAGAAGGTTAGGTAGCCAGGGGCTTCATGTCTCGGAAATGGGGCTGGGGTGCATGGGCATGGACCATGGCTATGGCTATTCAGTTGAGATCCGGGAAAGGACAAAGCTGATAGACAAGGCTGTAGAGCTGGGCTGCAACCTTTTCGACACTGCCCCCATTTACGGATTTGAAAACGAAAAACTGCTGGGGGTAGCGCTCAGCAAACACAGGGACAACGTTGTCATCGCGACCAAATTCGGCGTGACAGGAATGGAAAATAGTGATGGACAGCTGGTGCCGGTATTAGACAGCCGTCCGGCATCTGTCAGAGAGCAACTGGAAGGTTCCCTCAGGCGCCTGAAGACCGACCATATCGACCTGTTTTATCAGCATCGTGTCGACCCAAAAGTTGAGCCGGAAGTGGTGGCAGGATTAATGAAAGAGCTGATCGCGGAGGGCAAAATAAAGTACTGGGGCTTATCCAATGCGCCCGTATCTTACATACGCCGGGCTCATGCCATCTGCCCGGTCACTGCGGTTGAAGACCAGTATTCAATGATGTGGCGTAAACCTGAACAGGATCTGTTTAAGGTCTGCGATGAACTTGATATTGGTTTTATGGCCTACAGCCCGCTGGGTAATGGATTCCTGAGTGGTCAGGTCACAGCTAATACAACCTACGGGGAAGGCGATTACCGGGGCATGATGGGGCGCTTCAAACCAGAGGTGATGGAAAATAACCAGACGCTTCTTAAGCTAATCGCTGAAATTGCAGAAAGAAACAACGCAACTTCAGCACAGATTGTTCTTGCCTGGGAGCTGGCTCAGAAGCCTTACATTGTGCCGATCCCGGGAACAACAAAACTACACCGGCTGGAAGAGAATTTTCACGCCGCAAATGTTCAGCTCAGTGACGCCGAATTAAATGATATCAACGAAGCCTTATCCCGGCTTGAAATTGACGAAACATTCTTCTGAAAAAATAAGAGATCGCTATGAAAACAACAGTATTTGTTACCCATCCCAACATTAATCAGTCCCGGGTAAACTCAGCCCTGGCAAAAGGTGCAGCATCACTGACAGGCGTTGAAGTGCGTTATCTCTATGACCTGTATCCGGATGGCAAAATCGACGTGGCCGCTGAACAGGCTGCCCTGGAGAAGACGGATCGTGTCGTGCTGCAGTTCCCTATGCAGTGGTACAGCACGCCGCCACTTCTGAAACAGTGGCTTGACGATGTACTGACGTACGGCTGGTCACATGGTGGAGAAACACAGGCGCTGCACGACAAGCAACTCATGCTGGCAGTTTCGCTTGGAGGTGCTGAGTCTGCCTATCAGCCTGATGGCGCTGCCGGACATACGGTAGGAGAGTACCTGCTGTCTTTTGAAACCATCTCCGGGTATCTGGGTATGAACTACATCAAGCCGTTCATTACAGGCGGAAGCGCGACGATAACTGACGAAGAAATCGCAGCTCAGGCCGGACGATACAAAACGGTATTAGCCTGATTATCTTCAGGCGATCATCAGTGTATTAAAACGCCTTCAAATGTGCCGTTGCTGATAACGGCACATTTTTCATTTATGGGAAGGAGAAATCGTGTGTCTTTACAGCCAGTCGAACTGAACAAAGCATATCGATTATTGCAGGTCGGCCCAACTACAATGATTTCCGCTAAGCATAATGGTAATGCCAATGTGATGGCCGCTGCCTGGGTGAGTCTGGTGGGGATCAATAAAGTCATGGCGTATATCGGTCCGCAGGCTTATACCCGTGGATTGGTGGAAGAAAGTGGTCTGTTTGCCGTACAGATCCCCGTAGTCAGCCAGATGGAAACCGTTTTGTACGCAGGTGAGCACAGCTACCGTGACAGGCCTGACAAGAATCATAAAATACCGACGTTCTACCTGAAAGAGTTCGATGTTCCGCTGGTAGAGGGTTGTGCTGGCTGGCTTGTATGTAAGGTAATACCCAACGCGGCATATGAGCTGGAACATAATCTGTTTATGGGAGAAATTGCCGGCGCGTGGAGTGACGATCGGGTTTTTCGCAATGGACACTGGATATTTGATGAAGCACCTGACGAATTACGAACCATACATTATGTCGCCGGGGGGCAGTTTTATGCCATCGGCAAAGGAACCCGGTTTGACCATGGGCCGGGCAAAGACTGAGACGCGAGTGCTTTTTGTACTGATACAACAAACTGCAGGGACTTGTTGTTAAAATGCCTTGCTGTTCCCTCATGGCCAGCAGGCGATACCGCCTCTGAGCCAGCAAGGGAAGTCGCTTTTCGGCGCCTGCAGCCTGCCTTCTTATATGCTCCTGTTAGCCCGCAGCACTCATAAATGAACAATGGCATGTCACATGGAAGGATCAGTGTCTTTAATCAGAAAGTGACAGTTTTGTTCTACCCACCGGTTGAGTTCATTCGCTGCCTGCCAGAGGGACGTTCCCAGTTCCGTGAGTGCATATTCGACTTTGGGCGGTACTTCACGAAAGACAGTGCGCGTAACAAGATTCCTGCTTTCAAGTTCCTTAAGATTCTGTGACAGCACCTTTTCTGATATACCCTGAATTTTTCTTCGCAAATCACCCGGCCTTGATGCACCGTCAGAAAGGGCATGAATAATGAGCAATGTCCATTTGCTCACCAGAACCTCGAGAACTTCACGGGCAGGACATGCCTCCCGCAAAACATTACCGGGTTCTTTGTTGTCCAGTGTAAAACAGTCGTTGAATTTTTCCATACTTACCTTGAGGTGGGTACTTGAAGATAAGTTAGTCTAAATCTACTATAGCGCTGAAATCAAGAGATTTGCATGTGCCATGCTGCTGCGGCTTAACCATCGTAATTATTGAAATAACCAGATAATGAGTTGGTAATGCTGAGTTTGTGACACGATAATGTCATACGTTACGAACACTGATAGCCATTAGCCGCCAGCACGAACAAATAATTTTTTTGTGTAATAACGAAAATTTTATCAAATAAGCCGGCTTGCTATATAAGCGCCTGCGCTAATAACAATCAATCCTTATGAATCGGGTTATATCAATGAAATATCATGTACTTTCTGCTTCACTGTTATTTTCACTTCTCTTTACTACTGCTGCACAGGCGAAAACAGCGAGTTATAAACTTGATGAATCGCATACGTCTGTGGTTATTAGCTGGAACCACCTAGGTTTTTCGAACCCGACGGCATCCCTTCATCATGTAGATGGCACAGTTAAGTTCGATCCGGCAACAAAAATTTTATCACTGGTTGATATCAACATTCCTGTAGCCAGTATTGATACCGGCGTTCCAGCACTGAATAAAGAGTTTGGTCAGCCAGATTATTTTGATGCGGAGAAATATCCGGTCGCAAATTTTAAAAGCACCAGCATTGAAATGAATGGTGATAAGTATGACGTACGGGGAAATTTAACCATTAAATCCATAACCCGGCCGGTTATTCTTCATGCAACCCTGAACAAAGCAGGTTTTCAGGCTATGGAGAAGAAAAATGCGGTAGGTTTTAACGCCACCGGTGTGATTAAGAGATCAGACTTTAAAATTGATAAATACGTTCCTTATGTAAGCGATAATATCACACTGACCGTGTCTTCGGAGGCGTATTCAGATTAATAAGATGCGGAGCCGTTAATGCTTCAGAAGCGTGGGCTGATGAAGCATCTTTACTTCCAGTCCAAACTTTTAACAATGTCGCATCCTGTCCGTAATCCTTCGGAAAGCATGCACTAATGAGTCAGCGTGTATTATTGCATGCTGACCCTATCAGTCCAGTCAGAGGGCAAGACGGGGCAAATTACGATGTCAAACAATTCATCTGAGGGCTAATTCATGACAGGTAACTTTTTAGAGCTTGCCAGAAAACGACGCACCATTTATGTACTTGGAAAAGATATTCCTGTCCCGGAGAACGAGCTGATCGGCACTGTCATTGAGGCAGTGAAGCAGGCTCCTTCTGCTTTTAACTCGCAAAGCTCAAGGCTTCTGATTTTACTGGGTGAGCAGCACGCTCGCTTATGGGAACTCACGCGTGAACAGTTACGCAAAATCGTGCCTGCAGAAAGTTTCTCCGGCACCTCAGATAAAATAGACGGGTTTGCAGCGGCTGCCGGCTCAATACTTTTTTTCGAGGATCAGGATGTTGTCAAGTCACTACAGGAGCAGTTTGCGGCCTATGCGGACAATTTCCCGGTATGGTCTGAGCACAGCACAGGTATTGCACAGTATGCTGTCTGGCTGGCGCTGGCTGAAAAAGGAATTGGTGCCAACCTGCAGCATTATAATCCTCTGATCGATGAAGATATTCGCACTGAGTGGAATGTTCCTCCATCATGGAAACTCCGCGCGCATATGAATTTCGGTGCCATCCTTTCACCCGCCAGTGAAAAAGCCTTTATGAGTGATGAAAAGCGATTCATCGTTGCCAAACAGTCATAAGGCTTGTTTATTATATTATTACTGACCGCGATCGCCCTGAGCTTCAGGGCGGCCGCTGAATGTTACGCTCGCCCTGAGCGGCCTTTTCACCGAAAAGTCCGCTCATCGGGATAGTACAGATGGCTCCGGTACCATTAAGACGCTTCAGAACCTCGATGGAAAGCATCCGCCGCAGAGGATCAGCTGGTACCTTGCTGTGTAAACCCATTCAGCCCGGCTGCTGTACAGGTTCCAGGTGCGCATCTCGTCCGGCAGCCATTCCGGTGCAGGCTCCTGCAACTGAGATTGCTGTGGTCATCAGTAATGGCACCGTCCAACCTCCGGACAACTCCTGTACTTTACCCAGCAACAGCGGTCCCATCGCCGCCATCAGATAACCGATACTCTGCGCCATACCTGACAGCGCGGCAGCATCACCAGCGTTTGTAGTGCGCAACCCGATGAAGGTCAGACCCAGCATCATGCTGGCACCCGAGCCGAAGCCGAGGAGTGCAGCCCACAGCATCGCCAGATTTGGCAAATAAAGGATGCCAATAAAGGACACTGCGGTTAACAGGCTGACGCCAGCAGCGGCTAATTTCTGATCGTTAAGACGACGCAGCGTGGCTGCCAGAATCAGGCCGGGAATGGCGGTGGTGAGCTGAAGGATGCCATGTACCTCACCAGCCTGAGCTGAGGAGAGCCCACTGTCTGTCAGAATGGCTGGCAGCCAGCCGACCGCAACATAAAACGGCATCGCATTCAGGCCCATAAACAAGGTGACCTGCCACGCCAGAGACGAGCGCCAGACCGCAACGGTCGCTGCTTTTTTCTCACCTGCTACTGGCAGTTGATGCTTTTTCTTCAACTGCGGCAACCATAAAAGCAACGCAAGGAGCGGTGCAATAACCAACATGGCTAACGCGATGTTCCAGCCCCAGCTCTGCGTCAGAGGAATGACAATGGCAGATCCAATGGCGCCAGCGGCGCCCATGGTGATGGAATATGCTCCCGTCACGGAAGCCACGTTGCCGGAAAAGTCACGTTTGATCAGGCCAGGCAGCAGGACATTGCCCAGGGCAATCCCGATACCAATTAACACTGTTCCGCCATAAAGCGCCCAGACGCTGTCTGTTGAGCGAAGCAGAATCCCCGCTGAAATCACGACCAGGGCACCAAAAAGGGTGCGTTCCAGGCCGTACTTGCGGGAAATCGATGCGCTCAGTGGAGAAAAGGCGGCAAAGGCCAGTAAAGGAAGCGAGTTAAGCAACCCAACGGCTGTGATACTTAGCCCAAAATCATGGCGAATGGACTCTAAAACGGGTGCTATAGCGGTAAAAGGAACACGCAGGTTAATGGCGATAAAAAGGATGCCGGTCACAAGTATGATTGAAGACCACTTGTTCGTAGTGTGGGACATAAGTTTTGCTTTCTCTGAAAAAAGAAAGACTTTAAAGGACGCATGAGTTACAGAATATAGATAACCTGACAACATATAGCTAAATCATGCCAGTTAATAAAAAATCTGTGACCTCGCCGGAAGAGTTTAATGCCGATGATTTCAGTCAGGCCGCTATCGCCCTGCATGTATCATCGTCAGGTGAGTATGCCGGGCAAAGTCCGCACGCTCATCGCAAGGGGCAACTTATTCTCTCTTTGCGCGGTGCAGTGCGCTGTGAGGTTGAGGATGCGCTGTGGCTTGTTCCACCAGGACATGCCGTCTGGGTTCCGGGAGAAATCCCCCACCGTTGCCGGATCACGAAGAATGCAGACACGTGCCTTTTATTCATCGAGCCCGGCACGGCAGCGATGCCGAAAATCTGCTGTACCATAGCGATTACACCTCTGGTTCGCGAGCTTGTTCTGTATCTTGCAGAGCAGGAACATGCTTATTCTCCTGACAGTAAAACCGCCAGGCTTGCAGCGGTGCTGCTGGAGCATATTCCGGATGTGCCGGTTGAAGCACTCCATCTTCCTGTATCAGATCATCCTAAAATCCGGATTATGGCTGAGGCACTTTTTAATGAGCCAGATGACCGGCGAACGTTAAAGCATTGGGCTGCTCATCTGGCCATCAGCGAACGATCTCTGGCCAGGCTGATAAAAGAGGCGACAGGAATGAGCTTTGGTCGCTGGCGTCAGCAGCTGCATTTGATGATTGCCCTGAGCCATCTGTCTGAAGGTCAGCCCGTGCAGCGCGTAGCCGGAACGCTGGGATATGATTCGGTCAGTGCGTTTATTACGATGTTCAGAAAAGCGCTGGGTAAATCACCGACGCAATATTTTTCTTCCCTGGATTAGTGCACAAGCACAGAAGCCGGATTTATTCAAAGAACACCAGCGTCCGCTTCACGCCCTGAGACATTCAACAAGCTTTTTATGGCTTCAGTAAGGGCGAGTGTCGCGCTTCGAGAGCCAGCAAATACTTCGCTTCATCGTACCGAGTTTGGTCTTCCAGCAGCGGTAAATGATCGTTATCCATTTGAAAGCAAGAGCCCGGATTGCAGATTGGTGCGATTTCTCTTTTTCTCGCAGTCCCTGATAATAAAGTCTGGCCCAGTATGATGAGTTAACCGTCTTGGCAGCCCATTCAACAAAAGTCTGCCTGACGAACTTAGCACACTGCCATCGCCAGTGAACCCAGGATTTCTGGCCACTTCGTTCTGTCACCGGTGCAATACCTGCGTAGTTTTGAATTTCTTCAGCGCTGTTGAAGCGGTCGCGGTTATCACCCAGTGCGGCAAGCATCCTTGGACCCATGCACGGTCCCATTCCAGGAAGTGATTTGAACAGTTCTGCATCCGGAAGCGTACCGAATAAGGATTCAATACGTTCGTCGTAGGTTCTGATTAGGTCGCCTGCCAGTTTGATTTGAGATGCGAGTGCTGTTGCCATCAATGCATTTGCCTCTATTACACTTTTATCTGTGGTCAGTGGAATAGCATTGGCAATACTTGCAACCCGCTGTTCGGTATATGCAACAGCAGGACCACCTTTAGCGTTCATAAAATGACGAACAGTATCGCTGCGAGCCCGTTTGAGTTGTTGCAGGCTGGGCCAGCGAATGATTAGCTCGCAGAACAGTGAATTGTCCCGATGGGAGAACCATTCCAGGGGCAGGGGGTAATACTGCTTAAGCGTGTTGATGAGCCGATTTACAAAGCGACGCTTGTCTTCGACCAGCAGTCGGCGCTGCTCAACTAATTGCTGGAGTAACCGGATATCTGCGTTGTCGGGTTCAATGGCTTTTATCTTTTGGGGATAGCGTAGCATTAACTCTAATGCTAGCTCGGCATCCTGCGGGTCATTTTTAGCGCCGCTGGGTGAGAAGGCTTGCCGGTAACGAGCCAGGGACAAAGCGTGGACGGAGAAAACGGTGATAAAGGGATATTTTTGAAGAGCATATACCACGGGGCCCTTCTTCAGCTCGAGAGCTATTGCGATTCTGCCTTTTACCTTCTGGTGTAACTCAGTAAGCCAGATATCAAGCGCTTCTGCCGTATGTTCAATCACATGGAATACGCGTTCACCGTTTTTGAACTGAACACAGACATCGTGTTTTTTATCTGCCCAGTCCAGACCAACATGTGCAGCAAATTGATTAGTCGCAGTCATCACCAACTCCTTTCATCGGGGATTGGTATGCATTCCACGCTCTTCGAAAGAAATATAGTCAGCAGTGTATCTGCATGCCCTGAGTATTCGTTAGCGAACGCGGAGCACCTACTGGTTCGAAAGAGAAGCGGCGATCATCACATGATTCTCGCTCAATATTCGTAACCAGTAAGCGCATACCCTGAATCACTCAAAAGTGTAATTCTCAGGGTTAGAATGACTATAGTTCGCTCATAACTGACCCAATCCGTTTCCGTGGATAGATCTAAATGATAAGCGGACCTCACACTTTCGATTCACGCAGGTCAATTCGGTTAAAGATGCTCATAAACGGCTTAACAATTTCTCCGAGTTGAAGCCAGAAAAATGCCCTACCAGTACAGACTGATACGGCTTTTTTTTGTGGCTTATTCTGTCAGAGGGGTTATCCCATTGTGTAACTGATTTCCTTCCCACAAATATAAGGTGGGGCATACGCTTTCCTGCACATATCCAGATAATCCGACCACCATTGCATCATCGCTTTACGGGAATCGAGATATTCTGCTTTATGGATGTAAGCCGCTCGAACGCTGTTACGCTCCTGATGACTCATCTGCCGTTCAACCGCATCCTGTGCCCACAGGCCAGACTCCATCAGGGCACTACAGGCCATTGCCCGTAATCCGTGGCCGCAGATTTCATTTTTTGTGTCATATCTCATCAGGCGCAACGCCTTGTTGACGGTGTTTTCACACATTGGCTTATACGGATTATGGTCACCGGGGAATATCAGCACGCGATGCCCGGATATTTCCCGTATCTGTTTCAGAATAGCGATGGACTGACGGGAGAGTGGAACGATATGTGGAGTGCGCATTTTTGCACCACGCCCAGAGTAGCGGACACCGGAGATGGCCTCGCGAGTGGCAGGAATGGTCCAGATTCTATTTTTGAAATCGATCTCAGACCAACGGGCGAAACGAAGCTCGCTGGAACGGATGAATAGGTGAAGGGTGAGTAATACGGCCAGGCGGGTTAACTCTCGTCCTTGCTTGTAGTCCTCAATGCGAGCCAACAGTTCCGGTAGCCGCTCCAACTGAAGGGCGGGGTAGTGACGTTTAACGGGCGGGGAGATGATACCCTCCAGATTTGCTGCCGGATTGTTCTCTATCAACTCCTGATGTATGGCATGACGCATGATGTTGCACATATGCTGCCGGGTGCGTGCTGCGACTTCCAGCAGACCTTTTTGCTCAATGCCTTTTAGCAGGTCAATAAAGTGACGAGGTTTTAGTTCTGCTACGGGCAAGTGTCCAATCACAGGGAATATATGATTGTTCATGCTGGCAAGCAGACGGGAGGCGTGGTTCTCTGACCATGTTCGGTTGCTTTTATGCCAGTCCAGTGCCACATACTTGAAAGTTTTGTCTGGCGAGGAAGTGGATCTTTCCGCAGAGCGCTGTTGTGCAGGATTGATATTATGCGCCAGCAATTTACGGATACCATCACGCTGTTGACGAGCATCAGCCAAAGACACATCAGGGTATGCGCCTAAGCCAAGGCGAGATTCTTTTCTATTGATACGATATTTGAGATACCAGAGACGTGAACCGCCTGGATTAACCAGCAGATACAGACCATGGGAATCGGAGACTTTAAAGGGTTTTGCGGATGGTTTTAAGTTGCGGATTTTTGAGTCGTTAAGAGACATTTGGGGGTCACTCCGTCATCGAACCAACTTGACCCCAAATCTGACCACCAAATTCTCCCGATGCGGAGGGAAAACTAAAAATACATCGGGAAGACTTTTCACGCTAACTTATTGAATCTAAATTACATAAGGATTCGCAGAGCGGCATGAAAACAAGAGTTTGGCTCCTCTGACTGGACTCGAACCAGTGACATACGGATTAACAGTCCGCCGTTCTACCGACTGAACTACAGAGGAATCGTGTGAACGGGGCGCATGATAACGGGGGATGAAGTCGGGAGCAACGGTTTTTTTACTTCTGCGTTTCGATGGGAGAGTTTTTGTTCAGGTTACTAAAATATAAGCAAAAATGACCCATGTCCTTCAAATAAACTGAACCGCTTTGTTAAACAACTGATATTTATTCTCATCCTGAGGCGCGTAAAGTAAACGTATCATTGCGCCAGTCCTCAAACGAGCGGGCTGGCACATCGCTTTGCGCACTTTGAGGATGCATTTACGATGAAAAATATTGGGTTTTTATCATTTGGTCACTGGACACCGTCGCCTCAGTCAGGCACCCGCTCGGCGGCGGATGCGTTGCTGCAATCTATCGATCTGGCTGTCGCAGCCGAAGAACTGGGCGCGGACGGCGCGTATTTCCGCGTGCATCATTTTGCCCGTCAGCTCGCTTCACCGTTCCCGCTGCTGGCGGCGGTCGGCGCGAAGACCAGCAAGATTGAGATCGGCACCGGCGTTATTGATATGCGTTACGAAAATCCGCTGTATATGGTGGAAAGCGCCAGCGCGGCAGATCTGATCTCCGGCGGGCGTTTACAACTGGGTATCAGCCGTGGTTCGCCGGAACAGGTGATCGACGGCTGGCGCTATTTTGGCTACCAGCCCGCAGAAGGGGAAACGGAAGCGGATATGGCGCGGCGTCACACCGAAGTGCTGCTGGATGCGCTACGTGGCGAAGGTTTTGCGAAACCGAATCCGCAACCGATGTTTCCAAATCCACCGGGAATGTTGCGTCTGGAACCGCATTCTGAAGGCTTGCGTGATCGTATCTGGTGGGGCGCAGGTTCGAACGCCACTGCCGTATGGGCGGCGAAACTGGGGATGAATCTGCAAAGCTCGACGCTGAAAGATGACGAAACCGGCGAGCCGTTCCACATTCAGCAGGCGAAACAAATTCGCGCCTATCGCGAAGCCTGGGCCGAAGCGGGACACACGCGTACGCCACGGGTATCGGTCAGTCGCAGCATTTTTGCCCTGATGGATGACCGAGACCGTGCTTATTTCGGCGGCAGCAGTAATGACGGCGATAAAGTCGGTTTCCTCGATGAGAAGACGCGGGCAATTTTCGGACGCAGCTACGCGGCTTCTCCTGATTTTTTGATCGAACAGCTCAAAAAGGATGAGGCGATTGCCGAAGCCGATACGTTATTGCTCACCGTACCGAATCAGCTCGGCGTGGATTACAACGTGCATGTGATTGAATCGATTCTCAAACACGTTGCGCCTGCGATGGGCTGGCGTGAGTAACCGCTGAAGAAAGTTTTAAGAACACAAAAGCCCGCCTTGGAAACTCAGGCGGGCTTTTTTCATTTTGCGACACTCGCAAAGAAGCCCCGGCGATTAAGTGGCTATTCTATAATCAGAGTAAAAAGCATTTTGGTGATTAAATACGCAAAAATCGCACATAAGTCCTAAGGCAAAGTCTATCAAATACATAGGGTGATTCAGATGTGAGTTGTTTAAATCCGCGTATAGAGTAGCAATGAGACTACATAACAGGAGTGTGAGCATGAGC
>Ga0308168_1002037_pt1 | contig 17161 bp, 19 predicted proteins | sample PhyCR2_FD_202133 | JGI IMG/M metagenome (GOLD analysis project Ga0308168, IMG submission 202133) | Phyllosphere microbial communities from UC Gill Tract Community Farm, Albany, California, United States - DLSLRC.R2 | ecosystem: Host-associated > Plants > Phyllosphere > Unclassified | place: USA...
CAGTTTGTCGACCATGGCTACTCACGAAAGCTTTCTTATGAACGGCCAGCGGGCCGTGTTCGAGCGAGGAATCCTAGCACAGCGACCTCTTCTAATCAGGACGCCAACTAGATCGAAAGGGTATATGAATATGCCTGCCAGTTCGGCCCGTCAGGGCTGAATGTGGGAGCGAGCCTGCTCGCGAAAGCGGATCGTCAGGCACCTTTGTATTGAAGGTCTGAGGCCTTCGCGAGCAGGCTCGCTCCCACAGGAGTTTGCGGTGAGCTCAGATCGGGTTGGGGCAATCGATAAAGATGTGCTCAAGGGCAAAGCGCTTCGCCAGATACTCACCCAGCGCCTGCACGCCGTAGCGTTCGGTGGCGTGGTGGCCAGCGGCGATGAAGCTGATGTCGTTTTCCCGGGCGCTGTGGAAAGTCTGCTCGGAGGCCTCGCCACTGATGAACAGGTCGACACCCGCCGCCACGCCCTGATCGATATAACCCTGGCCACCGCCGGTGCACCAGCCGACACGGCGGATCATGCCGCTGCCTTCGATCAGCAGCGGCTCGCGCCCCATGACTTCCTGCACCTTGCGCGCGAAATCCCGCGCAGTCATTGGCTCATTCAGCGAACCGACCAGCCCGACGACTTTCGGATTGCTCGGGTCGAGCGGCCCTTCGACAGTGATGTCGAGTTGACGCGCCAGTTGCACGTTGTTGCCGACGTCCGGGTGCAGATCCAGCGGCAGGTGATAGGCGAGCAGACTGATGTCGTGCTTGAGCAAGGTTTTCAAGCGGCGCTGTTTCATGCCGGTGACGCAAGGGTTTTCGCCTTTCCAGAAATAACCGTGGTGGACCAGGATCAGGTCGGCCTCGGCTTCGACGGCGGCGTCCAATAAAGCCTGGCTGGCGGTGACGCCACTGACGATGCGCATCACCTGCGGGCGGCCTTCGACCTGTAATCCGTTGGGGCAATAATCGGCAATTTTCGCACTGCCCAGGTAACGGTCGGCTTCTTCGACGAGGGTGCTGAGGGCAACGGCCATGAAAGACTCCTAAATATCCCGTTCAGAGGCACGCGCGGCCTCGTATAATGCGCGACATTATGGGCGGTCTGACCTCGCCTGCAACCTTTCCAGGAACGTGCTTAATGCTCAAGGCGCTGCGTTTTTTTGGCTGGCCGCTGTTGGCCGGTGTGCTTATCGCTCTGTTGATTATTCAGCGTTACCCCGAGTGGGTCGGGCTGCCGAGCCTCGACGTCAATCTGCAACAGGCCCCTCAGACCACGATCGTGCAGCAGGGGCCGGTGTCCTATGCGGATGCAGTGAGCATCGCCGCGCCGTCGGTGGTCAACCTGTACACCACCAAGGTCATCAACAAACCGGCGCATCCCTTGTTCGAGGATCCGCAGTTCCGCCGCTTCTTCGGTGACAATTCGCCGAAACAGAAGCGCATGGAATCGAGCCTCGGGTCCGGGGTGATCATGAGCCCGGAAGGCTACATCCTCACCAACAACCACGTCACCAGCGGCGCCGACCAGATCGTCGTGGCGCTCAAGGATGGTCGCGAGACGCTGGCCCGCGTGATCGGCAGCGATCCGGAAACCGACCTCGCTGTCCTTAAAATCGACCTGAAAAACCTCCCGGCGATCACCGTCGGCCGCTCCGACAGCATTCGCATCGGTGACGTCGCGCTGGCCATCGGCAACCCGTTCGGCGTCGGCCAGACCGTGACCATGGGCATCATCAGCGCCACCGGCCGCAATCAGCTGGGGCTGAACAACTACGAAGACTTCATCCAGACCGATGCGGCGATCAACCCGGGCAACTCCGGCGGTGCGCTGGTCGACGCCAACGGCAACCTCACCGGTATCAACACGGCGATCTTTTCCAAGTCCGGCGGCTCGCAGGGCATCGGTTTTGCCATCCCGGTGAAACTGGCGATGGAAGTGATGAAATCGATCATCGAGCACGGTCAGGTGATTCGTGGCTGGCTGGGCATTGAAGTGCAACCGCTGACCCAGGAACTGGCGGAGTCGTTTGGCTTGTCCGGGCGCCCGGGGATTGTCGTCGCCGGAATCTTCCGTGACGGCCCGGCGCAGAAAGCCGGTCTGCAACTGGGCGATGTGATTCTGAGCATCGATGGCGAGCCGGCCGGCGATGGTCGCCGCTCGATGAACCAGGTGGCGCGGATCAAACCGACCGACAAGGTGACGATTCAGGTCATGCGCAACGGCAAGGAACTGAAGCTGACGGCTGAAATCGGCCTGCGTCCACCGCCGGCACCGGTGAAAGAAAAAGAAGAGTAAAAATGTTTTCGCGCCAGTGGCGCGAATAACAGACATTCTCAACAGGCATGTTATATTGTTTCAATTCTAGCAATTGGAACAACATAACATGTCGTCTCGCAAAAAGGCCTCGCTGTTGGGCCTGACTCTGGGTTTGCTCTGCGATCCCGCCTTCGCCGATGAGCCGCAGCCCGTTGAGCTGGAAGCCATCAGCGTCACCTCCGACTACGAATCACCCACCGGCCCGGTCAGCGGTTATCGCGCGACCCGCTCGGCCAGTGCGACCAAAACCGACACGGCGATTCGCGATATCCCGCAAGCCATCAGCGTGGTCCCGGCCAGTGTGCTCTCGGATCTGGGCAGCAGCAGAGTCGAACGTGCGCTGGATTTTGCCGGCGGCGTATCGAAGCAGAACAACTTCGGCGGCCTGACCCTGTACGAATACAGCGTGCGCGGCTTCACCACGTCCGAGTTCTACAAGGACGGTTTCAGCGCCAATCGCGGCTACCCGAGCACGCCAGATGCGGCCAACATCGAGCGCATCGAAGTGCTCAAGGGCCCGGCCGCCAGCCTGTACGGCCGGGGTGATCCCGGCGGCACGGTGAACATCGTCACCAAGAAGCCGCAGCCCGAAGCGTTCACCACTGTGCAAACCAGCGCCGGCAGTTGGGATCGCTATCGCACCGCGCTGGACGTCAACACGCCCCTCGATGATCAGGGCAATGTGCTCTCGCGCATCAACTTCGCCGTAGAAGACAACAAAAGCTTTCGCGACCACGTCGACAGCCAGCGGGTATTCGTCGCGCCTTCGATCAGTTGGCAGTTGAACCCGGACACCTCGCTGCTGGTGGAAAGCGAAATCGTCCGTCACAACTCGACGTTCGATCGTGGCGTGGTGGCGCCGAACAACAAGTGGAGCGGCGTGTCCCGTTCGACGTTCTTGGGCGAGCCCAACGACGGCAACATCGACAACCATAACAACCTGCTCCAGGCCGCCCTTGAGCACCATCTGAACGACAGCTGGAAGCTGCGTCTGGCCAGTCACTACAAGGAAGGCAAGCTCTGGGGCGACGCTTCCGAAGCACGACCGCTGAACGCCGACGGCCATACGGTCAACCGCCGCTTGCGCGAACGCGATACGAGTTGGCACGACAGCATCACCCAACTGGAACTGCGCGGTCTGTTCGACCTCGGGCCGTGGCAGCATGAATTGCTGATCGGCACCGAGTACGAGAATTACCGCAAGGACGAACGCGTCACCACCATTGCTGGCGGCCCCTACGCCATCGACATCTATAAGCCGGTCTACGGCCAGCCGAAACCCAACGGCGCACGCTCGGGCACCGACTTCTTCGAACACGTCGAAAGTCATGCGCTGAACCTGCAGGACCAGATCATTTTCACCGACAAGCTGCGCGGCATGGTCGGCGCGCGCTTCGAGCATTTCGATCAGCGCATCGACGATCACAGCCGCAACGCCAAAAGCCAGCAGCGCCACGACGCACTGACTCAACGCGCCGGCCTGCTCTATCAGCTCACGCCGAACACCGGCCTGTTCGCCAATGCCTCGACCTCATTCAAACCGAACAACGGCCTGGATGCCTCCGGCAAATCCTTCGACCCGGAAGAAGGCGTCGGTTACGAAGTGGGGATCAAGAACGAACTGTTCGATGAGCGCGTGAGCAGCACCCTCGCCTTCTTCCACATCGACAAGGAAAACGTTCTCGCCCTCGATCCGGGCACCGACACCAGCCGCGCCATGGGCAAGGCGCGCAGTCAGGGTTTCGATTGGCAAGTGAGCGGCCAGGTGACCGACGCAGTGCGGGTCATCGGCGCCTTCGCCTACATCGACGCCGAGGTGACCAAGGGCGACGCGACCATTCCTACCGGCAGCCGCATCCTCGGCGTGGCTAAACGCAGCGGCAGTCTGCTGGGTGTTTATGAATTTCAGGATGGCCGACTGCGCGGTTCAGACGTCGGTGCAGCGTTCACTTACGTCGGCGATCGCTCGGGCGAATCCGGCAGCGACTTCGAATTGCCGGCCTACCAGACCGTCGACTTGCTCGCGCATTACAAGGCCAGCGACAACGTCACGCTCGGCCTCAACCTGAACAACATCTTCGACGAGAAATATTACGAGCGCTCCTACAGCAACTACTGGGTCAACCCCGGCGAGCCACGCAATTTCACTGTCAGCCTGACACTCAACCTGTAAAAGGACGTCACCATGCACTACGGCAAATCCCTTCTGCTCATCGCTGCGCTGTTCACCGGTCAGGTGTCGGCGCACGGCCTGTGGACAGAGGAGCGACGCGGCAACATCGAAGTGGTCTACGGTCACGGCGCTGAAGACAACGCCTTCAAGGCGCAGAAAATCAGCGGTGCCTGGGCTTATGACGCAAGCGGCAAAATGATCCCGGTCAGCGTCGAGCGCCTGGCCGATCATGCCCGGCTGAAACCGTTGAAGCCGCCGGCGGTGATGGCCGTGGCGCTGAACAATGGCATGTGGTCGCAGACGGCGGACAAGAAGTGGATCAACGAAGGACGCAGCAAAGTGCCCGGCGCCACTGAGGCCACGCAGACGTTCAAGTACAGTCTGGCGATCTATCAGCCGGGGGCGAAGTTGCCGAAGCTTGACCAGATCAAACTGCTGATCCTGCCGGAGGTCGATCCGCTGACGGTCGGGCCGGGTAAATCGTTACCGGTGCGGGTGCTGCTCGATGGCAAACCGGCGGCGGGGGTGAAGTTGTATGGCGACTATCGCAGCGCGCCAAACACCCTGAGCACCGAGACCGACAAGGATGGGCGTGCGCAGGTGCTGGTGCGTAACGAAGGGTTGAATGTGATTGCGGCGCAGGTCGAGGTGCCGGTGAGGGACAGCGCGGATGTGGACAGTCGTGGGTTGTTCAGTTCGCTGACATTCGTTGGCGAGCCGCATCACGAATAAAAGCACACCCTCACCCCAGCCCTCTCCCGGCGGGAGAGGGAGCCGACCGAGTTGTCTTGCGGGATACATCGACCTGAAAGACCGAGTTGATTATGGATTCAATACAAATCGTTCAAGTTGGTGAACCTCTGCAATATTCCCCATTCAGTCCCCTCTCCTTCTGGGAGAGGGCTAGGGTGAGGGGCTTTTGCTTTTAAAGGTCGCCAAGCCCATCAATCAACGCCTGATTCTGCTCCGGCGTGCCAATCGAGATCCGCAAGAACTGCGCAATCCGTTCCTGCTTGAAGTGCCGCACGATCACGCCCTGCTCGCGCAGCTTGGCCGCCAGGCCCGCCGCGTCATGCTGCGGGTGGCGAGCGAAGATGAAGTTGGCCGCCGACGGCAGCACTTCAAAGCCTTTAGCCTGCAACTGCGCCACCACCCATTCGCGGCTCTCGATCACCTGACGACAGGTCTTGTCGAAATACTCGCGATCTGCAAACGCCGCCGCCGCGCCGACAATCGCCAGACGATCCAGTGGATAGGAGTTGAAGCTGTTCTTGATCCGCTCCAGCGCTTCGATCAGGTCCGGATGCCCTACTGCCAGACCGACACGCAGGCCGGCCAGCGAGCGTGACTTGGACAGCGTCTGCGTCACCAGCAGATTCGGATAGCGGTCCACCAGACTGATCGCCGTCTCGCCGCCGAAGTCGATGTACGCCTCATCCACGACTACGACCGAATCAGGACTGGCCTTGAGGATTTGCTCGACCGCGTCCAGCGCCAGCAGGCACCCGGTCGGGGCGTTCGGGTTGGGGAAAATGATCCCGCCATTCGGTTTGGCGTAATCGGCCGGGTTGATCTGGAACTGCGCATCCAGCGGCACCGCGTCGAATTCAATGCCGTACAGACCGCAGTAAACCGGATAGAAGCTGTAGCTGATGTCCGGGAACAGCAGCGGCTGATCGTGTTGCAGCAAGCCGTGGAAGATGTGCGCAAGCACTTCGTCCGAACCGTTGCCGAGGAACACCTGACTGGTTTGCACGCCGTAATATTCGGCCACGGCGCTTTTCAGCAGATCACTGTTCGGGTCCGGATACAGGCGCAGGTTGTCGTTGAGCTCGGCTTGCATCGCCGCCAGCGCTTTTGGCGACGGGCCATACGGATTTTCGTTGGTATTGAGCTTGACCAGCTTGGTCAGCTTCGGCTGTTCGCCCGGCACGTAGGGCACCAGCTCCTTGACGAACGGGCTCCAGAATTTACTCATCGCTCAGTTCCCCTGCCCTTTCAGAAAGTCTTGGTCTTTGATGCGGTATTCGGCGCTGCGTGCGTGGGCGCTCAGCGATTCACCACGGGCCAGTACCGATGCAGTTTCGCCCAGCTCCGAAGCGCCGGCCTCGGAGCAGAAGATGATCGACGAGCGCTTCTGGAAGTCGTAGACACCCAGCGGCGAGGAGAACCGCGCGGTGCCGGAAGTCGGCAACACGTGGTTCGGACCGGCGCAGTAATCGCCCAACGCTTCGGAAGTGTGGCGGCCCATGAAGATCGCACCGGCGTGGCGGATTTGCGGCAGCCAGGCTTGTGGATCAGCGACCGACAATTCCAGGTGTTCCGGGGCGATGCGGTTGGCGACTTCGATGGCTTGGGCCATGTCGCTCACCTGAATCAGCGCACCACGACCATTGATCGAAGTTTCGATGATGGTCGCGCGGTCCATGGTCGGCAGCAATTTATCGATGCTCGCGGCCACCTTGTCGAGGAACTCGGCGTCCGGGCTGACCAGAATCGCTTGCGCGTCTTCGTCGTGCTCGGCCTGGGAGAACAGGTCCATGGCAATCCAGTCCGGATCGGTCTGGCCGTCGCAGACCACAAGAATTTCCGAAGGGCCGGCGATCATGTCGATGCCGACCTGACCGAACACATGACGCTTGGCCGTGGCCACATAGATGTTGCCCGGGCCGACAACCTTGTCGACACGCGGCACGCTTTCGGTGCCGTAAGCCAGGGCGGCAACTGCTTGCGCGCCGCCGATGGTGAACACGCGGTCGACACCGGCGATGCAGGCAGCGGCCAGCACCAGCTCGTTGATTTCACCGCGCGGGGTTGGCACGACCATGACTACTTCGGTCACGCCGGCCACCTTGGCCGGAATCGCGTTCATCAATACCGACGACGGATACGAGGCCTTGCCACCTGGCACGTAAAGGCCTGCGCGATCCAGTGGCGTGACTTTCTGGCCGAGCACCGTGCCATCAGCCTCGGTGTAGCTCCAGGAATCCTGCTTCTGTTTTTCGTGATAGCTGCGCACGCGGGCGGCGGCTTTTTCCAGAGCCTCGCGTTGCGGCACCGTGATGCGGGTCAGAGCGAGTTCAAGGCGCTCGCGCGGCAGGATCAGGTCGGCCATCGAGGCGACTTCGAGGCCGTCGAACTTCTGGGTGAATTCGACCAGCGCCGCGTCACCGCGCTCGCGCACAGCCTTGATGATGTCCAGCACGCGCTGATTGACCGAGTCGTCAGACACACTTTCCCAGCTCAGCAGATGATCCAGATGATGCGCGAAATCCGGGTCAGCAGCGTTGAGTCGGCGAATTGCAGTCGGTGCGGTCATAGCGAGAGCCTCATAGGAATTGGCAAAAAACTCAGGCGCCCGAAACTAGCATTCGATCCGCTTGGGCACCTGAGAATTCTGGCTATGAGGCGGATAGACGGCGCGGCCCCGGGGCCGCGCTGGTAGATCAGCCGCGGTGTCGCGATTCCACTGCGTTGCGCAGGGTGTCGATCAGCGCCTGGATTCGGGCGTGCTGCATTTTCATCGAAGCCTTGTTGACCACCAGACGCGAGCTGATCGTGGCGATCAGTTCCTGGGGTTCCAGGCCGTTGGCGCGCAGGGTGTTACCGGTGTCGACCACGTCGATGATCTTGTCGGCCAGCCCGATCAGCGGCGCCAGTTCCATCGAGCCGTACAGCTTGATGATGTCGACCTGACGGCCCTGCTCGGCGTAATAACGCTTGGCAACGTTGACGAACTTGGTCGCCACGCGCAGACGGCCCTTGGGCTCGGCCGCGCCGATCTTGCCGGCGGTCATCAGCTTGCACTGGGCGATCTGCAGGTCCAGCGGCTCGTACAGGCCCTGGCCGCTGTATTCCATCAGCACGTCCTTACCGGCAACGCCGAGGTCGGCCGCGCCATGCTCGACATAGGTCGGCACGTCGGTGGCACGCACGATCAGCAGACGCACGTCGTCCTGGGTCGTGGGAATGATCAGCTTGCGGCTCTTGTCCGGATTCTCGGTCGGCACGATGCCCGCTTCAGCGAGAAGCGGCAGGGTGTCGTCGAGGATGCGGCCCTTGGACAGTGCGATGGTCAACATGGGAAACGTCAGTCCTTATCAAGGTACTCATGCCCGGTCGCAATCGGCGCCGGACATACATCGAGGGTGCGTACACCCTCGACTCGAAACGAATTCAGTGGACACGTCCGTGTGTCCCGATGCAGCGATCAGCCCGGAACGCGACGGATCTTGGCACCCAGCATTTGCAGTTTTTCTTCGATGCACTCGTAACCACGGTCGATGTGGTAGATGCGGTCGATCAGCGTGTCGCCTTCGGCAACCAGCGCCGAGATCACCAGACTGGCCGATGCGCGCAGGTCGGTGGCCATGACTGGCGCGCCCTTGAGCTTCTCGATACCGGTGACGATCGCGGTGTTGCCTTCAACCTGGATGTGCGCGCCCATGCGGTGCAGTTCGTACACGTGCATGAAACGGTTTTCGAAGATCGTCTCGATCACCGCACCAGTGCCTTCGGCAATGGCGTTGAGCGAGATGAACTGGGCCTGCATGTCGGTCGGGAACGCCGGGTACGGCGCGGTGCGCACGTTGACCGCTTTCGGGCGCTTGCCGTGCATGTTCAGCTCGATCCAGTCTTCACCGCAGGTGATTTCCGCGCCGGCCTCACGCAGCTTTTCCAGCACTGCTTCGAGAATGGTCGGATCGGTATCCTTGACCTTGACGCGGCCACCGGTCACGGCAGCAGCGACCAGATAGGTGCCGGTTTCGATACGGTCAGGCATGACTTTGTAGAAAGCCGAACCCAGGCGCTCGACGCCATCGATGGTGATGGTGTCGGTGCCAGCGCCGGAAACTTTGGCGCCCATGGCATTGAGGAAGTTCGCCAGGTCGACAACTTCAGGCTCGCGCGCGGCGTTCTGCAACACGCTGCGGCCTTTGGCCAGTGCAGCGGCCATCATGATGTTCTCGGTACCGGTCACGCTGACGGTATCGAAGAAGAAGTGCGCGCCGCGCAGGCCGCCTTCAGGCGCCTTGGCCTTGATGTAGCCGCCTTCGACGTCGATCACCGCGCCCATGGCTTCGAGGCCACGGATGTGCAGGTCGACCGGACGCGAACCGATGGCGCAACCGCCAGGCAGGGCAACTTCGGCCTCACCAAAACGGGCAACCATCGGGCCCAGTACCAGAATCGACGCGCGCATGGTTTTCACCAGTTCGTACGGCGCGATCAGGGTCTTGATGGTGCGCGGGTCGATTTCGACGCTGAGCTTCTCGTCGATCACCGGCTCAATGCCCATGCGCCCGAACAGCTCGATCATGGTGGTGATGTCGTGCAGGTGCGGCAGGTTGCCAACGGTGACCGGGCCATCGCACAGCAAGGTCGCGGCCAGAATCGGCAGGGCGGAGTTCTTCGCGCCGGAAATGCGGATCTCGCCATCAAGACGAGCGCCACCGGTAATAATCAATTTATCCATTAGTATCTCGACGCCCTAGGGCTCAGGTGCGCTCGGCCCAGGCCGCGCGGCTGAAAAATTTCATAGTGACCGCATGGATGCTGCCATCGGTGATCCACGGGTTCAAATGGGCATAGACCTGCTGCTGACGCTTCACCGGGCTCAACGCCGCCAGTTCATCGCTGATCACGTTCAGCTGGAAGTTGCAGCCTTCGCCTTCAACTTCTACCAGCGTTCCTGGCAGCTTTTCTTCAAGGAAGCTCTTCACTTCTACGGCCTGCATGCTCAACCTCAATCGGCGCCCTGTGCGCACGGGTCGGACATCATACAAAAAAGCCCCGCGCCTGCGAACCCCGCAACGCAGGACTCTGACGGGGGGCTTCTTTATAGATGATGGTTCAGGGTTGCGCCAACAGCTCGGTCAATTCACTGACCTGAGCGATTTCACGCATGTCGTCAGGCATCGCGCGAATGCTGACGGCCTTGCCGGCCGCCTGCGCATCACGCATGAAGCACAGCAGCAACGACAGGCCGACGCTGCTGGACTTCTGCACCGCCGAACAATCGATGACCAACGCCGACGCCTTGCTCGACTTGATCAGCGCCTGCCCTTCCTTGCGCAGCTCAGGCCCGGTGCGGTAATCCAGCACGCCACTGAGCACCAGCTCGTCGACATCACTCATGCGAACTGCCGCCTCACTCATTGCGCTGGCTTCGCGGCGGCTTTGTCGGTTTCCTGCTTGGCCTTGGCCACTTCACCCGCCCAGCCATCGATGGTCTTGTCCAGATCGTTGCCATTGCGTTGCATGGCGTCGGCGAACTGGTCACGGAACAGCTTGCCGATGTTGATGCCGTTGATGATCACGTTACGCAGCTTCCACTCGCCGCTGATCTTCTCAAGCGTGTACTGCACCGGATAGATCGCGCCATTGCTGCCCTTGACGGTCATGTTGACGCTGGTGCGGTCGCCCGATTCGTCTTTGGCCGGATCAACGGTGATGCCCTGGTTGTTATATTCCAGCAGAGCGTTGCCATAGAACTGGAACAGACCGCGCTTGAAGTTTTCCTGAAAGCGTTGCATCTGCTCAGGCGTGGCCTTGCGCGAATACTTCACGGTCATGATGCTTTTGGAGATGCCCTCGGCATCCACCACCGGACCGACAATGTTATTCAGCGCCGCATAGAAATCCTGCGGATCCTGCTTGTACTTCTCTTTGTTCGCCTGCAAATCGGCAAGCATCCGGTTCGTGGTGTCCTGAATCAGGTCATGAGCCGATTGCCCCGGTGCAGCGTTAGCCATCAACGGCAGGGCCGCGAGCAACACCAACAGGCCACGTCGCAAGATAGAGATCATTCAAAAGCTCCTCATTTGGCGTCTTTGCTAACGGTATTGAGCAGGAATTTACCGATCAGGTCTTCCAGTACCAGTGACGACTGCGTGTCGTGGATGGTTCCACCGTCTTTCAACTGGGTGTCTTCGCCGCCGACGCTGATACCGATGTATTTCTCGCCCAGCAGACCCGCGGTGAGGATAGACGCAGTCGAATCGACCGGCAGGTTGTCGACCTTTTTATCCACTTGCAGCGTGACCCGACCGGTGAAGCTGTCGCGATCCAGATCGATAGCGGTGACCTTGCCGATGGTCACACCGGCCATGGTCACTTTGGCTCTGACCGTCAGACCGGCGATATTGTCGAAATACGCATATAACTTGTAAGTGTCGGTGGACGAAGTCGGAGACAGGCCGCTGACGCGCAAGGCGAGCAGCAGCAAAGCCAGGATCCCTGCCAGCAGGAACAGGCCGACACCGATTTCCAGGGTGCGGTTTTGCATCAGAAATCTCCAAACATCAAAGCGGTCAGAATAAAGTCCAGGCCGAGCACTGCCAGCGAGGCAAACACCACGGTCTTGGTGGTGGCACGACTGATCCCCTCGGAAGTGGGCTCACAGTCATAGCCTTGGAATACGGCGATCCAGGTCACCACAAAGGCGAAAACGACACTTTTGATCACGCCATTGAGCACGTCACTGGTGAAGTTCACGCTGTTCTGCATGTTCGCCCAGTACGAGCCTTCATAAACGCCCAGCCAGTCGACTGCCACCCACGAACCGCCCCAGATGCCGACGACGCTGAAGATCATCGCCAGCACCGGCAGGGAAATGAAGCCGGCCCACAGGCGCGGGGCAATGATGTACTTGAGCGGATCGACACCGATCATTTCCAGGCTCGACAGCTGCTCGGTGGATTTCATGTTGCCGATCTCGGCGGTCAACGCCGAACCGGCGCGCCCGGCAAACAGCAAGGCGGTGACCACCGGCCCCAGTTCACGCAGCAGCGTCAGGGCCACCATCTGCCCCACCGCCTGCTCTGAACCATAGCTGGAAAGAATGCTGAAGCCCTGCAACGCCAGGACCATGCCGATGAAAATGCCGGAGACCACGATGATTACCAGCGACATGACGCCGACCGAATGCAGCTGCTTGACCAGCAGGCCGAAACCACCGCTGATACCGCCACGGCCCAGCAGGGCGTGAAACAGGAACAGGGTCGCTCGACCAAACACCGCGACCGCGTCGATCGCCGATTCGCCGAACCGACGCACGCGTTCCATCAATGAAATTCTGCGCATCAACGCTTCCCCAGAAGATCTGCGCGGTAATCCGTCGCTGGAAAGTGATACGGCACCGGGCCATCGGGATCACCGGTCATGAACTGGCGGATACGCGGATCATCGGAATTCATCAGCTCATCCGGTGTGCCTTGGCCCAGAACCTGACCATCGCCCACTACATAGATGTAGTCGGCAATGCTCGCGGTTTCCGCCAGATCGTGCGAAACCACGATGCTGGTGATGCCCAGAGCATCGTTGAGCAGGCGGATCAGGCGCACCAACACGCCCATGGCGATCGGGTCCTGGCCCACGAAGGGCTCGTCGTACATGAGAATCTGCGGATCGAGGGCAATCGCCCGGGCCAGTGCCACGCGGCGCTTCATGCCGCCGGACAGTTCGTCCGGCATCAGCTCGATGGCGCCACGCAGCCCCACCGCCTGCAATTTGAGCAGGACGATGTCGCGGATCATGTCTTCCGGCAACTGGGTGTGGACCCGCAGCGGAAAGGCCACGTTCTCGAACACATCGAGATCGGTAAACAGCGCACCGCTCTGAAACAGCACGCCCATGTGCTTGCGCGCATCGAACAGATCGCTGCGCGACAGCGTCGGCAGGTTCTGCCCGTTGACCCAGACCTCACCACCGGACGGCCGCAACTGCGCGCCCATCAGGCGCAGCAGCGTGGTCTTGCCGCAGCCGGAAGGTCCCATGATGCCGGTGACCTTGCCGCGCGGGATGCGGATATCGACGTTATTGAAAATGCTCCGCGCACCGCGCTTGAAGGAGACTCCCTTCAGCTCGACCGCGTAGGCGTTATCGGCACTCATCTAAACTCCTTGCGATGCAGCCTCTCACTGGGATGCCAGACTTTCCTCGGAAACACCTGCATCCCGGGCAGGCCGAACTGGCGGCGAACTATATCACTGCAAAGGCTGAGCGCCCAAGCGAGAACCCGGCCAAGATCGCCGACTGAAGAGGGCCTGAGCGACTTTCAGAGTGTTTTGGTAACCAGTAATGACAAAGCACGTCGAACTTGCGTGAGGCTTTGCCACATAACCGCTATAATCGCCGCCTTTTCATCGGCCCATACGATTCTGACATGAGCAAAACCCGCGACCTGATTCAATCGGCACAACGCACCATCCGCCTCGAAGTGGAAGCCGTCCAAGGCTTGATGGCCCATATCGACGCCGATTTCGTACGCGCCTGCGAGATGATTCTGGCCAGCAAGGGCCGCGTGGTCGTGGTCGGCATGGGCAAATCCGGGCACGTCGGCAACAAGATCGCCGCCACCCTGGCCAGCACCGGTACTCCAGCGTTTTTCGTGCATCCGGCCGAAGCCAGCCATGGCGACATGGGCATGATCACCCGCGACGACGTGATTCTGGCCCTGTCGAACTCTGGTTCGACCAATGAAATCGTAACGCTGCTGCCATTGATCAAACGCCTGGGCATCCAGCTGATCAGCGTCACCGGTAATCCGCAGTCGCCATTGGCGAAGGCTGCCGAGGTCAATCTCAATGTGCATGTCGAGCACGAAGCCTGTCCGTTGAATCTGGCGCCGACCTCTTCTACTACTGCAGCGCTGGTCATGGGCGATGCCCTCGCCGTGGCCTTGCTGGAAGCGCGTGGTTTCACCGCTGAAGATTTTGCCTTTTCGCATCCGGGTGGCGCCCTTGGCCGTCGCCTGTTGCTGAAAGTGGAAAACGTCATGCACGCCGGGCAGGAGCTGCCGCAGGTACAACGCGGTACCCTGCTCAAGGACGCGCTGATGGAAATGACCCGCAAGGGTCTGGGCATGACCGCTATTATTGAAGCCGATGGCAAGCTCGCCGGGATCTTCACCGACGGTGATTTGCGCCGCACGCTGGATCGCGCCATCGACATCCGCAGCGCCACCATCGACCAGGTGATGACTGCACACGGCAAGACCGCCCGGCCCGACATGCTCGCCGCCGAAGCCCTGAAAATCATGGAAGACCATCGAATCAACGCTCTGGTAGTCGTCGACGAGGAGGATCGCCCGATCGGCGCCTTCAACCTCTCCGATCTGCTGCGCGCAGGAGTCATGTAATGAGCAACGATCTGCTGCAACGCGGCAAAGCGATCAAACTGGCTGTGTTCGACGTCGACGGTGTGCTCACCGACGGCCGCCTGTACTTCCTCGAAGACGGCAGCGAGTTCAAGACCTTCAACACGCTCGACGGCCAGGGCATCAAGATGCTGATGAATGCCGGCGTACAAACCGCGATCATCAGCGGTCGCAAGACCCCGGTGGTCGAGCGCCGCGCGAAGAACCTCGGCATCCCGCACCTGTTTCAGGGGCGGGAAGACAAACTGGTGGTGCTCGACGGCCTGCTCGCGCAACTCGGCCTAAGCTATGAAGAAGTCGCCTATCTGGGTGACGATCTGCCAGACTTGCCGGTGATCCGCCGTGTAGGGCTGGGCATGGCGGTGGCCAACGCTGCCGATTTCGTCCGCGAACACGCCCACGGCGTTACCCGCGCCCGTGGCGGCGAAGGTGCCGCCCGCGAATTCTGCGAATTGATCCTGCGCGCCCAGGGCCGCCTCGAAGCGGCCAACGCCGCGTACCTGTGAGCCTGACCATGTTTAGCAAAAAGTTTCGCAACTTCCTGCTGTTCAGCTGCATCGCGGCGATTTTCGCTGCGGTCGGCTATTGGAACATCAGCCCGGAACGCTTCCTCGACAAGCCACCGGTTTCGGCTGCCGAGAATCCGATCGACTGGTACGCGACCAACACGCATACCATTCAATACCTGCCCGACGGTAAGGTGCAGTACGAGATGACTTCCGACAAGGCCGAGCACGTCAAGGCGACCGACATCACCCTGGTGACCAAACCTGATTTGAACATGTACCGCGGCACCGACTTCCCGTGGCACGTGACCAGTGAGCGCGGCGAGGTGAATTCCGGCGGTACCGAAGTGGAATTGATCGATTTGGTCCGCGTACAGCGCACCGACGAGAAACAGCGCGGCACCCTGATCACCAGCACCCGCATGACCGTGTTCCCGCAGCAGGAATATGCGCAGACTGCGCAACCCGTTAGAATCGAGGGCGCTGGCGGTGTATCGACTGGCGTCGGAATGAAAGCGTACCTGAAGGACAGCAGGATACACCTGCAATCGAACGTAAGAGGACAGTATGAGGCTCGTTAAAACCCTCCCTATTTTGCTCAGTCTGGGCGCAGCACTGGGAAGCGCGAGCGCCTGGTCCCTGCCGAACGATCAGCAGCAGCCTATCCGCATTCAGGCCGACGACGCCCAACTGGACGACAAGAATGGCATCGCCACCTATAAAGGTGACGTGATCATTACCCAGGGCTCGATGATCGTCAAAGGCAACACCGTGACCATGACGCGCGCGCCTAATGGCGACATCGACGTGGTGACCTCGGTCGGCAACCTGGCCTATTTCGAGCAGTTGCAGACCCAGGGCGACGCCAACCCGGTCAAGGGCTACGGCGTGACGATTCAATACCACGCCCAGCAGAATCGGGTGGTGCTGATCGACAAGGCCAAGGTTATCGACAAGGATAACAACGTCACCCAGGGCGAAAAAATCGTCTACGACACCGTGAAGAAACTGGCCAGCGCCGGTCGCGCCACGGGCAGCAAGGTCACCGAATCGCGTCCGCGCATCGACATGGTGATCCAGCCGAAGAAGAAAACCGAAGAGAAATCCCAGTAATGGCAACTCTGAAAGCTCAGCACCTGGCCAAGGCCTATAAAAGCCGCCAGGTCGTGCGTGACGTCAGTCTGTCGATCGACAGCGGGCAGATCGTCGGCTTGCTCGGCCCGAACGGCGCCGGTAAAACGACGTGCTTCTACATGATCGTCGGCCTGGTGCAGGCTGATCAGGGCCGTGTGCTGATCGATGACCTGGACGTCAGCCATCAGCCGATGCACGGCCGCGCCAAGGCCGGTATCGGCTATCTGCCGCAAGAAGCGTCGATCTTCCGCAAACTGTCGGTTGCCGACAACATCATGGCGATCCTCGAGACTCGCCCGGAGCTCGACAAGGCCGGTCGGCGCAAGGAGCTGGAAAGCCTGCTGCAGGAATTCCACATCAGCCACATCCGCGACAACCTAGGCATGAGCCTGTCCGGTGGTGAGCGCCGCCGAGTGGAAATCGCTCGCGCCCTGGCCACTGCACCCAAGTTCATCCTGCTCGACGAACCGTTCGCCGGTGTCGACCCGATCTCGGTCGGCGACATCAAGCAGATCATCCATCACCTCAAGGCCAAAGGCATCGGTGTACTGATCACCGACCACAACGTGCGTGAGACCCTGGATATCTGCGAAACCGCTTACATCGTCAACGACGGTCAATTGATCGCCGAAGGTGATGCCGAAACCATCCTGGCCAACGATCTGGTCAAGGAAGTGTATCTGGGTCACGAGTTCCGCCTGTAAGCGCGACAGCGCTGTATCGATTCAAGGCGCATTTATCCGCTTTAATTGTTACAGCGCTCTAGGCAAACACTTCAGTTTCAGGCATATAATTTGCTTAAGTTTGGCGCTTCGGCGCCCTGTAGTGGATGGCGCAAAGCGCCGGCGAATAAGGTGTTAAGCCCCTGCCATGAAACCATCG